>Ga0308164_10001519_pt1 | contig 26813 bp, 22 predicted proteins | sample PhyTR2_FD_201031 | JGI IMG/M metagenome (GOLD analysis project Ga0308164, IMG submission 201031) | Phyllosphere microbial communities from UC Gill Tract Community Farm, Albany, California, United States - DLSLT.R2 | ecosystem: Host-associated > Plants > Phyllosphere > Unclassified | place: USA... | reverse complement strand
GCCAGTAGGCGCCGACGGCATCGGCGGGCGCATCCATCTCGCGGAAGCCGCCGGTGCGCGACTCCCAGATGATCCAGGCGCCGCACAGCGTCAGCACGACCGAGACCAGCCAGGGCAGGAAGTTGGGGCCGACGCCGCCGTAGCCGGCCTCGCCCGAGATGCTCAGCGCGCCATAGGCCAGCGCCAGCCCGGTGAGGAAGACACCGACGCCCACCAGCGTCTGCGGCCAGACGGCCACGGGCACGAACGGCGGTTCGTGCGGCGTGAGAGGATTCGCCGAAGCGTCGGCAGGAGTCATGGAGTGGATCTCCGAAGAACGTGGGAACTGAAAAAAGGCACGTCGCGCGACGTGCCTTCGAGGCGGGGCCAGGGTCGCGGGGACCCGGCGCGTCAGACCATGCCGGACTTGGTCATGGTGGCGCGCAGGCTGGCGAACTCGTCGTCGACGAACTTGGCGAAGGGCTCGCCGGCGAGCACGGCCGGGGTCCAGTCGTTCTTCTTCGAGGCTTCGGCCCACGACGGCGTCTTGAGCGCGGCCAGCACCAGGTCGGTCAGCGTCTTGCGCTGGTCGGCCGACAGGCCCGGCGCGCCATAGACGCCGCGCCAGTTGCCGATCTCGACGTCGATGCCCTGCTCCTTGAGCGTGGGCACGTTGACGCCGGGCAGGCGATTGGCCGAGGTGACGGCGATGGCGCGCATCTTGCCCGCGGCGATGTATTCGGCGAACTCGCTGTAGCCGCTGCCGCCGACGGTGACGTTGCCACCGAGCACGGCCGCCGTCGCCTCGCCGCCGCCCCGGAAGGCGACATAGTTGATCTTGGACGGATCGGCGCCGACCTTCTGCGCGATCATGGCCGCCGCGATGTGCTCGGTGGAGCCGCGCGAACCGCCGCCCCACTTGACGCTGCCGGGGTCCTTCTTGAGCTGCGCGACGACGTCGGCCATGGTCTTGAAGGGCGAGTTCGCCGGCAGCACGAAGACGTTGTATTCGCTGGAGATGCGCGCGATGGGCGTGGCCTGCGACAGGTTCACCGGCGGCTTGCCGGTGATGATGCCGCCGAGCATCACGGCGCCCATCACCATCAGGGCGTTCGGGTCGTTCTTGGAACCGTTGATGAACTGCGCCAGGCCGAGGGCGCCAGCGGCGCCGCCCTTGTTGTCGTAGGTGACCGTGTCGACCAGCTTGCCGTCGGTCATGGCCTTGCCGAGCGCGCGCCCGGTGGTGTCCCAGCCACCGCCGGGGTTGGCCGGGATCATCATCTTGACGTTGGTGGCGGCGCGGGCCGAGAGCGGGAGGGCACCGGCGGCGGCGAGCGCGGCCAGTGACTTGAGGAAGGTATCGCGACGCATGGGGCAAGTCTCCTGAGGGATGTTTCTGGAAATACCGGGACGGCCGCTATGATGCGCCGCGCTCCTGTCAGTTGGCTGTCCAGCGGACTGGGGTTAACACTCATCCGAAATGCCATGAAGCTGCTGCTCGTCGAGGACGATGCGTCGATGCAGGCGACGCTGCAGCGCGCGCTCGAGCGTCGCCGCATCGACGTGCGCGTGTGCGGCGACGGCGCGCTGGCGCTGGCGCAATGGCAGGCGCTGGAGCCCGACGTGGTGGCGCTCGACCTGAGCCTGCCCCACGTCGACGGCCTGCAGGTGCTGGCCGCGGCGCGGGCCGCGGGACTGCGCACGCCGGTGCTGCTGCTGACCGCGCGCGGCACCGTCGGCGACCGCATCGTCGGCCTCAACGCCGGCGCCGACGACTACCTGCCCAAGCCCTTCGACCTCGACGAACTGGAAGCCCGGCTGCGTGCCCTGCGCCGGCGCCACCAGAACGCGGCGGGCGATCCGCCGGCCGGCCCGCAGGACGTCGGCGGCCTGCACTACGAGACATCGAGCGGCGCCATCTACCACCGCGGCACCGTGCTCGAGCTGACGCCGCGCGAGCTGGCCCTGCTCGCCGCGCTGATGATCCGGCCGGGCCACGCGATGACCAAGGAGCGGCTGTTCGAGCTGGTGTTCCCGGGGGCGACCGAAGTCCAGTACGAGGCGATCGAGGTCGTCGTCTATCGCCTGCGCAAGAAGCTCACCGGCACCGGCGCCGCGCTCCTGACGCTGCGCGGCCTGGGCTATCTGCTGCGCGAGGAGGCGCCGCCAGCGGCATGACGGCATCGTTGCGCACGCGGCTGCTCGCCGGCATCCTGCTGCCCGTGGCCGCGGTGATCGGCGTCAATAGCGCCAGCCTCTATCGCGACAGCCTGGCCGCCGCCACCGTGGCCTACGACCGCACGCTGCTGGCCTCGGCCAAGACCATCGGCGAGCAGCTCGACGTCCAGGGTTACGACGAGCGGGCGCAGCTGCGCTCGGTGGTGCCCTACTCCGCACTCGAGGCGTTCGAGGCCGACAACCAGAGCCACATGTACTACCGGGTCTCGACGCTCGGCGGCGACCTGGTCTCGGGTTTCGCCGACCTGCCGTTCTGGCATGGCCGCCTGCCCAGCAAGCCGCCCTACGCGGCGCTGGTCGACTTCTACGACGACACCTTCCGCGCCGAGCCGGTGCGCGTCGCCGTGCTGCTGCAGCCGGTGGCCAGTGGCAACGGGCGCGGCATGGCGGTGGTCCAGGTCGCCGAGACGCTGGCGCTGCGCGAGACGCTGGCGCGCACCCTGCTCACCGACACGCTCTGGCACCACCTGCTGCTGCTGGGCGTGATCGCGGCGGTGACGGTGATCGTGGTGCAGCGCGCGACGCGACCGGTGCGGCGCCTGGGCGAGGCGATCGAGCGGCGCGCCGCCGACGACCTGTCCCCGGTGGAGGCGCCCGACGCTCCGCGCGAGCTGCTGCCGCTGATCGAGGCCACCACCCGGGTGATGACGCGGCTGCAGGGCCTGATCGACCACCAGAACCGCTTCGTGCGCGACAGCGCCCATCAGTTGCGCACGCCGCTCGCCGTGCTCAAGGTGCAGGTGCAGTCGGCGCGCCGGGGCGACCTGCCCGCCGCGCAGGCGCTGGCCGAGATCGATCGCACCGTCACGCGTGCCACGATGCTGGCCAACCAGATGCTTTCGCTTGCCAAGGTCGAGCAATTGCGCCAGCAACCCGACTCGGAGCCGCTCGATCTCGTCGACGTCGTGCGTCAGGTGGTGCTGGATGTCTCGCCGCTGATCGCCGAACGCGCACTGGATTTCGAGTTCGACGCCGATGCCACGCCGGTGGTCGTCAGCGCGCACCGCTGGATGCTGGAGGAGCTGACGCGCAATCTGCTGCACAACGCCATCCGGCACAGCCCGCACGGCGGCATGCTGCGACTGTCGGTGCGACGGGACGACGACGCCATGGCGCTGCTGATGCTCAGCGACGCCGGACCCGGCATCGCGCCCGATCTGCACAGCCGCCTGTTCACGCCCTTCACGACCGGCGGCATGCCGGGGGGATCGGGCTTGGGACTGACCATCTGCCGGGAGATCGTCCGGGCGCTCCATGGCCGGATCGCGTTGGACAATCGGTGCCCGGAGGAACGGATCGAGGGCCTGGACGTCTCGGTGCGGCTGCCCCGCCGCCCGGACTGAGGCCAGGACGCTCCCCGGATTTCGCTTCGACATCAACCAAGGACAAGATGGATCGACTCCGCATCGACAAATGGCTCTGGGCCGCCCGCTTCTACAAGACGCGTTCGCTCGCGGCCGAGGACATCGGCAAGCACCGGGTGCAGGTCAACGGCGACATCGCCAAGGCCTCGCGCGAGGTCAAGGCCGGCGACATGGTGGCCATGCGCCACAACGCGACGACCCGCACGGTCGTCGTGCGCGGACTGAGCAAGCAGCGCGGCCCGGCGCCCACGGCCCAGCTGCTCTACGAGGAGACGCCGGAGAGCCTGCAGGCCCTCGAACGCGCGCGCGAGGAACGGCGGCTGGGGAGCGAACCGGCGTTGTCGATCGTCCAGGGCAGACCGACCAAGCGCGAGCGGCGTGACCTCGATGGCGCCGCGCGCGGCTGGGGCAGTCGCTGGAGCGCGAGCCTGGAAGATGGCGAGGATCGGTGAGTCTCGATGCTCGTCGGGAGACCGGTCGGGTGCCCTGTCAGCCAGAATCCCGACTATGTGTAATACGAAAGTTTTTGAGAACGAATCGACGCGTTCTTTCCTTAATTCAACGTGAATAATTTGACATTGATTAACCGAGGGCTCCGCACATACTGATGCCACCAGCTCGGAGAGACAATGAACAAATGGGAAACTGACTTCAGCAAAGCCGTGGCAGCGCTGGAAATCGCCTACGACACCGATGTCCGCGCCTACGCGACGCTGAAGGACGCCAACAAGTCGTCCTGGGGTCTGCAGCCATTGCCGACGTGGCCGGAAGCGGTCAAGACCGGTCCGATGGCACGCGCCCGCGCCGCGCTGATCGCCGCCGAAGACGCCGTGCGCGCCCTGCTCGCACGACGCAGCGCGGCGATCCGGCAGGCCCGCGAACGACGTCTCGCACTCCACGAACGCGGTGCCGCCTTCGCTCCGACCATGCCGATGGTGCTCGAGCCGGCCAAGGCTCTGCCGGCCGGCCTGTTTTCCTTCGAACGCGATCTGCTCCGGGGCGCGGGACGCCACTGAGCCGCTTCCGACTCGCCGCTTCCGACTCGCCCTTTTCCGGCGCGTGGGCGTCGACCGGAAGCAACGGGCCGACGGCGATCCCGCCCCGGACGCTACTGCAACGTGCCGAGCGTCGATTCCATCGACGGGCTGATGAACAGTGGCGACTCCACCAGCCCTTCGCGCGGACCATTCGGCCCGCACATCGCCTGCAGCGCCATGTATCCCGCCGCGAGCGCGGCGTGATAGCTGGTCACCGGCATCTCTGCCGACTCGATCGGCTCATAGATCCCCATCTCGTCGTCTTCTTCCTGCACCACCCAGAAATACATGCCGGGGACGGGCTCGTCGACGGTCAGGGCCAGGCGCCGCAATTCGCTGTACTTCTTGGTCATCTCTTGTGGGTTCCAAACGCAACCCCTCGTTTGTAAGAGATGATTCGTTCAAAATGAAGCTTTTAGTTCATACTTTTGGACAAGTCTGAACTAATTGGCAGTTTTCGCTAATAAGTTTTCATTAATGGCCTGATCACCTCGGCAGCCATCCCCTGGACAGAGGTCCGGACCGCGCCGAGGCCACCGGACAGCCGGCAGCGAGCATCGCCGGTGGTCGGCTCAGCGCGATGTCGCGGACGAAGCCGGCAGCGAACGCGGCGCCGGCTTGGTCGCTGTCACGGGGTTCTCGGGCGTCGCGGGTGTGCGGGTCGGCAATCCCGTGGTCGGGGCGGCCTGGGTCGCGCTGACGGCAGGCGACTGCGTCTGCACGGCTTCGCCAGCGACGCCGAGCCAGGTCTTGATCCCCTGATGCCCGCTACATGCAGCCGTGCGGCGTGCTTCGTTGGAGTAGCTGCCGTCGTTGCACAGCGCGGTGCTGCCGGCCGGGGCCTTGGCCGGGGTCGGCTGGGCCTGAGCTTGCACGGCGGTGGTGGCGAGGATCGCGCAGAGAGCGAAGGCTGACAGGCATTTCATGAAGAGGTCTCCGGTTGTGAGGAAGCGGCAGAAATGGCGTGGATCCCGGGAGGACGTCCGATGCCATTTCTCGTCCTGACAGAGTGCCGCGCTCGCGGGTCGGCCTTGTAGGTGCGTTCATCGGATCGGGGTGGGCAAAGTCGACAAGCGCTCAAGATCCACGCGCCAGTGCCGAAGATCCATGGAGAACCGCCCTCTCCCCACGCACCCGGGGTCGCCATGAACCTCTCCTTCGCGCCATCCACTCCCTCGCCCGCGCTCGACGGCCCGCTGTCGCCGTCGGGCCACCGGGCGCTGGTGGTGCATTCGTCGGAAGAACTGCGGGCGCTCAACGGCAGTTTCGCGACCCTGGTGGTGCACCCATCCGGACGCATCGTGCGGGCCAACAACCGGTTCCTGCGGCAGTACGGCTATGAACCCGAGGACATCGTGGGCGTCGATTTCGCCCGCCTGAGCCCGACCGTGGACGGCCTCCCGGAGAGCGCCGCGCGCGAGTGGCGCCGCGTGCTCGATGGCGAGTCGTCCGGCATCGAGCGGCTGCGCCTGCACAAGGATGGCACGCTGCACTGGATCGAGGCCTTCTATTCCGTCCTCCAGGACGGCGAGGGCCGGATCGCGCAGGTCGTGGAGCTCTCCCACGACATCACCGACCGGGTCGAGCGCGCGACCGACGACCGGGGGCAGATCCTCGCGATCAACGCATCGCAGGCGGTGATCCAGTTCGCGCTGGATGGCACCGTGCTGGATGCGAACCGGCTTTTCCTCGATGCGATGGGCTATCGGCTCGACGAGATCGTCGGCCATCACCATCGGCTGTTCGTGGCGCCGGAGGAAGCCGGGACGCAGCACTACGCCGCCTTCTGGGCGCAGCTGGCCGGCGGCCAGCACCACGCGGGCGAATACCGCCGGCTCGGCAAGGATGGCCGCGAAGTCTGGCTGCAGGCCACCTACAACCCGATCTTCGATCCCATGGGGCGGCCACAGAAGGTCGTCAAGTACGCCACCGACGTCACCCGGGAACGGCAGCTGCTGTCGGAGTTCAAGTGGCAGATCACGGCATTGCGCAAGTCGCATTGCGTCATCGCCTTCGACATGCAGGGGGTGGTGCTCGATGCCAACGACCTCTTCCTGCGGGCGATGGGCTACCGGCTCGAGGAGATCGTCGGCCGCCACCACCGCATCTTCGTCGACGCGGCGCACACCCATGGCGCGGAATACGCGGCCTTCTGGCAGGCGCTCGCGGCCGGCCACCACCAGTCGGGCCAGTACCAGCGGATCGACCGCGAGGGCCGGGAGGTCTGGCTGCAAGCCGACTACAGCCCGGTCTTCGATCTGACCGGTCGGCCGATCAAGGTCGTCAAGTACGCCAAGGTGGTCACGCAGGAGAAACGCCGGCAGGCCGAGCACCAGGGCCAGATCGCCGCCATCCACAAGGCGCAGGCCGTCGTCGCCTACCACCTCGATGGCAGCATCCTCGACGCCAACGAGAATTTCCTCGATCTCATGGGCTATCGCCTGTCGGAGCTGCGCGGGCGCCACCACCGGATGTTCGTCGAGGCCGAGCTGGCCGATTCCGCGGCCTATGCGGCGTTCTGGCAGGCGCTGGGTCGTGGCGTCTACCAGGCCGGCGAATTCAAGCGCATCGGCAAGGACGGGCGTGAGGTGTGGCTGCAGGCCACCTACAACCCGATCATGGACATGGCGGGACGGCCCCTCAAGGTCGTGAAGTACGCCACCGACATCACGCAGCAGAAGCTGCGCCAGGCCGATTTCCAGAGCCAGATCGCCGCGATCGACAAGTCGCAGGGCACGATGACGCTCGCGCTGGATGGCACCATCCTCGGCGCGAATGCCAATCTCCTCGCCACGCTGGGCTACCGGCTCGACGAGATCGTCGGGCGCGACCACCGTATCCTGCTGGAACCGCTGGCCGCCGAGACGGCGGAACACACCGCTTTCTGGGCCACGCTGCGCTCGGGGCGCTTCGTCTCCGGACGCTACAAGCGCATCGGCCGCGATGGCCGCGAGATTTGGTTGCAGGCCTCGTACAACCCGATCTTCGATCTCGACGGCGAACTCTGCCGGGTGATGAAGTTCGCGATCGACATCACGGCCGATGTCGCCATGGCCGAAGCCTTCGAGGATGCGCGGCGGCAGGCGCATCACGACGCGGCGACCTCGCTGCCCAACCGCATCCGGCTGGCCGGCTTCCTGGCCACGCACCTGGCCAACGAGGGTTCACGCCTGGCCGTCATGTACCTCGACCTCGACCGCTTCAAGGCGATCAACGACACCCATGGCCACCTGGTGGGGGACAAGGTGCTGGGCGAGGTCGCCGACCGCCTGCGACGCTCGCTGCGGCCCGACCAGATCGCCGCGCGCATCGGTGGTGACGAGTTCGTCATCGCGGCGCCGCACCTCGCCGAGGAGGAGATCATCCAGTACTGCCAGCACATGCTGGAGCTGCTGGCGTTGCCGATCGCGCACGAGGGCGGCGAACTCTTCATCGGCGCCTCGATCGGCATCGCCATGGCACCGACCGACGGCACCAGCCCGGACGAACTGCTGCGCGCGGCCGACACCGCGCTCTACCGCTCCAAGAACAACGGCCGCGGCACCTACTGCTTCTTCTCCACCCGCATGAACGACCGGCTGCAGGCCCATCGGCGCCTGACCGAGGAGATGCGGCGCGGCATCGGCGCTGGCGAGTTCTTCCTGGAATTCCAGCCGCGCTTCGATGCCCATACCAAGACCATCCGCAGCGCCGAGGCGCTGGTGCGTTGGCAGCATCCCGAGCACGGCAAGATGGCGCCGGACCTCTTCATCCCGCTGGCGGAGCGCAACGGACTCATCCTGCCGCTGGGCGACTGGGTGCTGCTGACCGCCTGCCAGACGGCGCGCGACTGGCCAGAGATCGGCGTCTCGGTCAACGTGTCGCCGGTCCAGTTCCGGGACGACCGGCTGGTCGAACGGGTGCGCCACGCGCTCGAGCTCAGCGGCCTCGCGCCGGGCCGCCTCGAGATCGAGCTGACCGAGGGCGTGCTGCTCGAGGACGCCAAGCGGGCCGGCGCGACGATGCGCGAACTCAAGGCCCTGGGCGTCAGGCTCGCCGTCGACGACTTCGGCACGGGCTACGCGTCGCTGAGCTACCTGCGCTCGTTCCCGTTCGACGTCATCAAGATCGATCGCCAGTTCATCGGCGATCTGGAGCCGATCGCCGGTGGTCGCGCCATCGTCCAGGCGATCCTCGCCCTGGGCAAGGCGCTGGGTCTCACGGTCACGGCCGAAGGCGTCGAGACCGACCGGCAACTGGAGATGCTGGTGGAGGACCACTGCGCCGAGGTGCAGGGTTTCCTGCTGGCACGGCCGATGGCGGCGGCGCAGCTGGGTCCGCTCTTCTGGAGCGACGACCATGATCGTTCGAACGCCACGAAGAAGCCGCCCCGGGACGGCACGTTGCGGCTGATCGTCTGACCCGACGCTTCCCACGGAGTGTCCGAAGCTTCCACAATCCTTCCATGCCTAACCATCGTCCTCTGTCCGATCAGGAACTCATCGACGTCTCGCACCATTGGCGTCGCCTCGCACTCACCGGAACCCCGGGTGCCGTCGCCGAGGCGCGGCGGTACGAAACGGAATTGCGCCGCCGCTTCGGTACGCTCGATCTCGCCGCGTCGGCGGGGGACCGCCCGGACCGGCAGCCCGCCACCCCGTCCGGCAGCGCCCCGTGGCCAGCCACCCCATCGAGCACCGATCGGACGGATGGCGACACCGGCGACGTCGCGGCCAGGGTCGCGACACGCTCGGCGGAGGCGCTGCACGAACTGCTGCACAACCTGCGAGTGCTGCTGGCCATGGACATCGTCTTCGTCGCCGAGTTCGTCGATGGCCACAAGATCTATCGCCACATCGACCACGACGAGGAAGACCCGGTTCCGGTCAAGACCGGCGATTCAGCGCCCCTGGAGACGACGCTGTGTCAGCGGGTCGTCGATGGGCGGTTGCCGGAACTGCACCCGGACGCGCGCGCCGAAATGGAACTCGCAGGACTGGCGGCCGCCACGACCATGAACATCGGCGCCTATCTCAGCACGCCGGTGGTCCGGCGCGATGGCACCGTCTACGGCACGCTGTGCTGCATCAGTCACACGGCGCGATCGGCGCTCGGCAACCGGCAGATCGACGCCTTGCGCCACGTCGCGGGCATCGTCGCGGCCGAACTCGACAAGCATCGGGGCTGAAGGCCACCGGGGTCCCTCCGCCCCGCTCGCGCGATCAGTCGAGCGCGCCGCGCGAGAACCAGGTCCGGACTTCCTCGGCGAAACGCGCCTGAGCCTCACCCGCCGCCTGATGGGCCTGGCGCCATGCCTTTAGCGCTTCGCGGTCGGTGTCGGGTCGGCCCTGCAGTGCTTCCCAGGCGCTTCGCTCGGTCTCGGCCGCCGTGTCGGCCTGTTCGCGCGCAGCAAGGAATGCGGGAGAAAAATCGGGGGATGAGGCAGCATCGGTCATGGGATCGTTTATCGCTGCGGACGACCGGCGCGGCTGTCGGCGTTTTCCCCCGGCATGGATGTCCGGCCTGCGCGGCGTCATGTCCCGCCCCCACACGACCAGGATGGAGCGCCATGAAAAAAGCCCCGACACCTTGTGGGTGCGGGGCCTTGGGATCGTCAAAGACGATGTCTGGCGGAACCGGAGGGATTCGAACCCTCGATGAGGCTCTACACCCCATACTCCCTTAGCAGGGGAGCACCTTCGGCCACTCGGTCACAGTTCCTGAGCCGTCGATTATGCCATCCCGAAAGCCGGTTTTTCGGCTCCTCCACGATTCTTTATGCAACCGGCTGGTCGAGATCGAACGCCTTGTGCAGGGCGCGCACGGCGAGCTCCATGTATTTCTCGTCGACGACGACGGAGGTCTTGATCTCGGACGTGGAGATCATCTGGATGTTGATGCCCTCCTCGCTCAGCACGCGGAACATCTTGCTGGCCACGCCGACGTGGCTGCGCATGCCGATGCCCACGATGCTGACCTTGCAGATCTTGGTGTCGCCGACGACCTCGGCGGCACCCAGCGTCGGCAGCACCTTGGCCTTGAGCAGATCGACCGTGCGCGCATAGTCGTTGCGGTTGACGGTGAAGCTGAAGTCGGTCCGGCCATCCTTGCTCAGGTTCTGGATGATGACGTCGACCTCGATGTTCGCGTCGGCGACGGCACCCAGGATGTGATAGGCGATACCGGGCTTGTCGGGCACGCCCAGGACCGAGATCTTGGCTTCGTCGCGATTGAATGCGATGCCGGATACGACGGCTTGTTCCATGTTTTCGTCTTCCTCGAAAGTGATCAGCGTGCCGGACTTGGCCTCTTCATCGATGTTGATGTCCCAGGGCGTGAAGCTCGAGAGCACGCGCAGCGGGACCTTGTACTTGCCGGCGAATTCCACCGAGCGGATCTGCAGCACCTTGGAGCCCAGGCTCGCCATCTCCAGCATCTCCTCGAAGCTGACGGTGGTCAGGCGCCGCGCGTCGGGCTCCACGCGCGGGTCGGTGGTGTAGACGCCGTCGACGTCGGTGTAGATCAGGCATTCGCTCGCCTTCATCGCCGCGGCGATGGCGACGGCCGAGGTGTCGCTGCCGCCGCGTCCGAGCGTGGTGATGTTGCCGGCCTCGTCGACGCCCTGGAAACCGGTGATGACGACCACCCGACCGGCTTCGAGGTCGGCGCGCACGCGCTCGTCGTCGATGCGTTCGATGCGGGCCTTGGTGAACGAGCTGTCGGTGCGTACCGACACCTGCCAGCCGGCATAGCTCACCGCCGGCACGCCCTCGGCCTGCAGCGCAATGGCCAGCAGCGCCGAGGAGGCCTGCTCGCCGGTGGAGGCCAGCATGTCGAGTTCACGGAAATGCTCGGTGCCGGCGCTGCTCGTGGCGAGTTCCTTGGCGAGACCCAGGAGGCGGTTGGTCTCGCCGCTCATGGCGCTCGGGACGACGACCATCTGGTGGCCGGCGCGCGACCACTTGGCCACGCGTTTGGCGACATTCTTGATGCGCTCGGTCGAGCCCATCGACGTGCCGCCGTATTTGTGAACGATCAATGCCATGTGGATGAAATCAGGACTGGAAGAAAGAGGTCGGCCGCATCGGCGCATGGCCGCGGGTCAGGGGGAAGGCGCGGCATTGTACCAACGCAGATTCGCGCCCTCGCGCTCGACGAAGCCATCGGCCACCTTCAGGCGGATGCCGTGGCCGCGCGTGGTGCAGGCCTCCACCTGCACCAGGAGCTGGAGCAGCTGCGCTTCACTGGGCACCACTGCGTGCGCCTGCCGCAGCCACTGGCGCAGGGCGTTGGCCCGCCGCTCCTGCGGCAGGCGCCGCAACGCGTCGATGGCGGGCGGCATGCCGGTCGCGGCGAGGTCGTCCATGGCCAGGGCGACGAGCAGCTCCGATGCCCGCGCGGCATTGCGCGCGGAGCGGGCGAAGGTTTCGCGATATCGCGGCAACACCTCGGCGAGCACCGGCAACAGGCGCCGACGGATGCGATTGCGCGTGTAGCGCTCGTCGACGTTGCTGGGATCCTCGATGAATGCGATGCCCGCCTCGACCAGCCCCCGCCGCAGGGCATCCGCGGGCACGGCGAGGAGTGGACGGTGGAACACGATGCCATGGCGACGCATCTCACGGGGCATGCCAGCCAGTCCGTCGAGCCCGGCGCCACGTCCGAGCGCGATCAGCATCGTCTCGACCTGGTCGTCGGCATGTTGCGCCAGCAGCACGTGAGCCAGGCCATGGGTCCGGGCCAGACCGGCCAGGGTCAGGTAGCGGGCGCGTCGCGCGGCATCCTCGGGACTCTCGCCCGGACGATGGCGAGCATCGATGCGTCCCGCGTGCAGCGGGATGCCCAGGGCATCGCAGATGAGCCCGCAATGACGCTGGAAATCGTCGGCCGCCGCCTGCAGTCCGTGGTGGACATGCAGCGCCCGAACCCGGTCGGGCCACAAGTTCGCGGCCGCATGGAGCAAGGCGGTGGAATCGGCACCGCCGCTGTAGGCGATGCCGATGCGGATGTCGGGATCGGATGCGACCGGGGACGCGGCCCAGTGCCTCAGCGCGTCGAGCGCGGGATCGGTCGATGGCACGGGAGGTGCCGCGTCGGAGGACGACGCCGTCGTGCCCGGCGCCGCTCGTTCAGCGTCCGCTCTCGGCCTTGGTGTCCGAGAAGCGGCCATAGCTCTGCAGGCGCTCGTAGCGCCGTGCGAGCAGTTCCTTGACCGACAGGTCGCTCACCTGGCGGAAGGCATCGTTCAACGCCCGCTTCAGGAATGCGGCCATCTGGCGATGATCGCGGTGAGCGCCACCCACGGGCTCGTTGACGATCTTGTCGACCAGGCCCAGCGCCTTCAGTCGATGCGCCGTGATGCCCAGCGCATCGGCCGCCTCCTGCGCCTTGTCGCTGGTCTTCCACAGGATGGAGGCGCAGCCCTCGGGACTGATGACCGAATAGATCGAGTACTGCAGCATCACCAGCTGGTCGCCCACCGACAGCGCCAGCGCCCCGCCGGAGCCGCCCTCGCCGATGATGGTGACGATGACCGGCACCTCCAGCTGCGCCATCTCGAAGATGTTGCGGCCGATCGCCTCGGACTGGCCGCGCTCCTCGGCATCGATGCCCGGATAGGCGCCGGGCGTGTCGACGAAGGTGAAGACCGGCAGCTTGAACTTCTCGGCCGTCTTCATCAGGCGCAAGGCCTTGCGGTAGCCCTCCGGCTTGCTCATGCCGAAGTTGCGCATCGTGCGTTCGCGCGTGTCGCGACCCTTCTGATGGCCCAGCACCATGCATGGCGTGCCGTTGAAGCGGGCCAGGCCGCCAACGATCGAGAGGTCGTCGGCGAAATGCCGGTCGCCATGCAGTTCGACGAAATCCGTGAAGATCTCGTGGACGTAGTCGAGGGTGTAGGGGCGTTCCGGATGCCGGGCGATCTTGGTGATCTTCCAGGGCGTCAGGTCGCTGTAGATGTCCTTGGTGAGCTGCTGGCTCTTCTTGCCGAGTTGATCGATCTCGTCGGAGATGTCGACGGCGGATTCGGTCTGCACGTAGCGCAGTTCCTCGATCTTGCTTTCGAGTTCCGCGATCGGCTGCTCGAAATCCAGGAAGGTTCGTTTGGCCAACGTCTTCTCCTTTTTGTTGTCAGTACGCGACCGGCACCGGGTCGAGCGACCGCCAAATATACCAAGTCGCCACGCTGCAATAGGGGGCCCAGGCCACCCCGACCTCGCGCAGATCGGAGCGGCTCACCGGCTCGCCCGAAAAGTAGTTGCGGCTCACACCGCTGATCAGTCCGACATCGTCCAGCGGCAGCACGTTGGGCCGCATCAAGTGGAAGATGAGGAACATCTCCGCGGTCCAGCGGCCGATGCCGCGGATGGCCACCAGCTCCTCGACGATCATCTCGTCGGTCATGTCCTGCCAGGCATCGAAGTGCACCGCACCGGAATTGAAATGGATCGCCAGGTCGACGAGGTATTCGACCTTGCGCGCCGACAGCCCGGCGCCGCGCATGTCGTCGACCCGCAGCTTCAGCACGCTGTCGGGGGTCAGGTCGCTCGGCAACTGGACGAAGCGGTCCCAGACGGCCTGCGCGGACTTCACCGAGATCTGCTGGCCGACGATGCTGCGCGCCAGGGTCACGAAGGCATCGCCGCGCGATTCGAGACAGGCATCGCCGAACTGCGGGATCAGCCGCTTCATCACGCGATCCTTCTTCGAGAGATGGCGGCAGGCCTCCTCCCAGTAGTCCGGCGTGATGACGCGCACCGGGACGTCTGCCGCCGCCATGGCGACCTTGGAGATGGGAGTCTTCACTGCGCGGTGGCCCAGGTGGTGCCGCTGGCCGAGTCCTTGAGCATGATGCCCTGGGCGAGCAGGTCGGCGCGGATGCGATCGGCCGTCGCGAAATCGCGATTCGCCTTGGCCTCGGCCCGCTGGTCGATCAGGGTCCGGATCGCGGCGTCGTCGAGCACGCTGCCGGCCTGCAGGAAACGCTGGGGCTCGTCCTGGAGGATGCCGATGCAGCCGCCGAGCGCGCGCAGCAATGCCGCCAGCTCCGGCGAACGCGTGCGATTGACCTCCCCCGCCAGATCGAACAGTATCGCCACGGCCTCGGGGGTGCCGAAGTCCTCGTCCATCGCGGCCTTGAAACGCGCCGCGTGACCGATCGACCAGTCGATCGATGCCGGCGCCAGCGGCTGCGGCGTCACGCCATGCAGCGCGGTGTAGAGACGGCGCAGCGAGGCCCGCGCGTCGTTCAGGTGCGCATCGCTGTAGTTGAGCGGACTGCGATAGTGGGCGCGCAGGACGAAGAAGCGCACCGTCTCCGCATCGAAACTCTTGAGCACGTCGCGGATCAGGAAGAAGTTGCCCAGGCTCTTGGACATCTTCTCGTCGTCGACGTTGATGAAGCCGTTGTGCATCCAGTAGCGCGCGAGCGGTCGGCCGTTGGCGCCCTCGCTCTGCGCGATCTCGTTCTCGTGGTGCGGAAACTGGAGATCGGCGCCGCCGCCGTGGATGTCGATGGTCTCGCCCAGCAGCGCACAGGCCATGGCCGAGCATTCGATGTGCCAGCCGGGTCGCCCGGGACCATAGGCGCTCGCCCATTTCACTTCCTGCGGCTCGTCGGGCTTGGCGCCCTTCCACAGCGCGAAGTCCAGCGGATCGTCCTTGCCATCCAGCACCGCGACCCGCTCGCCCGCGTGCAGTTCATCGAGCGACTTGCCGCTCAACCGGCCATAGCCGGGGAACTTGCGCACCGCGTAGTTCACGTCGCCTGCCGGTGTGCGGTAGGCCAGTCCCTTGTCCTCGAGCGTGCCGATCATCGAAAGCATCTGCGCAACATGATCGGTGGCGCGCGGTTCGTGCGTAGGCGGTTCGATACCCAGCGCGTCGGCATCCTCGTGGAGCGCGTCGATCATGCGGTCGGTCAGCGCCCGGACGGTCTCGCCGTTCTCCACCGAGCGGCGGATGATCTTGTCGTCGATGTCGGTGATGTTGCGCACATAGGTGACGTCGAACCCGCTGGTCCGCAGCCAGCGCTGCACGACGTCGAACGCGACCATCGAGCGGGCGTGCCCGATGTGGCAGAAGTCGTAGACCGTCATGCCGCAAACATACATTCGCACACGGCCGGACTGCATCGGAGAAAACTCCTGCATTTCACGCGACAGCGTGTTGTAGATGCGCAAACTCATGGAATTCGGGAAGCGTCGGATCGCACCCGGCCGGAGGCAGGTGGACGATCGGGTTTTCAGGGAGGGGGAAGGCCTTCGCACGAGGGGTTGGGCATGGCCCCTCGGCTACAATCCGGTCAGTATAAACGGCCCTCGACGGGCAATCCCCCGGGTGTTCCGCGTGCCTTGCCCGCCGTGCCCGCGTCGTCTCCTCCCACTCCCACGCACGCCGCTTTCCCCGAGACTCCATGAAGCACGCCGCCCTCCTCTCCTTCGTGTCCGGTCCGGCCCTGCGGCGCTCGGTCGCCGCGCTGATGTTCCCGATGCTGGCGCTCGCGGGCGTCACGGCGCGGGCCGACGAGTATGGCGACGTCAACCGGCTGCTGCGCCAGGGCTCGCCCGCCGAGGCGCTGGCCAAGGCCGATGCCTACATCGCCGGCAAGCCACGCGATCCGCAGATGCGATTCCTGCGCGGCGTGATCCTCACCGAACAAGGGCGCACGGCCGATGCCACGCTCGCCTTCACGCAGCTGACGCAGGATTTCCCCGAACTGCCCGAGCCCTACAACAACCTGGCCGCCCTCTATGCGCAGCAGAGCCAGTTCGAGCGCGCGCGCGATGCGCTGGAGACGGCCATCCGCCTGAGTCCGGCCTATTCGACCGCCTACGAGAACCTCGGCGACGTCTATGCCCGATTGGCGGCCCAGACCTACGACCGCGCGCAGAAGCTGGCGCCGGCCAGCGCCACGATCGCGCCCAAGGTCGCCGCGTTGCGCCAGGTCTTCGCGACGCCGAATCCGGACACCCTGCCCGCGGCCACGCCGGTCCCGCGCCGCATCCCGAACAACAACCGCTGATACCGCCGACCCCGCGCGGACCTTCCGCGGGTCGCGCCCGGCGCCACCAGGCCTCATCCATGTCCCTGTCCGTCTCGTCCTATGTCCGTCAGTCCCGCCGCATCGTGCTGCGGGCCACCACGCTGCTGGCGCTCTCCCTCGCCATGTCCGGACCCGCGCTGGCCCAGGGCGCGGCGCCGCGCGTGAAGCTGGCCACCTCGGCCGGCGACATCGTGCTCGAGCTCGCGCCCGAGAAGGCCCCGAAGACGGTCGCCAATTTCCTGCAGTACGTGCGCGACAAGCACTACGACGGCACGGTCTTCCACCGGGTCATCGACGGCTTCATGATCCAGGGCGGCGGCTACGCGGCGGACTTCAAGGAGCGCCCCACACGCGCCCCGGTCCCGCTCGAGGCGCGCAACGGCCTGAGGAACGAGCGCTACACCGTCGCCATGGCCCGGACCTCCGACCCGGACTCCGCCACGGCGCAGTTCTTCATCAACGTCAAGGACAACGCCAACCTCGACGCGCCCAACCCCGACGGCCACGGCTACACCGTCTTCGGCAAGGTCGTCTCCGGCACCGAGGTCGTCGACCGGATCCGCGCCGTGCGCACCACCAGCCAGGGCCGCATGCAGAACGTGCCGGTCGACCCCATCACCATCCAGTCCGCCACCATCGTGGCGAAATAACGAAGGAGCTTCTTCCATGAGCAACCCCCAAGTCGAACTCAGCATCAAGAACCACGGCACGATCACGCTCGAACTCGATCGCGCCAAGGCCCCGAAGTCGGTCGAGAACTTCCTCTCCTACGTCAAGAAGGGCCACTACGACAACACCGTGTTCCACCGCGTGATCCCGGGCTTCATGGTCCAGGGTGGCGGCTTCGAGCCCGGCATGCAGCAGAAGCCGACCGCCGGCGAGATCGAGAACGAGGCCAACAACGGCCTGAAGAACGACATCTACACGGTCGCCATGGCCCGCACCAGCGCGCCGCATTCGGCCACCGCCCAGTTCTTCATCAACATCGCCAACAACGGCTTCCTCAACCACACCGCGCCGTCGGCCCAGGGCTGGGGCTATGCCGTGTTCGGCAAGGTCGTCGCCGGCACCGAGGTGGTCGACAAGATCAAGGCCGTCAAGACCGGCCGCAAGGGCTTCCATGACGACGTCCCGCTCGAGGACGTGGTGATCGAGAAGGCCACGATCCTGTCGGAATAACTCCGCGCCTCCCATCGCGGACACCCGACGGCGCGCTGCTGACACGCGAACCGACATGAGCGAGACCCCCTTCGCCGAGATCGTCGCGCCGTCCGGCTGGCGCACCGTCGACCTCCTGTCCGACCTGCATCTGCAGGCCGGCGAAGCCACCACCTTCGATGCCTGGCGCGGCTATCTCGAGACCACGCCGGCGGATGCGGTCTTCTTCCTCGGCGACCTGTTCGAACTGTGGGTCGGGGACGATGCCGCCGCGCAGGCGGACGGCTTCGAGGCCGAATGCGCGCGACTGCTGCGACAGGCCGCCACGCGACGGCCGCTCTTCTTCATGCATGGCAATCGCGACTTCCTCGTCGGCGCGGGCTTCGCTGCGCAGTGCGGCATGACGCTGATCGACGACCCGTGCGTGCTGGTGTTCCAGGGCGAGCGCTGGCTGCTCTCGCATGGCGACCTGCTCTGCCTGGGCGACACCGACTACCTGGCCTTCCGCGCCCGCGTCCGCACGGCCGACTGGCAGCGCGAATTCCTGGCCCAGCCCCTGGACCAGCGCCGCGCGGTCGGTCGCTCCATGCGCACGCAGAGCGAGCATCGCAAGCGCGACCCCGATGCCGTCTGGGCCGACGTCGATACGCCGGCCGCGCTCGACTGGCTGCGACGATCGGGCGCGCGCACCCTCATCCACGGACACACCCACCGGCCGGCCGACCACGCGCTGGACGACTCGGGTGCGCTGCGCCGCATCGTCCTGAGCGACTGGGACGTCGCCGCCGAGCCTCCCCGGGCGCAACTGGTGTGCCTCTCGGCCACCGGCGCGCAGCGGGTCGACCTGCGCTGAGCCGCACGGACCGCCCATGTTCGGCTGGCTCCGCAGCCTTCGCGCCACGCCCCCCATCCCCGATGCGCTCTGGCGGGCCACGCTGGAGCGCTATCCGTTCCTGGCCGGGCGCGCCGCCGCGGACCTGGCCCGGCTGCGCGCGCTGACCGCCGAATTCCTGCGCGACAAGGAATTCAATGGCGCGCAGGGCTTCGTCATCACCGACGAGGTGGCGCTGGCGATCGCCGCGCAGGCCGTGCTGCCGGTGCTGCACCTGGCCGGCGGACTCGACTGGTACGACGATTTCGTCGGCATCGTGGTCCATGCCTCGGAAGTGGTGGCACGGCGCCGCACCACCGACGAGAACGGGGTCGTGCACGAGTACGACGAGGTCGTCGCCGGCGAGGCGATGGATCGCGGTCCCGTGATGCTGAGCTGGCGCGACGTGCTGGCGAGCGGCTCGGTCGCCGGCTACAACGTGGTCGTGCACGAGTTCGTCCACAAGATCGACATGCGTGGTGGCGATGCCGATGGCTGCCCGCCCCTGCCGGCCGGCTTCCGGGGCACGTCGAACGCGCGCGACGCGCGCACCGCCTGGCTGGCCGTGCTGCAACCGGCCTTCGATGCGTTCCGCGAGCAGACCGTGATCGCCGAACGCTTCGGCGGCGCGCAACCCTGGCTCGACGCCTATGGCGCCGAATCGATCAGCGAATTCTTCGCCGTGGCTTGCGAGGCATATTTCGTCGACCGGGCCACCTTCCAGCGGGAATTCCCGCCACTGGTGGCCTTGTTCGATGCGTTCTTCGGTCCCGCGCAGCGACCCGCGCCATGAGCAACGGCTCGAGGGTGCATGACACCGTCGAGCCGTCGATCCGGTCGCTCGCCGAAGCCGTCGCGGGCCCCGACGGAACTCAACCCCCCCTGCCTACTTCCGCAACAACGCCTTCAGTGCGTTCTGCAGACGGCGTGCCGCGTTGGAATCGTGCGGCGTGGCGAACACCTTGCCGGCATCCTCGCCCCAGGTCTGGCCCGGCGCCGGATCACCACGACGCGTCAGCAACTTGAGCTGGAGGGCGCGGCGGGCATCGATCTGGTCGGCCGGCGTCGGCACCTCGGCCGCCATCTCCAGCCGCAGCAGTGCCTCCGAGGCCGCCTCGGGCGACGCGGCGGGTGCCGATCCGACCGCCTGCGACCAGGCACCACGCACCGACGGCGACACGGCACGGCCGAGTTCCTGGACGCTCGGCAGCTGACCGGCGTCACGCTTCTCCCAGGCACCGAGAAGCTGCGTGAGCGCTTCGCCGTGCGCCTGTGCGGCCAGCTTGCGCAGCGACATCTCGGCGTGTTCCAGCGCCTCGCGCTGCGCCCGGAATGCGGCATCGCCCAGGCGGGGACCCCGATCCTCGAAACGCGGCGGACGGTCGCCGAAGCGATTCGCGCCCGGACCGCCACGGGCATCGGAGCGGCCCCCATCCGGACGTGGTCCGCGATCGTTGGGTCGACCGCCGGGACCGCTGCGACCATCGCGGCGATCGCCACCGCCGAAGCGGCCGTCGCGGCCGACCGGGGCCGCATCGGCCTTGCGCGTGGCGGGACGATCGTCGCCACGTCGGGCCACCACCGCCTTGACGGCCGGCTTGGGCGGCGCGGCGGGCGCCGGCGTCTCGTCGGGCAATGCGCCCGCGGTGTTGTCGCCGGCGTCGGCGCGGGCGCCGGCATCCGAGCTGTTCGCGGGAGCGATCAGGTCGACCGGTGCCGCCGCGGCAGGCGCCGGCACGGCGTCGTCGCCCTCGGCCGGCTCCAGCGGCGCCGGCACGGCGGCTTCCTGGGCGCTGGGCTGCACATGCGCACCCTCGCCGAACTCGGCCGCCGCCTGACCGGGCGCAACCACCTCCGTGGCGCCGACCGGCGGGCCGTCGTTGCCCGACGTGGCGACCGGTGCGGCCGGCGCCGGAGCGGGTGCCGGTGGGGGCGCCTCGCCGCGCAACGCGCCTTCGAGGCGGGCCACGGCGGCGCGGATCTTCTGGGCATCGCCGGTGGCATTGGCCGCCTCCAGCGCCTTCGAGGCCTCGAGCACGTGGCGATCGTGTTCGCTCATGGCGGAAGTCGCCTTCTCGCGCTCCGCCGTCTTGCGATTGAAGGCCTCGTCGATGGGCGCGCGGAAGGCATCCCACATCTTCTGTTCGTGGCGGCGGTCGAGCGGCACGCTCTGCGCCTCGGCCTGCCAGCGCTGCTGCAGCGCCTTGACGGCATCGATGCGCAGCATCGGCGCGGCGCCCAGCTCGACGGCTTCTCCGATCATGGCCTGGCGCCGCTCGATGCTGGCCTTCTGTGCCGTCTCGAATGGCGCGCGCGCGGCACCGAAGGCCTCGTTCCATTGCGGCTGCAGTTCGGCGAAGAGCTTCTCGCCGACGTGGCCGGCATCGCGCCAGCGGTCGGCGAACTGATGCAGGGCGCGGTTGTGCGCCTTCAGGTCGGTGGCCTCTGCATGCTCGGCGGCCCAGGCGCGGACCTCCTCGATCAGCGCGAGACGATGCGCGCGGTGCTCGGCGGCATCGGCGCGGACCTTGTCGAGCCAGGCCTCGACGACCTTGTGCGCCTCGTTGCAGGCTTCGTCGAAGCGCTTCCAGAGCGCGTGATTGGGCACGCCACCCTGGTCGGCCTGCTTCCACTGCTCGCGCAGCGCGCGCAGGTTCTCCTGGATCTTGCGACCACCCAGCGCCTGGCCCTCGGGACGCTTGAGCAAGCCCTCGGCCTTGGCGACCAGCTCCTCGCGCACCTTGTCGGCGCTCCAGCGCTGCCAGCCCTCGAGTTCACCGGCGGCGACCAGCGCGGCATGCACGCGCGCCTCCAGCGGCGCCTCGACCAGCTTGCCATGCTCCTTGAGCACGGCGCGCAGGGCGGCGGCCGCACCGGCGCTGCCCTTGCCATGGCCTTCGGCGGTTTCCTTCTCCAGCGTGGCCAGCGCGCCTTCCACGGCGACCTGCGCCGCGGCGAACTTCTCCGGATCGGCCTTGGCCGAGCCGGTCTTGACCGTCTTCACGGGTGCCGAGGCGGCGGCCGTGGCGGCCGCATGCGTGGCGGCCTCGGTCGGCAGGCCGCGCGCGGCGCGCAGCTCGTCGGCCCACACCGGCACCGGCGGCAGCGGCGCGGCCGCATCGGCGGCTGCCGCGATGGCCTGGGCCAGGGCGACATGGAAGGCATCCGACACCACCAGCAACTGGGCCTTGGAGGCTTCGAGCTGCGGCGCGAAGCGGGCGTCGAGGCTGCTCCAGTTGGGGTCGCCCGCCAGTTCGCCCGCCTGCTGCTGCCAATGGGCGACATCACCGCGCAGCGCTTCCTCGGCGGCCTGGGCATTGCGCCAGCCCTTGGTCGAGAGCACCTCGAAGCGCTGCGCCAGCAGCACGGCGGCCTCGCGCTGGACCTGCGCGCGATGCTGCAGGTCCTCGATGCCCTTGACGCGCTCGGCCAGCCGGTTCTTGAAGCCCGCGAGCGGTTCGCGCGACAGCGGCGCCCCGGCACGGGCCGCATCGCGCTGCCAGGCCATCGCATCGGCGATGTTCAGCTTGGACTGTCCCAGCAGGGTCTCGGCCTTGGCCGCCCACTCGGCGGCGATGGTCTCCTGGCCCTTGGCGCGCTTGATCTCGTCGAGCTTCTCGCGCAGCAGTCGCGCGGCGCCCTTGTCGCGGCCGCTCAGTTCCTTGAACACGCCCTGCATCTGCTCGGCCGTGGGGTTCGTCGCGAGCCAGTCGCGGATGCGCTGGGCCCGTTCACCCGACGTCGGCGCGGTGAAGGCGCCGCCGGTGAGGGTGTCGAGGGACTGGAGATCGTGGTGCTTGGAGGAATTGGAGGTCACTGCGCGCTGCTGAAACGTTGTCTGGATGGAAAGGGAAACCAGCCCGGTCCGGAATTCGGACGGCCGGTCAACGGCATCATTTTCACCGACCGGCGGCCAATCGTCTCAACGGGTCGCCAGATTGAGTTGCGCGGAGGGTTTCCAGCCCTCCTCGGCCACCGTGGCGACGCGCGTCGCTCCAATGAAAAGCCGTTCGCTGGGCAGCTTCTGCGCCAGCAGGTAGTCGCGCACCACCGCCCCCCGCGCCACCGCGAGCTGACGCATCGCCTCGGCGTCGACCTGGATGTCGGCCAGCAGCAAGGCCTCCATCTCGGCCACCGGCAGGTCCTTGGCCAGCCCGATCAGGTTGCGTGGCTTGGTGATCTCGGAGCGCTTGTAGACCGCCGCGAGGAGCGCCGGATACTCGGCCTCGGTCAGTGGCGCGATGTCGGCCGCGTCCTCGCCCGAGCGGGCCGCCGCGCGACGCTTCTCGGCCTGGGCGAGCTGCCGCAGACGCTGGCGCCTGTAGCCATCGCGCTCCATCGCCAGGTTGGCCGTGCCGACCACCGTCATCTGCAGGGCCGGCCGCTCCAGCAGTCCCTTGGCCAGGCTGTCGAGGCTGGCGCGCGCCGTGGACGAGAGCACCGCGCTGCCGCTGTCGAAGGTCACCATGCTCGCCTCGCCGTCGCCACCACCGCCACCACCGAAGCCGCGCGCGATCAGGCTGAAGGGCGCCGTCACGGCCTTCACGATCAGGTTGCCCAGCGCCTTCATGATCAGGGAGCCGACGCTGAACTGCGGATCGTTGATGGAACCGCTGATCGGCACCTCGACGTCGATGACGCCATTGCGATCGGCCAGCAGCGCCACGGCCAGGCGCACCGGCAGGCTGTTGGGCGCGCCCTCCACCGCGTCGCCGAAGCGCAGCTGGTTGAGCACCAGCTTGTTCGTCGCGGCCAGCCGGCCATCGGGCGAGATGCGGTAGTTGATGTCCATGCTGAGCTTGCCGCGCTCGATGCCATGGCCGGCGAAGCGCACCGAGTACGGCGTCAGCGGCGCCAGGTCCAGGTCGCGCATCCGCGCCGTGATGTCGAGCTCGAGCGGCTTGGCCACCGGATTGATCTTGCCCGTGATCTCCAGGGAGGCGGTCTGCTGGGCCTTGCCACGCAGCTCGAGGTCGGCCATCTCGGCTTTCTCGCCGGGTCGCGAGGTGAAGGCGCTCAGCCTGCCGGTGAGCTCGCTCAGGTCGGCCGAGTAGTTGGGCTTGACGAACAGGTCGGTGAAGTCGATCTTGCCGTTGACCAGCCGCATCGGGCCGAAGCGCAGGTTCGCCGCCGGACTGCCCGACGTCGCGCCGGCGCCAGGAGCCGCTCCCGCCGCCGAGGGCGCGACCGCGCCACCCGCGGCCGATGCCGCAGCCGCTGGCGCCGCGACGGTCACGGTCTCGCCATCGGGCAGGCGCTGCTGCGTGACGGCGACGGCCGCCGCCGGTGTTCCGGCCGCGGCCGCTGCCACGGCTGGAGTGGGCGGCGTGGACTTGCTGCCGCGGCCCAGTTCCAGCAGGTTGACGCGCCCGGTCGGATCGACGATGACGCGGGCGAAGAAGTCGGTCAGCGTGGTCTCGCGCACGTCGAGCGAGAGCGGCGCACTCGGCGCCAGCGCCAGCTGCAGGCCGCGCAGGTTGAGCGATTTCCAGCTCAGCAGGCGATCGTTGCCACGCTCCAGTCCCGGGGCGCCGGGCTGCGTGAGCGAGGCGCTGTTGGCACGGAAGTCCTCCACGGCGGTATCGCCGGCCAGCCGCAGGGTGATGCCAGAGGGCGTGCTCGCGAAACGCACCGTGCCCTGGTAGCTGGCGAACGCACGGCGGATGTCGACATTGAGCGGATCCCCGTAGTAGGCCTTGAAGGCATGCGCCGGGAATCCGGCCACATCGAGACGACCTTCGGCCGAGAGTGGCTGCAGCACGACCTGGCCCTGGTACTGGAGCCGTCCGGCATCGGCGCGGCCGGCGCCCACGCGCGCCGAGAGCCGCACCGGAGAGACCGTGGAGGTGCCCGGCTGCAGCTTCTGCATGGCCAGCGTCAGCGCCGTGATCTCGACCGCCACCGGCACGTTGCCGGCGGCATCGGCATAGGAGACCGTTGCGCCATTGATGTCGAGCGCGGCGAGGGACAGGCGCCACGGCCGCGCTTCGCCACCGGGGGCCACCGGCGTGGCGGCGGCGGCACCGGCGGCCCGGGGGGTCGCGGCGGTGGCGGCCGGGCGATCGGCGCTGCGCAGCCAGCGCTCGAACATCCAGCGCCGCTCGCGGTCGCGCTCGACGCGCACCTTCGGCGCCGTCGCGGTGGCCGAGGCGATGGCGACCGTGCGATCGGCCAGGTCGACCTCGGCATCGACCAGCTCGAAGCGCCCGACGCTCGCCAGCGCGGTCTTCGCCTGCGTCAGCGCCAGGTTGTCGGCTGTCAGGCGCCTCGCCTTGATCAGCAGTCGCGCCGGTGCCGTGGTCGCGTTCCAGTCGACCTCGACCCGGCCGCCGAGCCTGCCGTCGAGCGTCGGCACCAGGCTCTGCGCCAGATAGGGCGCGGCGAGCGCCAGGGGCAGATCGGTCAACTCGGCGTTCAGGTTCGCCACCTTGTCGGTCGCCTCGCCGCTGAACCGGAGCGGCGCGCCACCGACGGCCGCCGAACCCTCGAAGCGCGCCGGCTTCGTCATCGGCCAGGCGATGGCGCCGACGTCGAGCGCCAGCTTGTCGATGTCCACGGCGGCGGTCGGGCGGGTGGTCTCGTCGCGCCAGTCGACCTGGCCGGCGGCGAGGCGGAACCGGTCGACCCGCACGTTCAGCGAGGGCCGCGCAGCGGACGCAGCGGCCGGGTCGGCGGCGCTGGCCGCCGGGCGCGTGGGCGTGGCCGCGACCGGGCGCGCTGCGCCATCGGCCGGAGCATTCGCGAGCAGGTTGAGGCGGCCGTCGGCCTCGCGAGTCAGCTTCAGCCGGGGCGCCGCGAGCATCACGTCCCCCAGATGGATCACGCCTTCGAGCGGGCGCACGTCCGCGAGCGTCACCTTCAGCGAATCGAAGGCCAACAGCTCGCCCGAGCGCGCATCGGTGAACTTCGCCGCACGCGCTTCCAGCGTGCCGGCGATCCGCAGGCTGGACGTGCCGGCGCGCTCGAAGTCGATGCGCAGGTCGGCATCGAGCCGACCCGCGCGCAGCCGCACGGGCAGTCCGGCGGGCAGGTAGCCGAGATAGGGAGCCAGGTCCAGATCCTTGAACGCCAGGCTCGCATCGGTCTTGCGGCTGTCGGCGAAAGGCGTGCTGGAGGCCTTGGAGTCGAACGCGCTGCCGTTGAGCACGAACGCCAGCCGCGGCTCGGTCGTGATGTCGCGCTTCGAATCGAAGTTGCTCAGGAACGGGATGTCGAGCGTGAAGTCGCGCAGCTCGTGCTTGCGTCCGACCGTGCGGTCGTCGAAATCGACGGTGCCCTGGGAGATCGTGATGTTGTTGACGGCGAAGCGCTGCGGCTCGCCCGCGGGCTTCTCGGGGCCGCCCGAGAGCTTCTGCAGGATGTCGTCGATGTCGTAGCGACCATCGGCCAGATGCGTCAGGCGCAGTGCCGGCGCCTCGATGGCGACGGCGTCGATGACCGGAGCCAGGCGCACGAGCGACTGCAGTTCGGCATTGACATAGATGCGGCGGACCGCCAGCTGGGGCTCGCCCCCCGCGGCTCCGGCGATGCGCAGGTCCTCCAGCGCGAGCTCCAGCGTCCACGGCTTGAAATCGACCCGCCCGACCGTCACCGCGCGGCCGAGCTTGTCGCTGCCGATGCGCTCCAGCTGGCTCTTCACCAGCGGCGGCACCGCCAGCCACAGGAGCAACCCGATCGCGAGCACCGCCGCGAGCACGATCGCGGTGCGGCGGACCCATTGGCGTGATGTGAAGGATGACACGTTCATTGGCCGAGTTTGCCGCAAAGCCGGAAGGGGTTTAGAGCCCTCTCCCTCTAGGAACGCTCCCAATCCCCTCCATAAGTGCATAACGAACGGTTTTTATATTCTTGACTAGTTATTTAGGGCTTTTTAGAATGCCTTCCGCCTGACCGCTCGACATACAACGTAAGTACTAGAGGCTCAGGCTCCGCTGCCGACAACAACGTACGTCGGCTCCGTCAGGCGATCGCGCGCACCTCTCTTCACGTCCTCGCGCGGACCTGGCTTTTGCCAATCCAAGTGCCCAACCCCGCAGTCGCGGCCGCTCCTTCCGAGCGCACGGCGATCCGGGATTCCGCACCGAAAGGAAAGCGATGAAAGACGCGTTGAAGACCACGGCCCACGGGCTCAAGACCTTCGGGTC
>Ga0308164_10001517_pt1 | contig 26829 bp, 20 predicted proteins | sample PhyTR2_FD_201031 | JGI IMG/M metagenome (GOLD analysis project Ga0308164, IMG submission 201031) | Phyllosphere microbial communities from UC Gill Tract Community Farm, Albany, California, United States - DLSLT.R2 | ecosystem: Host-associated > Plants > Phyllosphere > Unclassified | place: USA... | reverse complement strand
TAAATAAGCTGGCGGTGCAAAGCAAAAGATACGCAGATTAAAATGAATTTATAACAGGTAAAGTAAAACAGGGTAATCTTTAACCGTCATTTTTTCTATTACTACCTTGCCGTCTTTGCGCGAAAAGGGAAGCCGGGTAGTTTCACCTGTCATCAGGTCAAGCTGGCTGATTTCGCTGATGGCTTTATCTGCATCATCAATCCTTAGGTCTGCAATCCTGTCGGTAAAATCGCCATCTGCGCGTTCGGCCGACCATATCGCAAGTACAGCTTTGCCGGCATCGTCTTTAAATTCATATAAAGGTATACTGCCTGGAGCAGCAAGTTTTGCGCCGTCCCAAATAATAGGATATTCATCCGGTCTATCCGCTACGGGAAACACGCCAACCCTCAGGTTGTTCGATACTTTAAATCCTGCAGTGGCTGTTGCCAGGCGTTGTACCGCATAAAAAGAAGCTTTTGGCTGCAATTCAGTGTCTACCAGTCCAAAATGATGTTCCGCCTCATGCGGATCCAGGCCGTCGTCCTTAAAGTCGTACTGAACTAGGCGGTCGACCCCTATACCCAGCCCCTGCATTAACCTGCGCTGCAGATATTTGGCCTGGGAAGATGCAGTAAATCCAGCAAATAATGCCTTTTTTGCAGGTTGAAATACGGAATAGCCAAATTCTGTAAGCCATATTTCTTTCGGGCCATTGAACCTGGCCGACTGTGCACGGTACATCGCAATCTGCGAGCTGAAGCTTCCTTTTTCATTGGCCGTTGCTAGTCCATCTCTCTTCACGATCGAAGGCGCCGCACTGTATGGTATAATTTCAGGTACTGTGCGGTAACTGTAAGGATGATCAGTCAGGCCATCCACATCTGCAGAAACTCCTGTTTCCAGCTGCCGGAAATTTACAGGTGCTACAGAGCCCAATCCCAATACTTTCACAGTGGGGTTAACCGCTTTAATGGCCGATGCGGCTTTATTGAGCAACGTCACGTAGTTATTTACCCATGCTTCCTGTTTTCCGGTGCTGTCGACCCCATTCCAGTGGCCGCCGTAATGTTTCATAAAGCCAAAATTTGCAGGTTCGTTTAACAGCTCCAGCGCATCTACATCTGGTTTTAATTGTTTGGCCATCGCAGCCGCAAAGCGCGCATAGGCATCAGGATCATAAGGGTTTTTATACAATTTATTTCCCTTGTTCAGAATCAGGATCAGCTTCAAATCGTTAGCATGCGCTGCATTAATCCAGCGCATGGTTTTCTCCGGGATCACGTACTTTCCCTTTTTGGTTTCTATGTCCTGCCAGTTCAGGTCATCCCTGATCCAGCCCATTCCAGAGCTTTTGATCAGCGGCATGATCCTGATTTCGTCCCAACCTTGCGAGAAATGGGTGCATGTACCCAGTTTATCATTTACTTTTTTTTTTATTGCAGCACCCGTCAAAGCTGCTGGTTTCGCGCCCATGGTGAAAAACAGTTTCCCGCCTGCCATCAGCTCTTTATGTGTGATAAAATTGCCGGTGATGGTTTTGCCGTTCAGTTCAATTTTCTGTACATAAATGTTTTTGTCCGAAACACCATGTGCTTCAATGATCAGGTCTTTGTTCCCAAGGTGGATTACTGCTTTCGGGAAGGCCGGCGTACCAAATATGTATTTTCCCTCTGCAGGGTTTACCGGATAAAAACCCAGGGCACTAAACATATACCAGGCGCTCATTTGTCCGCAGTCGTCATTTCCGCTTAAACCATCGGGCGTACTTTTGTATTGCTCTTTCAGGATTTTTGGAATCAGTTCCTGTGTTTTCCAGGGTTGTCCGGCATAAGTATACAGGTAGGCAATATGGTGGCTCGGCTCATTTCCATGTGCGTACTGCCCAATCAGGCCCGTCACATCCAGTGTAGAACCTTCTCCGCTTACCTTAGAATCCATTGTAAAGAGCGAGTCCAGTCTTGCAGCAAACTTATCCGGGCCGCCCATCAGTTTGATCAGCCCTTCCACATCGTGTTGTACCGACCAGGTATATTGCCATGCATTAGCTTCAGAATAATCGCCGCCTTTAGATTCCGCATGTGAAATAGTCAGGGGGTTAAAAGGGCTGACCCATGTGCCGTCTGCTTTTTTGCCACGCATTAATCCAGAGCTTTTGTCAAACAGGTTTGCGTAAAAACCAGCGCGTTTGGTAAAATAATTGTAGTCAGTAGTTTTACCCAATAGTTTGGCAATTTGTGCCGCACACCAGTCGTCATAAGCCGCTTCCAGCGTACGCGAAACGGATTCCACTTTAACCAGACCAGATGGCAGGTAACCATATTTATTATAAATATCCCAATTGTATTTAGGGTTCCTGCTGGTAGTCAGCGTTGTTTTAACTGCCTGGTAGGCTTTTTCATAGTCAAATCCTTTCAAGCCTTTCAACATGGCGTCAGCAATTACCGGTACCGAATGGTTTCCGATCATGGTAAAGGTTTCCTTACCAAATAAAGTCCACACAGGTAAGGTTCCCGCAGCATTGAAATGCCCAAGCATCGACTGCACCATATCACCAGCCTTGTCGGGGAAAAGGATAGTATACATGGGATGTGCAGCGCGGTAGGTATCCCAGAGGGATAGGGTGGAGTAATATTTTTTAGAGGCCGATTGATAGATTTTGTCATCTTGGGCCCTGTATTTGCCATCCAGATCCGCAATGTTGTTGGGTTGTATGCCCAGGTGGTACATACTGGTGTAGAAGTTTTCTTTTTGTGCAATACTGCCATCAATCGTAATTTTAGACAGGTAGGTATTCCAGGTTTTTTCCGCTGCGGTTTTTACTGCATCAAAATCCTGACCAGCGGTTTCTGTCATGTTTTTTCTCGCACCTTCCACACTTACAGTAGAGAGTGCAACCCGCATTTCTATCGCTTCGCCTTTTTTAGCATTGAAATTCAGGATGACCTGACGTTTCCGTACGCCATCCAGAAAATCTGCCGATACGAAAGGTCTTGTTGTTTTCAGTACAAAGAATATTTTTTTATCAACCCATCTCGAAGATCGGATATAACCTGAAATAACAGTTTTACTTTCTATTTTAACACTGCTTTCAATTACCCTTTTGTCCAGGTCTTTCAATTTATCTACTACACCATATTGTAGGTCTACCAACAAATGTGCTTCCCCCGCCTTTGAAAAAGTATAACGGTGCAGCCCGGTATGCGCAGCTGTGGTCAGCTCTGCTTTTATACCATTATCTGCTAAAGTAACCTGGTAAAAGCCAGGTGATGCCTTTTCCGTATTTTTTTCAAACGTGCTTTTGTAGATTTTATTTTCGATGTGCTGATAGGGGAACACGAGAATATCTCCCAGGTCGGCCGCGCCCGTTCCGTTTAACTGCGTGTGCGAAAATCCGCTGATAGATTTATCTTCATAGCGGTATCCGGAACAATATGCCCAGTCGAAATTTCCGGTTTGTGGGCTCAGTTGTACCATGCCAAAAGGAACTGTAGCACCGGGAAAAGTATGTCCGGTAGCTTCGGTTCCCACAAATGGATTTACGTATTTGCTGTAATTTTGTGCAGCGGCATAGTCTGCAGAAAACACAATCTGTGCAATCAAAACCAATGCAAGCTGATATATCAGTGTAAATTTTTTCTTTCTCATTGTCTTGTTAGTTAGCTAACTCGTTCATCAAATTTTCACAGGTTTCAACCATTCCGCCATTGGCCATAGAAGTAGGGGCACCGGGAAGTGCCGAAACTGTGGTATTGTAGTAGTCCCAGCTGGTTTTCCATTCTGTCAGGTGCATTTTAGCAGCTGGCTTGTCGCCGTTGTAATAACGGAACAGGCCATTGATGTAGTGATAGATAACTGCTGTAAGGTATTTCGCAGAAACCAGCGTATTGCGTACTTCTTCCGCCTGCTGGCGGTCGGGCAAACTGGCTTTAATCAGGTCGTAATCACGCAGCATTTTTGTAGCGAGTTCATAAGCCTGTTTTTTATCGTTGCAGTCAGCCTCCAGTGTAGCCTTATTAAAAAGCCCTTTCAACTCTCCCGGGCCAAAAGAAAACTGGCAATCCATATTTTTATGGGATTTTGTTCCTCCGCCAATCACGTCATCACGTTCCCAGTTTAGAGCCGGGAGCCAGCCGTTATGTTCGGTACTGTAACCTTTGAAATAACAGGCTTTCAGGATCATATCTTCAGATTCCATCAGGATGCCGGCAATGGTATACACTGCTTTTGATGACAGCGGTACGTTGAACGCCAGTGAAGCCCATCTTTTTGCCAGTGTTTTGGGTGTCTGGTCCGCATCCCACATCAGGTGGGTATAACCATAAATATTGGCCTGCAGCCATTCTTCGCGTTTAATATGCGGGCCGCACCAGCCATCCGCGGTGAGCCATCCCCAGGTATAGGTGATACCCATATCGCGCGCGGTTTTCATACCTGCGGGACCTTTATCAATTTCCTTGCTTCCACGCGCCATCCTGATCACTTCGTAGTTTGGAATGGATGATTTAAAATGATAACCGTCCTGGCAGAGGTATTCTATCGCCTGTTTTTTTGTTCCTTTGCCCAGTGTAGGGTTAAATTTGTTGTATCGCCAAAAATCCGTCTGGGTGTTTTTAACAGAGAAAACTGTGCCTTCATCGGCTTTGATATTTGCTGTTATCTTTTCATACAATGCAGGATCTGCATGCCATGAATCGTTGCCAAGCGACCAGGTCCTGGGAATAAATACTTTGCGATACTTTTTCACGGCTATGGCCTGAATAGAATCAATCACACTGGCCAGTTCCGTATCAGATTCCGGACCTTTTCCTGTAAACCAGGGGTTGAAATAAGAATAGTTTTCACCAAAGCGGCCTATTACCACGTCAATCTGCGGGAAGTCGGTCAGTATTTCATTCAGCGAAGTGCTCAGCGCCCTGTAACGGTCTTTGTGTTTTACCGTTTTTGGGTAGGCAAAAATATCACTGTTTACACAAACCTTCAGGTGGTACTTTTCTGCGGCGGCAATCTGTTCGGTAAACTGCTTCCTTCTTTGTTCTACCCATTTCCTGCTTTCACTGTTTTTGGGAAAAATGGTGTCAGACAGCCGGTCATATAAAGTAGCAAAAGTATAACTTCCAATGTAAAACGTATTCATGCCCGAACGGAGGATGTTCCGGGCTTCATCTTCAGGTGCATAACCCGTTTCATCAAAAGGGCGCATAGGGTCAAATTCCCTGTTGCGGATAATCGGCTTGGAAAGTTTTGCGACAGGCGAATAACCCGCCACCTCAAAAGGTTGCGTAATCATCCTGAAACCGAAATCCGGTTTCTTCAGCAGTTTTGTCCCCTTGAAAATGAAAGATTCGCCCAGTTTTACCTGTTCTGTTAGGAAATAGACCGCGTAACAGGCAGCCCGGAAGCTGCCTGTTTTAATCATCAATATCTGTTTTCCCCGGATGGTTTTTTTTTCCAGCAGGTAAGATTCACTTTCGGTATTGCCCCATGAAGCTGTATCGATTACCACCGACCGCACCGGTAAGCCATCAGTGGTGGTAAAAGCTACAGCCAATGGGACATTCTTCATTGAAGGCGACTGCTTCCGGATTGCTCCGTTGAGGTCCTTCAAGGTTTCTTTAATTGCCGCATCAGCCAGTAATATTGGATTTACATATATTCCGGTTTTCCCGTTCAGTATGAAGTCAGTTTTCTGCTGGCAAAACGCGCCTGCCGAGAGCAGCAATAGTAATAAGGTGCTATTTATCCTCATCATTAATATCCGGGATTTTGTGGGAAAGACGAGTTTCCGCCATCCGTGGCATCAATCTGGGTTTGTGGGATCGGCCTCAGCATATGGAAATCCTTAACATTTGGTGCGCCAAGTACATTATACAGTTTCACCCTGTTCACCAGCTGTTTCGTCCGTACCAGATCGTACCAGCGCTGGTGTTCACCATTCAGTTCACGCATTCTTTCATCCAGAATAAAATCGATATTCAGTTGTGCGGCAGTTACTTCCATAGCAGTTTTGTTAGCTGCTGTTTCCGTTGCTGTAGCACCGGTTTTAGCTGCCCTGCGTCTCAATGTATTAATGAAAGGTAAAGCCTCTGCAGGTTTTCCGCTCATTAACAATGCTTCCGCGGCAATCAGATAGGTTTCGCCAAGGCGGAATAAGATAAAGTCGCGGTAACCAGGTTCGTCGTTTGAATCCCTACGCGTAGGATCCAGGAATTTCGTAAGCGCCGGATACATTGTATCGGATACCCTCGAAGGTGGAAATACCGAATAGTTTTTAGCAGCTATTTGTGCCGCGGTCATTTCAAACGGCGGCATATAAATTGCCGTATCACCAAGTTTGAGTGTTACCTGGCGTCCGTTGATCGCGTAAGTACCCGGTCTGTTACAAAAGTAAACACGCTTGAAGGTTTTATCAGATCTGCCGTCAGCAACATTATTGTAAACCAGATTGGCATTGTATGGTGTTGGTCTGAAACGGGAGAAGGGGCGACCGTTTGCGAGATCCCGTTGCATACCTGGTTGCACATCATATGCGGACTGAAAGTATAAATGGGTTTTGTTACCCATTCCATTTGTTAATACATTACTGCTGTACTGTATAGAAAAAATCACTTCGTTGTTTCGTTCGCCGGTTCCCTGGGCAAAAACGTCAGAAAAATTATCAAGTAATCTATAAGTATAGTTGTTGATTACCGACTTGGCCAGTTCTGCTGCTTTAGTATAGTCAGCTGCATCATTAGCGATACCCGCCCTGGTCAGATAAACTTTAGCTAATGCATGTTCAGCAGCTGGTTTAATGACCCTGCCGTAATTGTTACTGGTAACAGGAAGGTTAGCTATTGCGAAATCAAGGTCTTCAATTATCAGTTTATAAACGTCTGCAACGGGTGCCCTTGCTGCTGTTGTAACTGCACCTTTGGTTTCTGTAGTCGTTAAATGTACTGCGCCAAACATCTGTACTAACAAAAAGTAATACTGAGATCTTAGAAACCTTGCTTCAGCAACCCTCGTGTTTTTTAAGGTGGCATCAATGCCGTCGATATCTGGTGCGCGGTTAATTAATGCATTACAGGTGTTTATACCAATATAACTATTAGTCCAAACCGTACTCAAATTGCCCTTAGTTGGGCCCAAGTTGCTGGTATAAGTAGTAAAATCGCGGTCGGCGCCTGATCCTGCAGTATATTCGTCAGTTCCCTGTACGCTTAGGTTGCTGCCAATTTCCAATCCATAGAACTCACGCATGTAACTGTAGGCAGCATTTACGCCTGTTTGAAACCCATCTGGGGTACTCAGGTAATTATCAGTCACCTGACTTCTGGCATCTTCTATTAATTCTTTTTTGCATGCTGAAAAAGCAATGCCTATAAGTAATAGTAAGGATAAATATATTTTTTTCATGACTGTTGATTAAAAGGAGATATTAAGACCAAGTGTATAAGTAATCAGTGAAGGCCTGCCTGGTATTTCCGGATCTGTACCATTGTAATCTTTTACATAAGGTGCAAAGGTGAATGGATCCTGAACGCTGGCGTACACTCTAAAACTTTTGGCAGCCATTTTTTTAGCCAATACCTCGCTAAAGTCGTAACCCAGGCTCAAATTTTTGATTTTCACGAATGACCCGTCAAAATAAGTGAAGGTGTTACTAAAGAGTGGTGTGCCGTTGTAATTAGGGCGAGGGAAATCATTCGTTGGATTTTGAGGTGTCCAGTAATTTACGTTCAGGTTATTGTACCTACCCGCAAGGGTCATGGTATTGTTCCCCGAAGTATACAATTGGCTTTGGAACATATTACCTTGGTTAAAGATCACCAATGCCGAGAAAGAGAACCTTTTAAAGGTAAACCTATTAGTTACGCCGCCCGTATAATCTGGCAACTGCGTACCCAATATTACACGATCGTTGGCGTTAATAATTCCATTACCATCTGTATCTTGCAGCCTAACCTGGCCAACTGCAGAGGAGTACTTTGCTGCTTCGGCTTCTTGTCCTGTCTGCCAAATGCCGAGTTTTTTGTATTCATAATAAACTGTAAGCGGCTGACCGATGAATTGTAAATCAGCTACGTTATCTATTTTACCCTGCGATAATTCGGTAATGCGTTCCTTGGTGGCCGATATATTAAGGTCGGTACTCCAGGAAAATCCGTCTTTTGATTTTGCTAGTATATTTTGGGTAGATAAAGAAAATTCAATCCCCTTGTTTTCGGTAGAGCCCACATTTTGCACTACCCGTGTGAAACCTCCCGAGGCAGGTAGTACTTTTGGCAGTAAAAGATCTGTAGTTTTAGTCTTGTAAAGCTCCAGAGCACCAGATATCCTGTTGTTGAATAAACCGAAGTCAATACCAACGTTAAGCGATGCGGTAGACTCCCATCGTAGGTCGTCATTCCTCAGTTGGGATGGGCGGTAGCCGAATGCATCTGTTCCACCATAATCATACTGCGTGCGTGAAAGTAGTCCCTGTGTATTGTAAGGATTTAAACCTGTATTTCCAGTTTTCCCATAACTAATACGTGCTTATAAGTTGCTCAATGCAGTTAAATTTTTCATAAAACTTTCGTTCATGACGTTCCAGCCCAATGCAGCAGAGGGGAAATAACCCCATTTGTGATCTGCCCCAAAACGTGAAGACCCATCTGCCCTTACAGTGAAAGTGGCAAGGAACCTGTCATCAAAAGAGTAGTTCGCCCGTCCCATGTAGGACAGGATAGACCATTTCTCATAGTTACTGCTGATTCCGGTGATGGTTGTTGCGGCTCCGATGTTATAATATTCAAACGATTCCAATGGTAGGCCCTGTGCATTTGAACCCGTCGCTTCGAGGGTGCGTGAGGAAATACTATATAATCCAGTCAGGTCAATCCTGTGTTTTTTTGCAATGGTCTTTTTATAGCTTAAAATATTCTCCCAGGTATAGTTTAGTGTAAAATCTTCACCTACGCTGGCGGTAGATTGACCCAGGTTACGGGCAGTGGAGTTTGAACCAAAATAACTGCCACTTCTATTTTCTATTAGATCCGGTCCGAAATTAGTTCTTAGGGTCAAGCCATCAATAATTTTAGCTTCACCATAAAAACTGCTTAAAACCCTTAAACGTTTATTACGGCTGATTACCGCACCATCGACTAAATCTGCAAGTGGATTGGGTTGTAACGCCTCCCTTGTGGGAGTGAAAATCAAATTCCCAGACGCATCGTAAGGTACAGCAAGCGGGTTCGCTGTAAGTGTATTATTAAATGAGTTTGCGTTATTTGCCTGAGTAAAAGACGCCAACATAGATACCCCAACTTTGAAACGTGTCCCTAAGTCCTGGTCAATGTTAACCCTGGTACTGTAACGTCTTAGCGTTAAATTGGGATTGTAGCCTTTGTCATCCAGAAAACCAAAGGAAATGGAATATTTTGTTTTTTCAGTTCCACCATTAATGTTCAGTTCATGGTTCTGTCTGAATTCGTTTTTCAGAAATAAGCGTTGCCAGTCAGTAGACGTGCCGTTTGCAATAGATGCTAATTCTACAGGTTCAAAAAGTTTACTATCTGCTTGAGGATCGCTGTCCAGGTAAGTTCCAGCGGCTCTTCTCGATTCCCTTTTATATTCCGCAAACTGCGCACCGTCCATCACATTGATAAAACGGTTGACTACGCCTATGGCTGCATAAGTATTATAACTCACCGTTGCAGGACCGGTTTTTCCTCTTTTTGTAGTGATAATTACTACTCCATTTGCACCGCGCGATCCATAAATTGCCGTGGCCGAAGCGTCTTTCAAGATATCCATAGAAACGATATCATCATTATTAATATCATTCAGTCCACCTGTGATAGGTATTCCATCAACTACATATAATGGATCATTTCCACCAGTGACCGATCGTTTACCACGTATCAGAATTGTAGGATTTGATCCTGGTTCATTACCATTATTGGCTCCATTACTTGTTGTTACGTATACACCGGCTGCTTTTCCCTGCAATGCCTGTACAAAATTGGTAACAGGGCGTTCATGCAAGTCGCGGTCTTTTACAGATGTTATTGCACCAGTAATGTCCTTTTTAGCTTGTGTACCATAACCTACAACTACAACTTCGTCAAGTCCGGTTTGGGCTTCCTTCAATACAATGGTAATTTCTTTCCTGTTGTTTACCGGAACTTCCTGTGTGTTCATCCCGATCAGCGAAAAAATCAGCACATCTGTTGCCGAAGCCGTTGTTATTGTATAATTACCATCATTATCTGTAGCCGTACCCGTCTGGGTTCCTTTTACAGAAATATTCACTCCCGGAATCGGCAGGCCTTTTTCGTCCATCACCTTCCCTTTGATAGTGGATTGCTGTATTTTATTGCCGGGGCTAAAAAAGAGTGTTTTCTTTTTTACTACAATGGTTTTATTGTTGATCACGTAGTCGAAAGGCTGTCCAAAAAAGCACTGGTCGAGCGCCTCTTTAAACGTAGCATTTTTTGCATTCATGGTTACCAGGTTTGCCTGTTTCAGCAGGTCAGAACTGATGATGAAACTAAAGCCTGTTTGCAACTGTATGTCGTGGATTACCTCCTTCATGGGGGCCCTGTCTTTTGTCAGGTTCACCATTTGCGCATAGCCAGAGGCCGAAACATGCATGACTGAGACGAACATGAGCATACAAAATAATTTCATCGTAAGCAAAAATTTGTGGAATGTGCTGCGTTTGTAAATGCAGGAGAATTCCGTATAAAATCTATACATTTGAATATTGGTTTATAAGTGGTTTAAGAGTCATTTCAGTTACCAATACTTTAGGTCCCCCGGTGTGCAACCACCTGGGGATTTTTATTGATAACTGTTATTTGTTGGAGTTAGCGGAGAACTATGGCATAACAATTATCCTCCTCCCTTGTCCGGAAGCAGATCCGGCTGTTACTTTAAAATGGATTTCCCCGGTCAGTTCCAGGTTCTTTAAAAGATCATCAATATTGTTGTAACGGGATACCTTGCCATAAAACTGCCGACCTGCGGTATTTCCCCTGAATTCTACGTCAACATCATACCAGCGCGATGCTTTTTGCATGATGCTTTTAATGGTTTCGTCGTGGAAAACAAAAAATCCGTTTTTCCAGTCCACCGCAGTTTCCATATCTGCCTTTTCAACTTTAAATGTGCCGCTGTTATCCCTGGTTCCTGATTGTCCTGGTTTAAGCAATGCCGTATTTCCATTGCTGTTCAGTTTCACCGACCCTTCCAGCAGCGTAGTTGCTACCGCTTCGTTATATGCGCTTACGTTAAAATGTGTTCCCAAAACCTGAACTTCCGTTCCTTTTGCCAGTACATAAAAAGGTTTCTTCCTGTTTTTAGCTACTTCAAAATATGCTTCGCCAGTCAGTTCCACTTTCCTGCTATTACCATTAAAAGCTACAGGGAAGCGGAGGGAAGATTCTGCGTTGAGCCACACTTTAGTTCCATCAGGAAGTACCAACTGATATTGCCCACCGCGTGGTATTAAAACAGAGTTGTACTTTGTTTTTTGTCCCGCTGCCTGTCCTGATGTATTGTAGACCAGTTTACCATCATCTTCTTTACGGATTACCGCATCGCCTTCACTGGCCAGTACGCCATTGCCTGAACGGTCCAGCATAATTTCCTGGCCGTCGTCCAGTTTCAGGATGGCCTTGTTACTGCCTGGTAAAATATTGGTTTTGCTAAATTGTTTTAATTCCGGGGCCTGCGTTTTTGCAGTTCTGAAAAAATAAAGTCCAAAGGCTACAGCTATAATGGCAAGGGTAGCGGCCAGTGGCATTCTGTACCAGTATGCTCGCGATTTTTGTTGTTTCCTGATGCTTCGGATTAGTTTGAGGTGAATTCGGTTTGAAATAGTCCGCTGCTCATCAGTTTCTGGGATATGAATATCTGACAGGTAGAAATCATCCTGATAAGCATCAAGTAATGCGATTTCTTCATCGGTGCAGTTACCCGCTGCGCACTTCTCATATAGTAAAATATATTCTTCTCTGTTCATATCCTATTTCGGTCAATACTATAGTACCGTTTTCTTTAAGGAACACACATATAATTTGATAATATTTTTTATCGCTTTCCTACTATTTTAAATTGTAGTTTTGTAAACCCAGATATAAACGGCTTATGATCACTGACTCCGTTCTATTACAACTTATACGCAACGACGACGAAAAAGCTTTTTCGAAGCTTTTCTATCGTTATGACCGTTTAATATATCTGAAGGCCCATTCCTATATCCGGGATGAAGAAATTTGTGAGCAAATTGTACATGATATCTTCCTGTCGTTATGGACCAATAGAAAAACGGTACAGATCAACGCGGTTAAGGGTTACCTTACGGCTGCGGCGCGGTACCAGGTTTACAAACACATAGCCGCCACTAAAATTATTCCTATAGATTACAAAGCTGATATAGAAGACTTATCGAACCGTACCGTATCCAATACCGGTTATGAGCGGCTTACTACAACAGATCTTGATACAGAATTGCGCAGTTCCCTGAATGATCTTCCAAAAAGATGCAGGGAGATTTTCCTCATGAGCCGTAAGCAGACGCTCAGTAATGAAGAAATTGCCGGAAGGTTGGGTATTTCAAAACGTTCTGTGGAAAACCAGATTACCTTTGCGCTGAAACACTTAAGGGGTGCGCTCAAACATATTTCGGTTATAATGATGCTCTTATTGGGGTGGTAGCCTATGAGGGGGCAATCAAAAAGAAATTAAAAATTATTTTTAAGGCTACACAATATTTACGCTGAATATGCGCTTATGTATATGAGAGCGTTAATTTAGATAAACGGGACTGGTCGGTATGACTAGCCCCGTTTTTTTATAACGCCCGTGGCAGGATTATCCAGCCTGAACGGTAAGGAATTCAATCAGTGTTTCTTCCAGCAATTCTGTATTGTACTCTACATCTGTAGCATTGTTTGATACAACCAGTTCATCTTCCGATACAGTTACCGTAAATGCTGCGTTATCGATTACCTCTGGAAATGAGATGTTAATGATATCGGCAACGTGTGCATATTCAATAGTGAGGTTGGAATCCAGCTTGGTATTGATAAATTCCGCGAACTCTTTTTTCAAAATATCAAAAAGTTGTTCTGCGCTTAGTGGTTTAACGTTTTTAATGGGTTCCATGTTTATATCTTTATAGTACAACTGTATATTGCTCTATATAGTTTTAACAGATGGAGAATAAGGCAAATAAAACGGTTAATGGGCATTTACGGCTTCACGTACTGCTCAATAAAAGATTGTCTGGTGATCATGTGCAGATAAGGGTAGTCGCCCGACAGTTGGCTGCGCTGTTTCAGCTGATACAAAAAATGACCTCCAAGATCTACGATAATGGGACGTTTTGCCTGGTACCACACCCGGTGAGGGTTTTTCCAGCAAAAGGAATAATAAAAGCTTGTCAACGGCAAGGCTTTCAGCTCCGGGTGGTAGAAATTTAATACTTTAGGCTTTCCCCGGCCAGTGAGCAATTCACTTTTTCTGATCATGGACAAATGGTCTGTATGGCAAAACTCAAATTCTGCCAGATGAGGATGGTCTACATCGGGCAAGGCTTTCAAAATTCTGAACCCTTTGAATTTTTTGCCATTTAATACCCAGATCAGGTTTTTATAGAAGGCTTCACGGCTTTCCAGTTCTTCCAGGCAAATCGGAGAGTTCTGAAACTCAAGTGTTGTACCACAAGGCGTATGCACATCCGCCCTATGCAACTGTCCATATATGGTGTCTGTAAAACTCACTTCCCTGAAAGCTGGCGGAAAGGCTTTTTTCCAGTTTCTATGCCATGGTGTCTCGCTCAGGTACGCAGGTCTAAGTATGTTCTGATCATTAGAAATAACAGGCATCTTATCCTTCATACGTTTAAATGTGCTGTGAACTTTAGCAGCCTTCAAAAATATGCTAATCCTGTTAGTTCTCAAAAAAAATGTTTTTTTAATATTTTGCTAGTGCATTTATCAAAAAAATGCAAACATGATTTAGTCTGACTATCTTAAGTTGGAATTCGGACAATTATAGAGTTAAAATGCGGGAAAAATTGGTAACTTTTGTGAAATTTATAACATGTCATTTCTTAAATGGCATATTAACTTTTCATATGAGGAATATACAGTCGGTTTTTGTGATAGTTATGTTTGGAATTTTGCTTACTTCCTGTGGCAATGGGAACATTCAGCTTGAAAAAGATAAATTTCCCGATATACCTAATTTTCCAAAGTTTGAAGGAAATGTATTCAAATCTGAGAAAGTAGCCACCATCAGGCTAGAGCTCGACAAGAACTTCAAAAACCAACAGCAAAACAAGTATTTTTTCACGTATTTACTGAAAGATTCATCATTTTATATTATTACTTATTTTTCAGACAAAGAATTTCCTGAGATACCATTAAATAATGATAAGTATATTGTGGACCTCATATTGATCAAGGGCGATCGGCTCACCAAACATGCAAGATGGATAGATAATGATTTTGATATTCATTTTGATCTTGACAAGAATGATGACCTGGCCATAGGCCGGCGAAAGTATCTTGCAACCAGTCATTACAGAAAATTTGAAGAGATTGAGAATGTACCCCAATCCGCGGAGCCAATTGATACACTTTTTAAATCATGGGACCAGCGCGATGATCCTCTTGAATCACCTTTTTTTAAGGCCTTTTACCATGTTACCATAGGTACCAATGGCAGGTTAACAGGGGGCGGCAACTCTGCGTACGGATATCAGCATGTTCCCGTGTCGCTAACCTATTACAACGTTAGTTACAAAGATAAAATAGGGCGCACAAAAATCAATTACGAGTCGGAGAACAGCCCCTTATTTTTTAATGTCGGTGAAAGCCTATATTATATCAGCTACGATCAGGAAATTATAAATACCGAGAACAGCACCAGGCAATATACCATCTATAAAATTACCATCTAGGGCCGGCCTCTGCTATAGACATTACCTATTTGTTTTATGAAAATATACTTTACGCTACTATTCTTACCCTTAATTTTATCATATACCAAATCTTCGGGTCAGGATAATATCAGTTATCTGCTGGGTCATGCTACCGATATCACCAGGGGCATCTCAACTACACAGATAACCGATCCGCTGTTTTTTAACAACCAGCTCTTCCTGCTGGGAGAAATTCATGGTATTCAAAAAGGACAGGATGTTGACTATGATCTTGTAACCTTACTGAACCAGAAAATCAAGCTGAACACTTACGTTGCCGAATTTGATTTTGCAAAAGCCTACTTTCTGAATCAGTACCTAAATACGGGCGATGAAGGGCTAATGGATGCGGTTTTTCAGGATTGGGTTAAACAGGATGCACAGTGGGCTAACCAGGATTTTCAACGCAAGATCAGAAAATTGAGGGCTTACAATCAAAACCATAAGCCTGACCAAAGGATATATTTTGAGGGTATTGACCAGATACAAAATCCGGCATTGGTTGCCAGATACCTGAATATACTATTTAAAGATCCCTCATTACACAAGGTACATTCTTCATTTCGTGGATTGATAACCGCTTTAGCAGCAAAAAATGATAGCCTTATAATTGCTTTATCTAGTCAGTTGCAAACTGATGCAGGAATAAATAGCCTGCATATTGAACCCAGTAAATTTGCCGAACTTAAATACGTGCTGAGAAATTGTAAATCAATTAAATCAAGTAGGGAAGGGGTACTATATGATAACTTTTCGGATTTATTTAAAATGCGTAACTGGGGGAATAAAAAACTTTATGGCTTTTTTGGCTTTGCGCATATTCTTCAATCGGTGGGGAACCAGGGGAAATTTAAATCGCTTGCAGTGAGGCTTGAAGAAGATCCAATCTGCAGCTGAAAGGGAATGTCGTTTCCATTGCGATGCTTTATTTGGATTCCAAAATGATGATGCCCACATCGGGTCTTCCCGCCGCATGGCAGAATAAAACAAAAAGGTTTAGCAGCGTAAACCAGTTCAATCATGATGGTCCATTGGTTAGGTTCGATGGTATAGAGGTTTTTAAATCCAACACCAAACCTAATTCTACCACTTTGTTTTACCTGAGAGAAAATGGCTCGCCATTTTTAAAGACCAGGGCGAATATCATTTATGCAGATATTATGCCTCAGGGTCAGCGGCTACTGCTGGATGAAAAGGACAAATTTATTGCCGATTATTTTCAATACATAGTATTGGTCAGGAATTCTGATGCTTCTCTGCCCGTTAAAGGGGACTAGCAAATATTACCAGGAGCAATATCTTTCGCTACTGCTCCTGTGGAATTTAACTTGTTGTATTTAAAGACTTTGATGATCAGGCAAGCTGAACTTGGCCAAATACCTCCGAAAACTGATTAAAGGTGTCGTCGGCTGACTGTATAGCAAGGGCTTCTTCCTCTTCATTGATAGCCTGCTCATTCATCACAGTAACAAACTTTCCCCACATTATTCCAGTAGCTTCACCGTATCCTGAAAAGAATGAGAATCCTTTATTAATGCCCCCTTTTTCCAGCATTTTCACTATGATTGGTCCACCCATAATTGATCCTTCCATTACATACAATGCGCCCAGCGCTTCCAGGGTATTGGCAATTTCTGGTGCGGTAGCTGCCGGAAGTTCGGATACATCAAAACCTAATTCTTCAATATCATTTTTCAAATAAACCGAATTGCGCCTTTCTGCATGATCAGGTAAGAGTTGCGCAGTGATGTATGGTGCAATGGCATGCTCCACCTTGCTGAAATATGCATAAAAATGCTTTAAAAAGTCGGCATAATCGGCGTCGCTGCGGATGGCCTTCATTTTCTGTATCACTTTTTTTTCAAGGTCTAGATGCGCTTTCTTCGTTGCTTCTTTAATATTGGTGCTTAACATGTTCTATAATTTAGTGGTGGTCGACTGGAAATTTATCCTCCAGATTACTTGGGTTACGGTGATACGCCTTGAACTTGTCGAGATGCTTTGAATTACATCTACGGCAGCTGTATGGAAAGTATCACCATTGTAACTGTATTTAATCCAGTATAAACGCCGTTGGATAATCTGCTGATAGGGTAAAAGTAATAGAATTTCCATTCTTTTCAGCAATAAGCAGCGGATAATAAGTGCCTGCATTTAGAAATTATCCTGTGAAAGCAATGTGGACCATTGGGGGTCAGGTTCTTTTTACAAGTCTTTGTCGAATAAATACTGGCGTTGGTCGGGTATTACAGCAGTATGGTATAATACAGGGAAAGCTGCTGAAACGTTTGAGGGTTGATGACGTCTTATATACAAACAATTAAGAAATAGTTTATTTATAAAACGTATAAAATCAAAAGATATGAAAACTTCAATCAACTCCGTATTAAAATCAGGTTTAGTGGCTATGGTAGTATTAGCTTCAATGTTTAGCCTTAACGCTTCGGCCGCAACAGTAATTGCAGACAGGGGAACTTCCCATGCAGATATTAAAAGAGTGGTGGCTACCGGTAACATCAAAGTAATACTGGTGCAAAACGCTAATGAAAGAGTGCAGCTGGACGATGTTGATCTGGAAAAAGTTTCAATCAAACAAGTAGGAAACACATTGACCATTAGTTCTTCTGATAATAATCCTGTTACAATAGCTGTTTATGTAAAAGATATTTACCGTATTGACGCATCTGGTCAAGCAACGGTTAGAACTGCAGGAAAATTCAACGTGAAATTTCTTCAGGTGCTGCTTAAAGATGATGCAACTGCCCGCGTGAAAACCTCTACCGAGAGTATTTATACAGTGATTGACGGCAATTCAAAATTAGAATTGCTTGGTACTACACAAAAACATATTGCTAAAACAACAGGTCTTGCAAGCATAGACACAGATAAATTTGCAGCCTTGAAAACCGTAGACGAAAGCACTGCAGCCGGTGTATCTGCTTCTACTAATAAAGTAGCTGTAAGATAAACATCTACTAAACTACAACCAAAAAAACTTCTAAAGGATCTATTGAATGCCGGTTTTTCACCGGCATTTTTTTTATAAAATATCATGACAGCAATCGTCTGGTCAGACAAAGCCTGATTGTAATTACTCTGTTGGTGCTTTGCCAAATTTCTTTTTAAACGAACGTGAGAAGTGTGAGAGGCTTTCAAATCCCAGATCCAAATAAATTGCAGAGGGTTTCCTGTTTTTTCTGTCAATCAGGTGTCGGGCTTCCATCAGCCGTTTTTCCTGTAGCCACTGCCGGGGTGCCATTTCAAAAGTTCTTTGGAAGTCGCGTTTAAATCCCGCCAGACTTCGCCCGGTAAGCTGCGCAAACTTCTCAACCGGGATATTAAAATGAAAATTACTAAGCATGAATTTCTCCAGGTCAATCTTGTACGGATCAGAAAAATCGAACAGGAATTCCTTCAGTTCCGGCATTGTATGCAGCAGAAGCATTACGGCTTCCCTTACTTTTAACATACCCACCGCATGGGTTATTTTTTCGTCGGAATGGCGCACATAGGGTATTACCGATTGAAAAAATGCTTGTAGAAAGTGGTTTTGCGGAAGAAGGATATTGATTGGGCCATTGTATTTTTTTGCAACTTCAATCTGCTCTTCCAGGGCTATCTGTCTCAGCAGTTCTTCTTTCAAACAAATTACAATCGTCTGGTAGTCCTTACCATCTAACGGTGTTTTAGTAAGTTCCCCCAACTGGTTCCTGCGGATCAGCAACATCTGACCCTGTTCCATTGAAACTCTTTCGTATGCAGTTTCCATCGCAAAACGCCCGGAAATCTGCATTACCAGGGTGCTGTGCTCCAAAAAAGCCACCTTATCCTTTCTCTGCGAAGAGTAGTAGGAATAAAAAAGTACGCCCGGAATAATTTCAGTCGGATTAATCATTGTTTAATTATACAAAAGATTGGGGCCAAGCCAGCCCCAATAGTTTAACGTTGCAGGTATGTTCCACCAAGTATTGAGCCTGCCGCAAAAGTCGTATTTAAGGCCTCCAATTCCTCGGTACTAAACTGGATTTCCATCGCCTGCAGGTTTTCCGGCAGGCGGGACCTTCGGCTCATGCTTACCAAGGGCATGATATGATCGCCCTGTGCATTTACCCAGGCAATTGCCAATTGGGTAGGTGTATACCCTTTTTCACTCGCCATAGTTTTTAGAACTTCAACTTTCTCCAGGTTTTTTATCAGGTTCTCCCCTTGAAAACGCGAGAAATGGGTATGGTAATCGTCCGCCGCAAGGGGTGCTTTCATCTCACCAGTAAGCAAACCCTCTGCCGTATTGGCAAACGCCACTACGCCAATGCCCAATTCTTTTGCTGTGGGAAGCAGGTCGCCTTCAATCTGTCTGTCGGCAAGTGAATAGCCAATTTCCAATGCAGTAACCGGGTGAATGTCATTTGCCTGACGCAACTGGTCGGCCGTGATTTCAGATACACCAAGGTAACGCACTTTTCCTTCTTTGATCAGGTCGGCAACAGTGCCAATTACGTCTTCAACCGGAACGCTGTTGTCCAGTCTGCAAGGCTGGTAAAGATCTATGGTGTCTATACCCAAACGTGTTAGTGAATAATTAATGAAATTTTTGATGGCCATCGGGCGGAGGTCCAGCCCCAACCATTGGCCATTGTAAAATATTGCACCGAATTTCACACTAATAAAGGCGTCGTCCCTGCGGCCTTTAATGGCTTTACCTATCAGCAGTTCGTTGTGGCCGGCGCCATAAAAGTCGCCAGTGTTCAGAAAATTTATGCCGTTATCCAATGCTGACTGGATTGTAGCTATACTTTCAGTTTCATCGTTCACCGGGCCACCCCAAACTGAAGACATGCGCATGCAGCCTAGTCCGAGTTTAGATACCAATGGGCCATTTTGGCCAAGATTTATTTTTGTTATTGTTGCCATTGCTGTTTATTTATGTTTCAACCATACAAAGATGGTCTATATAAACAGGGACTAATTTCTCCTACGGCTCAATTTACTTGACTCTACGGCTCGCCTTCCTGCAAACCTTCAATTTATCTAATGCGTATTTGTTCAAATCTTTACATCTTCCATTCCGTATTGCCTAAGTACATCTGCAGGCACACCAGTCCATCTATTTGGGACGTTCCCCACATAACCCAGATCCTTTGTCCCCATTTCCGAACTCCAGAACCCAGAGGCGGTCAGGTCACGCATACGGTTAAAAAAAGCAACACCCTGTGACATTTCCGGTTTAGCTTTTGCAGGATAGGCAATCTCGTCCAGTATTTCCGTTTGTTCTGCAGTTTTACATTTGATAAATGGACTGTTGAAGCGGTTGAGGCATTGCAGGTCCAGCCATTTTAGCCCACCACGCATTGGCAGTTGATGTGAAGGGATATCCTTTACTATAAATTCGATAAACTCGGGTACTTTAGCATCCGATGCACTACCAGAATGGTTGTCTTTTGGAATAATAATATCAGCTAACAGTGTGATAGTAGCCATTTCATGTGCATCAAAATATGTTTGCTGCAGCAGCTTGTTTTCGCGTTCAACTTCCTCAGGCATGCGGCCAGGAGTAGCTTTTGGATCTAGTGCCTTTGCAGTTTCCGGTGCTTTTTTATCATTGAGGTTGCAACCTACGCCAACAATCAATCCAGTAGTTATCGTACCTATACCTAATACTTTAAGTGATTCACGTCTGTTCATAATTTTAGAGGTTAAGTTTTTTACGTTGTGATAAGATATACTCCGCTGTGCGCATGCTCATCGCCAGGATTGTCCATGTAGCGTTTTTGTCGCCCTGTTGTACAAATGGTGCAGCATCTACAACGAAAAGGTTCTCGCATTCATGTGCCTGGCAATATTTATTCAGGGCAGATTTTTTAGGGTCATCGCCCATCCTCACCGTACCTACTTCATGTATAATTTTACCCGGTGCTTCTAAGCCATAGTTGGTTTCCGGTCCCTGCATTTTACCATGGATTGCGCCCATATTATGCATGATTTCCTGAAAAGTTTCCTGCATGTGTTTAGCCTGGTAGATCTCATCATTGGTCCATTTGTAATGAAAACGCAATACTGGAATCCCGTATTTGTCCACTACACCATTTGGATCTATCTCGCAATAATTATCCGCCCTGGCAATAGCGGTGCCGCGGCCCGCCATACCTACTTGTGTGCCAAAGAAACGGCGATAGTCGTCTTTTAAGCCAAGGCCATAACCACCACCATCTTTTTTCATCCCATCACGGCCGGCTACTGCCCCGTTCATTTGCTGAATTCCATTTCCAAAACCATAGGCTGGCATGTGCATACCACCTCCGTATTCAATATGATAACCCCTTGGGAAGTTTAGTTTTTTGTTGTCCAGCCACCAGGGTGAGTAGATATGGACACTACCTACGCCGTCTTCATTATATCGTTTACGGTCCATCAGCTGTGGAAGAAAACCACTTGTGCTTGAACCAGTACTGTCATGCAGGTACTTACCGATAACTCCACTGCTGTTACTTATGCCGCCGGGATGTGCTGCAGATTTAGAGTTTAGCAGTAAACGTGCTGATTCACCGGCACTTGCACCCAGGATAACCACTTTTGCACTTACCTGATATTCTTCCAGGTTATCACGGTTTACATAGGATACTCCCGTTGCGCGGCCTTCTTTGTCTGTTAATACTTCCCGCACCATGGCATTGGTAATCACTTCCAGGTTACCCGTTTTTACCGCCGGGATCACCAGGCATGAGGACGACGAGAAATCGCCATATACTTTACAGGCACGTCCGCACTGCCCGCAGAAAAAACATGCACCGCGTTCGTTATTTCCTTTCAGGGCCTCTGTCAGGACCGAACCCCGTCCGGTGATTACTTTCACACCTGCTTTGGTTGCGCCCTGTTTAATAAAAAGCTCGTTGAGGCGTGGTTTTGGCGGCGGAAGGAAAATTCCGTCTGGCTCGCTGGGTATATTTTCTACTGTTCCGTAGATGCCGATCATGCGGTCTACCTTGTCATAAAAAGGTTTTAGCTCATCGTACGTAATAGGCCATGGCTCGGTCAGTCCATCAGTTGGTTTAAAATCTTCCGGGCCCATTCGCAATGATATCCTGCCCCAATGGTTGGTACGTCCACCCAGCATTCGTGCGCGGAACCACTCAAATTCGGTACCATCCTTAGTGGTGTACGGTTCTCCGTCTAACTGCCAGCCGCCATAGGCTGCATCAAAATCGCCAAAAGGCCTTGTTGTACCCGCACCCCGACGGGCAGACTCCCATGCCCATTTTAACTGGTGCGAATCTGTTCTTGGATCAAAATAGGCGCCTGCTTCAAGCATCAATACTTTTAAACCTGCATGGGCGAGTACATAGGCTGACATTCCTCCGCCGGCTCCCGAGCCCACTACAATTGCGTCGTAAATTTTATTGGTTTTTTTTATCTGGATGTTTTCCATTCTGAAGCTGAACTGTAAATTTATATTTGGTTGGTATTGTTGTTTGGTGAATTTACAAATTGTATCCAGTTCTTCAAATTTTTTTGGATTTCTTTATTCGCAAATTTTATAATATCAGATGCATCCGGTTCTGTTTAATATACCGGAGGTATAAATAAATACAATCCACCTTTAACATTGCAATACTCATTTATATGCTGCCCAGGAAAATATTGTTTACTTCTGGAACTGGATAAACTTCTCAGTAAGTTCAAAAGCCCGGTCTAACCAAACGATTGACGTGCCGGCAATCACAATTGCGATGAGCTCAACAGTGAATTTTTTCACTGATCCTTTGTCTTTCACGGTTCTCCAGATGATGGGAAGACTAATTACTGCGCTGGCTAAAGAGGAAAGAATAGCTACACTGCCCGCTACAGATGCAGTAATTTGCCCATGGCTGGCCATTGTTGCAGCCGCTGCAGTAGTACTTGCGCTACTGATCAATCCTCCAAATACGCCGGTTGCCAGCATTCCGTAGCTACCAAATACCCTTGTAAGTAAGGTTCCGCCAATCTGTATCAGGACAAACAGAACACCAAATGTCAGCACCTTTTTAGGGAGATAGGGGTATCCAGATTGGGGGTGGCTTTTTCCACAGTTTTTATTGCATTATCGCCGTCGTTCCTTAAGTCCAGCCAGATACAGAACCCCGATACGAGCGACATCGCAATGAGGGGCAGGAGGCTTGCAGGTAAAGCTGGCGGACAAAAGATGCCTACCAACAAGAGGTTTCTGGCAAACATGGCTATATTGGTAAGTAAACAAAGGACAGTAATTTTTGACGTTAGTCCGCTAATTTCTGCCCTGCCACTAATTTCCGCTACAGTAGCTGTACTGTTTACAAGTCCGCCAAAGATGGCGCCCCAGTATAATCCGTTAGTACTAAATATTCTCAGAAATACATAGTTCACAAAACCTATTCCTGATATGGCTATTACACTTAGCCATGCATCACTCGGGTTCACTAAATTCCAGGGATCTATGTATTTATTTGGCATCAGGGGATAGATAACAAAGCCAATCAGCCCCAGTAAAATCGCACTGCGGATTTCAGAAGGCTGCAATCCTCCGGCAAAGCGGTTAAGTTCAATCTTCCAGGCAAGTAGCATGGTCATCACAATGGCTCCCGCAACAGGTGTGAAAATATGGCCCAGGCCTACCAGTACGCCAAGTAAATAATCTACAATCAGCGCAGCAGAGGTGGTAATTTCCAGGGTATTGTTTACTTTCAGGCTGCGTGTGTTAATACCGGTTACCAGAAGAAATACCCCAATCATTGAAACTATCACCATTTCCTGACTGATCAGAGCTGACAAAACTCCCAATAATGCGATGATGGAGAAGGTACGGATGCCGGCTTCCTTGTGAGACCATTTTCGTTCCATACCTACTAACATGCCGATCCCAACGCCTACCACTATTTTTACAGCGATAGGACCAGGGCTGATATTCAAAAAATCCTTGTTAATTTCCATATCTTCCTAAACTGGCTTTTTACTTACAAAATCACATTTGAAACCTTGCCTTTTTGGTCAAACACAATCTTTCTTTCTTCATCATGTTTCTTCAGTTCAACTTTATAATAGAATTTTTTATTGATCTCAAACTGATCTACGTCATCAATGCGGTAAGTGTTGTAGTTCACTTTGATTTGGTTGGTCACTGCGGCAGGTAATTCTCCTTGTTTCAATTCTTTTTTATGTTTTACTATAGCTCCTGTTTTATTTATCCAAACCTCATGGTCCCTCCAGTCGATATCAAATTCAGCATTATAGTTTTCACCTTTTAGTTCCCATTCTACACCGGTACTTTTTGGAAAAGACCTTTTGAATGAATTCAACACTACTGAAGGAACTTCCGAAGAAGAAATGTCCTGTGCAAATGTTGGGTTAGTGCTCAACAAAGCGACTGCGATAATGATCAAATTTTTCATAATATAATAATTTAGTTATTTATATCACAAAGTAAAAACACAAAACTGGAAAGAATCTGGAATGACGATTTTGGTTACAACACAGCTGTTTAAAGCCTGTTACTTATTGTAAACCGGTGTTTGCCGTTAAAGGAATAGGATAAATCGAAATCATACAGGGTGGCAATCTATTTAGTTTTCATCTTCTACTACAAGTACCTTCATTATTGCAAAATTATGAATTATTATCAGGTCTTTGCCTTCTGTAAATATTTGTCTTTGAAGGTTTGATTATTCGCCTTTAATATGAGTTTCTCATAGTGCAGGTCGCAAGAATTTGATATTAATATTGATTTATGTATGCCTTTTTAATTTTATTTTTCTTTAATTGTTGTATTTATCCAAATTTCGCCTTTAATACTTCGGTAAAAGGATTATTAAGGCTTAGAAATTTGTTAAATGTCATTTATAGGCGATTTATATACCATAAATAGTATTCTTTTTGTTAGTGATTAACGATTTTTATGTTTAATAGGTAAAAACAACCATTTATAACTTAAAAACCTCCGTAGATTACCTAAAACTGCATTGGATTATCCCTTAGATTTACTTCTGAAGATCTAATTAATTCATTATTAACATTTAACAACGTAGTTATGCCAGTAATCGAACAAGAAAAAAACAAAAAAGGAGATTTTTTAGTAGACTTTGAAGAAAAGGTCTTTGATGACGTAAAGGCAGAAAGTGGTCAAAAGGCATTGGTTACATTCCATACTGTCGCTTTTGAAGGATCAATTGGCCTGGTAAATATTCTTACCGCAACACGTTTGCTACGTAAAGGCTTTGACACATCAATCCTTTTGTATGGGCCTGGTGTAACACTTGGTGTGATCAGAGGTTTCCCTAAGTTGGGTGATGAAGCATTTCCCGGTCATATGGCATACTCAGACAGGCTTACGAAATTTATCGAGGAGGGTGGAAAAGTTTTCGCCTGCCGCTTTGCACTACAGGCATTGTATGGCCTGGGCGAACTAAATCTCTTGCCCGGTATTAAACCTATCAGCCCGCTTGACGTATTGGATATTCAATTGATCCACAGAAAAGAATGTGCATTTATTTTTGATACCTGGACAGTTTAGTCAATCTATTCATTTAACCAACAATGTACCATGGCAAAAAAGGCAATTGTTAGAGCGGCCGCCGCCCAACTCAAACCAGTATTGAACAACGCTGTAGCCACTACCGAGAAAATTTGTGATATGATAAGGGCAAGCGCTGCTGAAGGTGCAGACATCATCGTATTCCCTGAAACATGCGTGCCGAGTTACCCGTATTTTTCTTTTATCCTGCCTCCTGTGATGCAGGGGGCAGAACATCTCAAACTGTATGACCAATCGGTGATTGTCCCGGGTCCTATCACAGACATAGTGAGTGCAGCCGCAAAAGAATGCGGAATGGTGGTTGTTTTGGGTGTTAATGAAAGGGATTATGGAACGCTCTATAATACCCAGCTGATTTTTGATGTTGATGGCCAGATTGTTCTTAAAAGAAGAAAAATAACCCCTACCTATCACGAACGTATGATCTGGGGACAGGGTGACGGTAGTGGTTTAAAAGCCGTTGATACTGCTGTCGGACGCATAGGTGCGCTGGCCTGCTGGGAACATTACAATCCATTGGCACGTTATGCGCTGATGGCCGATCATGAAGAAATACACTGTAGCCAGTTCCCCGGCTCGCTTGTAGGACAGGTGTTTGCCGACCAAATGGAAGTAACCATGAGGCACCATGCCCTTGAATCGGGTTGTTTTGTGATCAACGCTACAGGTTGGCTGGATGATGAACAGATCAATAGCATTACTGCAGATCCGAAGCTTCAGCAGGCAATGAGGGGAGGATGTAATACAATGATTATTTCCCCGGAAGGCCGGCATCTTTGTGATCCCCTTATTGAAGGCGAGGGAATCATTTACGCCGATATGGACATGAGGTTAATTGATAAACGTAAACGGATGATGGACTCGGCCGGACATTATTCCAGACCAGAATTACTTTCCCTGAACGTTGATTTGACCGCTCACCAGCACCTGTACAACAATGAGAAGTCGTCAGACAGGAACATAAAAGCGGAGAGTTTATGATAGCGGCACAATTGTTAACAGAATTGCAATCCTACGGACTCAGGCTTGAAAGCATGAATGACGCCGGGGGACGCATAGGCGGCGCCGGACCAACAGATCATAAGGCGGTCCGTATTGGTGAAACTACTGTGATGGTACCAGTGCACAACATCGCATCGGCAAGGTCCCCTTATTCTGCAGGAATACCAGATGCCCTGGGGATTGCACAGATATTCAAAAACGACATTTACATAGGCGAAGTGCTTTTTCCCAGACGGGCAAAGTTTTACGACCAGTTCACCTCAGATGGTGTTCCCTTTTGGAAAATTGCACAATTACATAGCCATAATGTACTGGCCACTACAGTGCTTCAAAATTGTATCCGTTATGGGAA
>Ga0308164_10001515_pt1 | contig 26838 bp, 27 predicted proteins | sample PhyTR2_FD_201031 | JGI IMG/M metagenome (GOLD analysis project Ga0308164, IMG submission 201031) | Phyllosphere microbial communities from UC Gill Tract Community Farm, Albany, California, United States - DLSLT.R2 | ecosystem: Host-associated > Plants > Phyllosphere > Unclassified | place: USA... | reverse complement strand
CGCGTCCAGGTCGTCATGTCATGCATCGGGGATGCCCATGCTGAACGGATCGTACTTCACGATGAGCTGCGGGATGGCCCATTCGCGTACTGCCCCCGACAGATCGCATGGTTCGACGAAGAGCGCCTCGCGTCTGGCCGAGATCTCCAGTGCTGCGCGAACGAGGTTCACGACCCGGCCCAGCAGCCCGCCCGAGACGACGAACAGGCAGCGCAGGTGTTGATCGCCGTCGAGTCCGGACGATCGTTTGGTGACGCCGCGATCGACCATGGCCTTGTCGAGGCGCTTGACGAACGACTTGAAGGTGGCCGGGTCTTGGCCGGCCGTGGTCAGCGGCATCAGGTCGCACGGCGCGATCATCCGGTTGGCGAGCTGGATGTTGCGCCGCATGAGGGGGAGCGCCGTCTCGTCGCCGGCGAACACCAGCGACGCGACGCCGTCGTCGAGGATGCGTTTGAGCGCATCGGTCGGATCGGAGCGTGCGGACGAACGGTAGTTCAGGTGCTGCACCTCGTCGACGAAGATCAGTTCCGTCCGGAACCTTTCGATGCAGGCGTACATGCGTTTGCGCAGCGTGCTCTCGACGCTCGATTCGGAATACTCGTCGCCGTACCGGTCGAGAATCGACGTCACGAAGCGCTTGGTCGTGCACGCCCTGTCAAGCGCGACGCGCAGGATCGGGACGTGTCCGTCCTCCTGTTTATGGCGCTTGGCGTCCAGCCGTTCGTACTGCTCCAGAGCGGTGGACTTGCCGGCCGAGCTCGGACCGATGAGTCGCATCCCGCGCTTGGGACCCGAGCCGGCGCGGCCCAGTTCGCGAAGATAGTCGAACTGGGCGAACAGCTTCCGGTGTCCGGGGTGCTGGAGATAGATCCCGTCGAACAGCGCGACCTTCGCAGCGGTGGCGACCGCGGTCGCCTGGCTGATCATGGGGATCGGCGAACCGGTCGAGTGAACGAGTTCCTCCGCCGCGAAGGTGGGGTTCATGACTGCCTTGGGCGATCTGCGTGCCATCAAGAATACTCCTGCTCGTATTTCTCATCATCGTCTTCCGGCGGGACGAAGAGGCCGGTCTGCGGATCGAATTCGGGCGCCTGACCGAAGTCGAAGGCGGTGCCATCGTTCTTGTCGGCGTCGCGGGAATCCGCGTCGTGGCTTCCTCCCGTCGCCGTCACGCCTTTGGCGGGACGGCTGGGCTTGACGTCCCCGTCGAGCTTCTCGGCAGCGGCGTCGTCATGCTCCACGATCTCGCCGAGCCCATCGTGGCGCCCGTCCGCGTGCAGGATCGGCACGTCCGGTTCGGGCGTGCCGATCGGGCCCTGGGCCGTCCTGGCGATGGCCCGACGTTCCCGCACGGACACGTCGGGGATGACCTGCTCGATGAACTCGTTCAGCGCATCGAGGGCCAGGATCCTCTCCTCTTCGCTGTTGAAGGCCAGGGTTGCGGTCTTCGCCCATGCCTTCGCCTGCTCGTGCTGATCGAGCGTCAGGCCCCAGGCGTAGTCGTCCTGCGTCGAACGGAGTTCGACGTAGCTGTTCAGGATGGGGTTCCAGACCCAGATGTGACCGACGTTTTCGGGGTCGATCTTTATCTTCACGTTGCAGGCGGCCACGTCGGGCAACCGGTTTTTCATCGCCCCCTGAGAGACGTTCGCGTCGAGCAGCGACTTCATGTCGCCCATCCGATAGATCAGCCCTCGCCAACGGACGCCGTTCGTCGTGAGGCGGCGGCCATGGAGGGTGACGTAGCCCATCATCTCGATCTTGCGTTCGTCCAGTACGGACCGGGGATGCGCCTCGATCGAGCGCAGCCAGGCAGCCGCCGGCTGCTCCCCGATCCCCGAGTGCAGGGAGATGTGGTACGTGTTGATGAACTCCTGGATCAGCATCTCCAACTCGCTCACCAGGAGAACTGCCTTGGTCGCGGGGTCGTAGCCGAGCTGACGCAGCTTCTTCGGATCGAGCGTATGGCCGGGAAGCTTGGCCAGCAGCCAGGTGACGAGCGTGCGGAAGAACCTTTCGACGACGGCCTTGGCCTTCGGTGCACGGATCGCGGCGTAGGAGAGCGTGATGCCTGCTTCGGCGAGTCCGTCCTGGAAGGCGCCGGCGGTGTAGTTGCTGCCGTTGTCCGTGAGTACGCTGCCGGGCTTGCCCGCGATCTGGCTCAGAACAGGGTAGCGGGCCAGCCAATCCGCCGACAAGCCCGTCTTATCCCGCCCGACGCGTTTGAGGCACTCGAACGCGGTATGCACGCTCGGCGGCTTGAAGCTGAGGACCCATCCGACCACGCACCGCGTCGCGAGATCGATTGCGACGATCAGGTAGGGTCGACCCGCCGGAAAGCGCCGTCCGCCCCGCGACTGGATGCAGGCGACGACGTCGAGGACCGTGTCGTCGATCATCACCAGTTCGAGTGCATACCGCGCCGACGCACCGAGACCCGACGGCCGCCAATAGCGCTCAGCGGCGACCTTCCCGAACTTGCGTTCATAGTTCTCCCGGCATTCCGAGGCGCGGATGGTACGCCTGTACGCCTCGCGGGAGGGGAGCTTCAGGGGAGGGAACCCCTGTGCATGTCGTTCGACGTTCAGCCTGATGATACCGGTGCCGCCTCGGGCCACTGCGTCCTTGATCTGGCGCCCGCGGTCCTCCCAGTACCAGTCGCGGCACCTGTCGACGACTTCCTGCACGAGAGGATCCAGGCGTTTGGCACGCTGCACCCGACCCGAATCCGAAATGAGCTGGGACAGGGAGGGGAGGGTGGGATCGGTCCACGTCATCCATTCGCACACCGTCGACGCGGCGGGCCGTTTTTCGCCGAACCTCTCGGCGAGCTTCGTCTTCCAGATGCGTTCGACCGCAGCGTCCAGTTCCTTGTGGGAACGGTCGAAGCCTTCTTCATGAAGCGCGCGCAGCAGCGTCTGTCGCGCTTCCGCGTACGGATCGGCCTTGAGCGTCTCGTCGCGGTCCCGCTCCATTCGCGGGGGCTTGCCCTCTTCGGGCTTCGATCCATCGGCGTTCGCGATGATGCGGAACGTGCCGTCCGCGATCGCCTTCTGCAGCCACTGGGACTGAGCGACCTGACGAATGCCGGTCGAAGGATCGATCGGTCGATAAAGCTGGCCGGTGTCGAAGTCCTCGATGTTCAGCTCGCCGTCGCCGAATTCGCCGCGCCAGACGAGGCGCTTGTCGTCGACGGCGAAGATGGTTCCCGGCTTCTGCAACTCGGCGATGTGGAGCGGGGGCTGGTGACGTAGTATGTCGGTCATGTCGGTGCTCCTGCGATGATGGATATCCGGTCCGGCGTTCGCGTTCGCCGCCCGTAACCACGCCCCGTCCGGATGGAGGATGGGGCGATGGCCGGTCCCGCGGTCTTCCGCGGGACCGGTCTCAGAGACGGATTCGGGGGAACGCCAGCGGTCGTTCGGGGGCGGGACGGACCCGGCTGCATCCGCTGATCGGCTTCGTGAGATCGATGTCGACGATGCGCCGCACCATCATGGCGCAGGCCAGCGCCGTTCCGCGTCCCAACGTCTCGTCGATGGCGGCCGCGAGATCGTCGAGGGTGAGGCCGTCGTGGCGATCGAGCGCTCTGCGCGTCGCCTGTTCCTGGCGGAGCGTGACGTTCGCGAACCGGTGCGCCTGGACCACCTTGACGTTGGCGCTGAAGTCTTGCGTGCCGAAGTTGGCGGGCGTCGTCTGCTCGTACTCCCAGCCCAGAGCTTCGGCCGCTTTGGTCGTAAGCGCCTTCTGCACGAGGGCCTTCGGTCGTTCAAACGCCTCCCAGCTGCTCTTGGCCTCGCCCAGGACGGGGCGCCTCCCGATCTGGACGTACGCATAGTCGGGGAACGCCCGGGCATCCCGGCCGTCCACGGTTCCTTCGATGCGGCACGGTTGGGAGAGGAAGTCGAGCGTCTCGGAAACGACCTCGTGCTTCTGGTGGATCATCAGCTCCAGCGCGCCGTCGCCGCACTGGGCGCGGCGGTAGCGCTTGGACGGAAAGACGAACGTGTCGTGCGTCTTACCGCCCGTGATGACGGTCCGGATCTGGTTTCCGCCGGTGCCGAAGACGATGGCCGTCAGCTCCACCACCGGCATCTCGGTCATCGGGTAGTCGGTGTTCTGGTATCCGAGCTTCATGGTCGATCTCCCTGCATGCACTAAGGCTACTCACCTATGCAAAAGATGTTCGCAAAAGTGTGCAACAAGCCTTTAATGGTGGTGCTGGGAATCCCGATCAAGGTCGTCGATGAATAAATTCACGAACATGAATTGATTAGGCTGGTACTGTCGCGTAGATGCGGCTCATGAGCGTCGGGGATGAGCAGAAGCCGGAACCGGAATACGATAGGAGATCGGCGATCACCCGCCATCTCGTGCCGGGCAGATCCGTGGAGACGGAACTCGAGCTGTATGCGAGCCTGCCTCACGAGAAGCAGGCGATCGTCGATAGGCGACTGGCCGTCGTCGACGCCTATCTGAGTGGCCCGCGAAGCATGTCGGACGCGCAGACCGCGGCAAATGCGCTCGGGATCGGGATCCGCAACCTCTACCGTCTGGTCACCCGCATGGCGGAGGTGGGACCGGTCGGAGCGATGGCGCCGGGCCATCGGCACAAGCAGATCGCATCGACACGACGCGAGGGCTTCGAAGAGCACATAGAGCTTTGGCTGCGCGAATTCCTCAGGGTGGAACCGGATGCGCGAGTGTCGAAGGTGGAGGCGTTCCTTTCGGGCGCCATCCAAGCCCACAACGGGTCGAGCGCCGAGAAGCTCGAGGTCCCCAGTCTCTCCTCGATCCGCGCCCGCGTCCAGAACCTGCGCAGGAGCGGTGTGATCGGTAGACGGGATCGCTTCGGAGAAGTCCTTCTCATCGATCAGGTCGACCTGAACGTCGCGATCACGGACTTGAGCGAGTTCAATCGGGGCAGCCCGGCGACGGCCACCTTCGTCCTGGACCAAGGCACCTCGCTGATCGCGGGCGTAGGTCTCACGACGGGGGATGGGATCGGACTGGGTCTCGAGGGCGCGTTGTGGAATGCGGTCCGCACCAGGATACCCGCCATGGTGGCGGCCGGCCTCCGTCCGGGGAGGCTTCGTCGTCTGGAATGGTCGGTGCCGGCGGGACTGGACGACGTGTACGGGACGGTGTCGGCCGCAGCTGCGGCCATGGAGAATGGCCCCCGGATAGTCACGCACGCCGATGGCGCTCGCCGACATGGAGCTTCTGTCGCCAAGCTGCTGGGGGATGGACTCGGCGCGTTGCGCTTCCAGCCTCGCGCAAGCGCCAGCGGCAAACGGTCTCATCGTCCCGAAGCATCGCTCGATAGATCGGCGAGCACGCAAGGGCTCCGTCTCGATGAGGTCTACCGCATCCTCAACTGGGCGGCCGACGAATGGAACCGCAAGCGTTTGGCTCAGCTGCCGGGTCCATCGGCGACCGACGGTGAGGGATCCGACGAGGTCGCCGAACTCTTCACGACCCTGCGGACCATCTTCCGTCCCCTGTTCGAGGCGATCAACGATCGTTTCGTCGTCGATTGGATGGATCCGAAGCCGCGACCCCCGGTCGTGTTGTTCTGACTCGTCAGATCTCGTCCGGCAGGGCTCCGTTGTGACGATCCACGAGTGCAGCGACTATCGGCTGAACGAAGGCCATGGACATCGGCGCCGGCACGCCCCGTCCGCCGGTCGTCCGTCGGCGCGGGGTGAGGGGAATCTTCCCCAGGCGTTCGCCCAGTGCCGCCTGCAGCGCGGCACCTGGCGCGATGCGTCTCGGACTGACGTCGCGCAGCAGCAGGCCCGCGCGATAGAAGGACCCCGACGCCCCGTCAGCGATCGTCACCAGACTGGACGCGCAGGCGACCGTGGCCTTGCCGACGTTCCCCAGCGTGGAGTATTCGCGCAGTAGGGAACCGACGTCGGCCGCTTCCGGCTGGCCTGCGATCAGTCGGTGGACGGGGATGCGCCCTTCCGCGCCATCCACGAGCGCCAGAAGGCATGCCGATCGGACTCCGCGGACGCCCTCGACGTCGATGCCGAGAACGCAGCAGTCGAGGATGAGATCTACGGCCATCTCCAGGCGCTGCGCAGGCGCGGCGCGCTGGGATCGCAGATGTGCGCGACGCACCATGCTGCGCGACGGCGGGCGAACGCCGATCTCCAGACAGCGACGGTTCACGGCTTCCTCGATGTCACGAGTACGAGCCGCGCGACCGAGCAGATCGATGACCTCCTTCACCAAGATCCCTGCTTCGCGGTTTCGGGGGGCATCCCGCATGACGCCGGGCGTTCGCGGGTCGGCGGCCATCTTCTGCCTGAACGCGGATGCGAGGTTGTGCATGTGCCGGATGCCGAGGCCCAGTTCGTCCGCGCTCGCGCGCAGATCGTCGTGGGTCGGTCGTTCGATGGCGACGTAGCGACGAACTACGGCAAGCCTCCGTTTGGTCTCCTCCCATCGACTGGGAGCACTGTCCATCATCAGCAGCGGATACGGATCCATTTCTACAATCCCTGATTAATCAGGAATCCCGCCCCTTCTTCCGGTGCCGGGACGACGCCCGACGCCCGCAACCGCACCTTATCCTCGAGCCTGCTCGGATCGCGGGACGTCGCGCCGCCTTCCCGTACCGCGTGGCGATGGCGAACGGCGGTATGGCGGTGAGCGGCGAGCCGCGTGTCGGACAGAGAAGCGACGGTTCGTTCGCCGCAACGGTATCGACACCCCTCAAGTGGACCACGGAAAGCAATTCAACATTTATTGATGCAATAACCATTGAACTATAATTGATGTCGCTTAGATCGGGAGCGTCCGGTTCGAGCCGCTCCCGGACGAAGGCAGCGACTGTTGCTGGCGGCAGGGAGAATTGGAATGCAGATCGATGCAATCGAGCGTGAGACCCTGACCGCCGACGTGCTCATGAAGCCGGTCATCCTCGATCCCCTGAATAATGATGAAGTGGACGACGAGGTCGTCGTGACCTCCAGGAGAGGTCTGGTCAGGCTGGCGCTGGTCGCCGCGGAGACCGCTTCGAGGTTCGAGCGCGAGGCGATACCTCATGATCCCATCGCCTGGATGCTCTTCCCGCGCGCGCTCTTCGAAGGCCGTTCGGCGATCGACGCATGTCTCGCGCGCGAGGCGTGTCTCAGGGCGGTCCTGCTGCACGGTCTGTCTATGGATCTGGACGCTGATCCGGTCGAACTCGATGCTCTGATCGAGAACGACGGGGAGGAGGGGGGCGACGACTTCGACGACTTCGACGGTTTTGACGAGCCGGGTGACGAGAGCCCGCGGCTCTGGACGTCGTTCCTGGTCGAGGAGCGCGCGGGCGGGACGATCCACGCGTTCGACGCGGTCGTCGCCGGCGATCATGGCGAGGCCGAAAGGCGGCTGCGCGCTCGCCACGGCGCGGTTGCGCAGGAGATGGTGATCGTGGAGGGCTTCGATCCGAATCTACCGCTTGCGGAGGCGCTCGTCTCCCCCGCGGTCGCCGACATGCTCGCGCAGGTGGCGGCCGATCCCTGCTCGCCGCTGGGCCGGGGACTCTCGATGCACATCGAACAGAGGTTCGCGGCGTGACGGGGGTCGTCGCCCTCGGGCCTCCCGGTACCATGGAGGCGATGGCGTCGCTGGTCGATCGGCATCGTGACTTCCGCGTCCTGCGCCGCATGCCCGCGATGCGCAGGAACGGCGGGCGGGGCGTGCGGCCGGGCATGCTGGCCGGCTGCGCCATCGACGTTGAGACCACGGGGCTTCACGTCGCGAGCGATGGCATCATCGAACTCGCGCTTCAGCGGTTCTGGGCGGATTCCGACGGCAGGATCGTGACGACCGGGCGCTCGCACCAGTGGCTCGAGGATCCCGGCCGTCCGATCTCGCCGGAGATCACTCGACTGACCGGGATCGGCGACCTCGACGTCGCGGGAAGGAGCATCATGGATCCGATCGCGGCGTCTCTGATCGCGGACGCGGACTTCGTCGTCGCGCACAACGCCTCGTTCGACCGTCCGTTCGTCGAGAAGCGGCTGCCGCTCACGGCCGGTCGGCCCTGGGTCTGCACTCTCAGCGATGTCGACTGGAAGGCGAACGGCTTCGAGGGCAGGACCCTGGGATACCTGCTCATGCAGATGGGGATGTTCTACGATGCGCATCGCGCGTCCACCGACGTCACCGCGCTTCTTCACCTGCTCGACCATCCTCTGCCCGCCGGTGGAACGGTCCTGAAGGCCGCCGTCGAAGCTGCCGCCAGACCCGCCTGGATCATCGACGCGGTCGACGCTCCGTTCGAGGCCAAGGACCTGCTCAAGCAACGCGGCTACCGTTGGAACGCGCAGGCTCGCCACTGGTCGAAGGAGGTGTCGGGCGCGGCGTTCGACGACGAATACGAATGGGTCGTCCTGCAGGTCTACGGCGGTACCGGGAGACCGAGGTTCCGTTCCGTGACCTGGTGCGAGCGCCATTCGGCCGGGATCTGAGGCGGACGTCATCGTGCGATCACGGTCGATCATGTGGAAAAGGATATCATACGCCATGGCAGAAGAGAGCCATCAGCACCGGACTCCCGAGCGCCCGGCGGCGTTCGTTCCGATACTCCACGATGACGTTGACGGCGACTTCGTCGGGGTCGTGCTCGTACGCAACTTCGCGGAGAATGTCGGAGAGATCGAGCCTGGACTTCCGGTCTGGATCCTCGAGCACGTCTTCGCGGACGATGCCCGCGAATGTTACGAATGGATGCTGACCCGTCCGGAGCGCTGGGCGGTGTGGGCCATGATGGCCCCCATCGTAGGGCATGAGATGCTCACGCTCATGATGGAGGGCGAGCGGGAGGAGGACGCCTTCCGTGCCGCGGAACGACGGGCACGAGAGGAACGACGAGCCAGGGAGGCAAGGACCGTCACGGCTCTCTCGACCGAAGTGCACGGGCGTCCGGCCGTGACTCTCGCTCGTGGCAGCGACGACGAGCCCTTTCTCGTCATCACGTTCGGTCAGCCGATTGAGAGGGACAGGCTCTGGGATTGGGTGCGCTGGCAGCCTCACAACTACCGCGCTTGGCGGAAGATCTGGGAGCAGAAGGGGCCGATCGCGCTTGAACGGCTGATGATCGCGCTGATGGTTCGCGAGGAACGAAGTCTGATCGCCGCCGGTCTCGCGTCGGGCGGACGGCGCCCCCTGCGCCTATGGGACGGTGGCCGAAACCGTGCTCCCCCGGTTCCGGATCCGTGACCGACGGCGAAGGAACGGATTGAGGTTAATCGAGCCGAACCGCTCCGGGCGGCCGCTTCCGCGATAGGGTGGCTGGCCGGATCGGAACCAAGCCGTAACGACGACGCCGTCATCGTCCGCGGATGATTATCCCTACGCGTTCGGGCTCCAACGCCGCTGCGTGCCGTTCGAAGCGGTGTATGCCGGGCATCACTCGCCCACCCAAGCCGATGCGGAGCGCTATCAGGCAATGCCTGAGACGTTCGGGGCGGACATCAGACCAAATTTCGGCGTCTGCATCGGTGCGAGCGTACCTCTCCTGTTGGACCAGCCGGTCAATACGACCGCCGCTTGCCGCGTGCACGTGCGCGTTTAGAAGTAATACTGAGCGGTGACGGTGTCGACGACGTCGTCGAACGTGACGATCTCTATGTCGCGTTCGGCGGAGAGGATGCGCCGCCAATCGTCGCCGTTGAAGTCGAAGCGCCGACCGACGACGAGGGACCGCCTCGGATTGCGCACCTTGAAGCCATGACGCTTCTCGAACCACGCCCGGTTGGCCGGATCTTCGAAATACTCGCGGTAGGTGCGGGTCTGAGCGACGTATTCCGAAAGCTGTGCCGACAGCCGTTCCCGGTTGGCCCTTCCGACGACCGCACTGCCGCCCAGGTCCGGTAGCTTGAACTCCACGATGTCGGCGAACCCATCCGCTCGCACAACGAAGAAGTCCGGTATGACAGCGGCACGTTCCTCGCTTTGCCATTCGCAGCGGACTTCGGATACCATCCTCACGCCTCCGAAACGGGCGGTCAGGATGAACTGGTGGTCGGGCTTCGCCAAGAAGGCCGTTATCTGCGGCTCGCTCGATCCGGGGTCGCCGAACGTCTCCACGAACCGGTTGATGATCGGGAGTCGGAAACTTCGGAAGTCCGCCCTGGGCGGAAGAGGATAGGCGAAGTTCTGGTCGATCTGCACCAATCTGGGAAGAATCCTTAGGTCGATCGAGAACGCCTCGTTGTCCTCGTCGATGTCCTTGACCGTTACCGGAAAGAAATCGATCCACTTTATGTGGCGCGTTATGAGGCCTTTGCCGTCGCCGTCGAAGAAGAGTCCGTTGACAACACGTCCGAATTGTCCGGGGACGAGTTGTGGGGCGCCGCCGTTGAACACGAAGATCATCGATTGGGCTGTATAGTTCCAGCCGAGGTCGTCCATGGCGTCGCTACCGGCGTGCGTCGGCACTACTGCGTTCACTAGTGGTGGGTTCGTCGGGAGACCGATGTGGCCCTCGATCGGGAAGCCGATGATCGACTCTATCAGTCCTAAGCCGCTGCCTCGGTGGTCGACGGTCCGGCACTGTCCTTCGAACACGGCTGGCAATGAGCTGAGGACCTCTGAGCCGTAGTATTCGACGCCGATGTGGGTTTCGCCCTGATGGATGACCACCTTGTCGGGCTTCAGGAGGAAGCCGGGAAAGGCTTTCAGGTCGATCTGACCCGCCGTGGCGAGTCGATGCAGCTGTCCATGATATCCTTCTATCAAGGCACCGAAGAGAGTATCTGCGAAGTCGGGATGTGAAGCCAAACTGGAATGTCCCCTAGTTGGCTCGCGGCATGGTCGTACGTTGCCTTGAGCAGATTCCTGACATTGACGCATTCGCGTTGTTCAGGTCGAGGTCAAAGCATACCGGTTAAGTCGATACCTCACCCTGGAGCCCTCCGCGGCAAAGCTGGGGCGTCGAATCGACCAACATGCCTGTCGCCAGTGACGTACGGCTCCAAGAGAGCGAGACCGACAATGTCATCGCAGAATCGCTCGGACTGTTCCAACGCGTCAAGAGGTCTTTCGCCGCTCACGTTGCGTGCAGCGAGAAGCGGGGTAAAGGCGCTTCGCCGTTTACCGCCTCGTCAGCTAGCGCCGGTTGACGTTGTCCTTCGTCGAGCCGTCGGGATTGTCGCGTGCATATTCGCGACCGTTCACGGTCACCACATGAGCATCCGGATGCTCGCCCCGCTTGATCTCGGCGACCACGTTGCGCCGTGGCACGTTCGAGCGACCACCGACGTCATAGTGCTCGTTCCTGCCACCGGGGCCATCGTTCCTACCCTCGATCGTTGCCATCACCGTCTCCCTTCCAGCCGAAATGGGGCTGGACCGGCTTCGATACCAGTGGATGGCGTCGCCGTTCGGTCCCGCAACGGGACGGCTTCTCGTCGAATGCTTCCGCCTGTCAGAAGACGTCGCGTGACATGGCATCAGGGTCGCTGGTCCGTACGTCGTCAGCAGCGGCGTCGACGTTCGCACTCGCCGCCTGTGCGCGCAGCCTAACCATGCCGTTACCCGGCTCGACCTCCAGCTGCGGAGCCGTTCCTACGACAATGACGATGTCGTTGGGCTGCTCGAACCCGTTCACGTGTAGCGTCCGGTCGTCGTCGTCCGTAAGGAAGTCTGCCATTTCCGGCGACATGCCAGCCGGGTCGGCATTCTCCGTGTTCGGCTCGATCACCATCCGGGATCCGTCCGTCAACGTGACTTCTATCGCCGGCGGGACGGTTCTGGTTCCGATCCGTATCTTCGCGTGGCTCCAGTGCTCGTCATGACGATCGTATACGACGCCGGCCGCTACCTCTCTGCGCACTTCGACCACGCGCTCGTATTCAGCGGCGACGGTTGCGTTCGGCCGGGAGAGCAGATCGAGTAGGCATGACAGTCGATCGTCGACCTGATCGTTCGTGACGTCGATGGGATCCACGGCCTTCAGCGATATGTGCATGCGCTGAGGGCGTGCGCGACGCCCCAGCTTCAGCACGATCTCACCGGCCTCCATCCTCTGACCGACCTTCTTCCATCGGCCATGCTTCGTTTGGGGGCTTGGTCCACCCGGCACCGGAATCCCATGATCCGGGATCACGTCGATGATCGCTTGGCGGAGCTGGTCGGCGAGTTCGATCGAGATGTGCGAGATGAGATCCACACCATAGAGATCGCCGACCGGGACACTGTCTGCAAGGACTTTCAGAAGCCCGGGACCTCCCTCTGACGAGGTCGAAGAGCGAGCGACCACCCCGCCCCGGAGCGGCACCCGGTGAGCCGGGACGCTGGGGCGGGGTGGAGGCGGATCTCACGTCGTCGAGGACCTCACGAGCTTGAGGCGCTCGTCCAGCACCGTGAGGGTCAGCAGTCTCAGGGTGAGGCGCTCGCTCCCGCTTCCGTAGGCTAGCTTCAGCCAGTCTTCCCACCGCTCGATGCGGTGGCAGAGCCAGTCGTACATGGCATTGCACTTCTCCTCGTCCTGGAATGCCACGTTCCAGACGGTCCGGCGAACCGCGACGCCGCCGTGATCCCCGCCCTCCGGACTGATCACGGCGATGATTGTCGGCTGACCTCCGACGTTCTGGCGGAGGAAGGCGCTGGGCCATCCGGTCGCCGCGGCCTCGACCTTCGCCCGGCCCGGCTCGCCGAGATCGGGGCCCAAGCCGAGCCGCAGGAGTTCGTCGAGCGACGCGCGGCTGGGCCTGATGGCTCCGATCGCGTTCGGACGGGTCGCGAAGAGCATCCTCATCGCCGATGCCCCCTCCTGGGTGAGCCGCCAGTCGCGGTACGAGTCTCCACCCACGACGAGGCCCTCGGCTTCCAGCCAGTTCATAAAGAACTCGCCGTATTCCGTATTGCCCCCGAACATGTCCGTGAAGGCGGGATCCCGCGTGCTCAGCGGCCTGAGGACTGCGATGAGGACGGAGAGCAACTGCTCGAACATCCTCTCCGGCTTGATCCCATGGGTCTTCTGCATGCGGAGTCGGCCCTTCATAAAGGCCTCCCTGATCGTCGGCCACTCGGAGCCCTGGGCGTCGATGAGGGTCGGCTTTCCGCCGCGATCCTCGAGACGGAGCCAGTATCCCCAGGCGAGTTCACCGTCGATGTGGTCCGGGCGCGCGATCACGAGCGCACCTGCCGGTCCGGCACGAGGCCGAGGGGCAGGGGGATGCCGTCGATCGCCTCCTGCGGATCATGGCCGATCTCGATCGCGGCGAGCTGGGCCGCCAGCGACGTGCACTGCTCGTAGACGAAGCCCTCGTCCCGGTAGACGGGATCGAGCGTCCCATCGTAGACGTCGGACTGCGCACACGACCGCTCCGGTTCGGGCACGGCATCGTACGCTTCGTTGCATTCGAATCCGATCCACCAGAGATCATCGTGCTCGCGGTGAGCCCGAACCGTCTCTTGGCGCGGCACCGCGCGCGCTTCGTGAGCGGGCACGTGGCAGATCGAGACGTCCTCGTTCGCCGCGCTCATGCAGGCCGCGGAGTACTTCACGCCGCCGTGAACCCGCACGCCGGCGCTCGCGATCGCGTGGGCGGTCCAGCCGTACATCGGATGGCCGGGGCCGACGCCAACGTATCCCCCCAGGTGACCATCGCCACGGCTCCTGCGGATGATGCACCCGTAGCCGGTCGAATCCGTCCAGGCGATCTTGTCGGCCTCCGCGAGCCAGGGACCGGGCGAGGTCGGATGGACGCCGCGGACGTGGAACACGGCGTCGACCACGATGGCCCTGCCGGCCATCATCCGGACGGTCGGCGACGGGTTGTCGCGGGTGAGGGCCAGCGCCCGCGTGTTCTTGTTCGGCATCTTTCGTCTCCTGCTGTTGACTTGCAGGATGTGAGTTCATCGATGACGGGATGCGAACGATTTCGCGGGCCACAATCGGCCTTTCGCGGGCCACAATCCGTCAGCTCGTTCGCCCGTCCGGCCCAGATCGGGCTTATACGAAGCGGTGGCGCCAGCCCGGCTGACGTCGTCTGATGTCACGGCGCGATGCCGGCGTTGACGCGTGGGCGGGACGGTGCTGGTCGATGTCAGACGCGCAGTCGCTCAACGGTGCTGAACCCTCGCGTCGACGATGCGCAGAAGATGACTCGCGAGCATGACGATTTCAGCGGCTTCCGTAGGATCGTCGAGCGGGACGCGGCGATGGGAATGCGGATTCTTGTAGGACCCGATCGCTCCGGCGAACATTGCCGAAAGCGCGTCCTTTTCCGCTTCCTCGGCCGCAGTGTCAGTAAGGGGACCGCTGTCCTTGTGGAACGCCCTGCGGATCATGGCTACGCCGTGTTCGCCTTGGGCGAACCGCGCCCCTTCGCGGACCGCGATCTCCACCTCCCGCATCGCTTCGAAGACGGCGGTAGCGAAGTTGCCCCGGACGAACGACAGCCATGCGTTCTCCGCTATCCTGGGATGAAGAAGTGCCCGCGGCAGGAGTTGCGCCGAGCGATAGTCGGCGAAATCCCGAGCGTTTCGCAACTTGCGGGCACGCCGCGAAAGGGTGAGGAAGCCATTGGATCCGTTGGGTCCCGGCGCACGGACCAACAGGCCTTGAGCCTGCATCCAGGCGAAGGCCTCCGCGATCGCCATTTCGACATCGTCTCGATGATGGATCGGATACGCACCGTTTCCGAACGAGTGGGTCGCCCAGATCTGGCTTACAACTGCACCGGGGCTGCATAGGGCATCAGGTTGCTCGTTGAACATGGCGAGCAACTGCTCGCTGAGCTCTTCGGGGGTCAACGCGAGCAGCACCTCGGCGTCGGGGATGCGAATGGGAAGGTTCTGCATCGTCCCAAGCTAACCGTTCGCAAGTACGCAATGAAGAGGAATGTCGACGCTCCCCGCACCCGTATCGCGCCCGAACGTCACTAATCGGTTGACGAACCGGGCACATCCATAGCGAACTCGTTTCGGGGTAGAACAGATCGATGGGGGCGAACGTGACCGACTGGGCCGCACTGACGGATAGCATCGCGGTGAGCAATGCAACGAGCGACCCTGATTATGGGGCTGCCAACGTCGCGATCGTTCGCAAGGTCGTCGAAGGTCTGAGCATCGATAGCGGTAGACGCTCGCCCGAAGCCGGCGTCAGGGTGGTATACAACGTCTCCTCGGTCCACGTTCGTGCCGTCTTGGTCCACGGGTTCAGGAACTGCTACGATCTGGCGACCGCAGTTCGAGTGGGAGAGCCGGCCCCGGCCGCGGTGTCCGTCCGTCGGTGCACCATCGATGATGCGATCGGAAATCTGGCGGATCCGCCGATCCACCGCGAGGACCTCTACTATGGCGCCGTCGAGTTGAACGGTTCGGGAATGCGCTACTATGGCGATGCCTGTCTGGTCCTGCAGTCGGGAAGCATGAACACAGCCGACTTGGCGCTCTACCGGAATTCCTATGATCTCGACCGCAACCCCATAAGAGCTCGGGTCGCCGGAAATCAGGCGCAGCTCGAGATCGAGGCTGGAAAGCTCGCCGGCTCATGGCGGGACGTGGGCAACATGGTAGTGTGCAAGACCTTCGACGGCGCGCTTCCCAAGCAGCGTCTGATGACCACGGGGAGTGTATCCGAACAGATACTGCACGACGAGGACTATCTCGAGATCCCGCGGCGGGGAGGTTTCGGCATGTCGGACATCGCGGAGGTTCGGCTATCGGCGGCCGATGTGGCGGCGGAGGGGCGGATCGCCGACCAGGCCGAACGAGGCCCGACTCCGACTCTGGCGGAACACTTGTGGCGGCATCGTCGGCGCGATGCGGAGCGCGCGCTCGCCGACAGCGGAGTGCCGGTCCGCGTCGTAGTATCGTCGGGGAGGGTGCGGGCATGAGTGCATGGTTCATCGACGCCCTGGATGCTCGCGCCGGGATCGCCTTCGCATGCTACAGAACACCCGATCTGTCGCTCGAGGTTCCCGAGCTGGACCGTCCTGCCGTCCATATCGCAGCGCCTCATTTCATGGTCGAACGTCTGTCCAGCAGGACGCCGGGCTTCTCGGCCGCGCGTAACAGCTGCCAACTCGGCGTCTTCCTGAACGGGGGCGAGGTCGGCTTCGAGACGCTCGACGACCTCGTGGAGTTCGTTCGCCGCACCTATGTCAGCGGTGGCAGCGGAGATGGTCCGAGCGGGATAGGCGTGCGACCCACACCGCCGGACCTGCCGCCCGACGGAGACGGCGATCCCGGTCCGAAGTCCAGGAGCCCGCGGGATGAATCGGCTGCTTCGGTCATGAGCATGTTCGAGGCCTTCAGAAGGGCATCCGGGGAGCAGGTGCTAGGAACGTACGTCGGCGATCCGATGGAGCAGACGCCCAGAAGGACGGTGGCGTTTCTCGCCGGTTCGCAGGCGCTGCCGCGGACTGGGCCGTCAATCGCGTCTGATCCGGGAACGCTGCTGGCCATGGCTGTCTCGCAGATCGCGGATGCCTTGTTTCGGCACTGTCCGGCACACCATTCGGGTGAAGAACTCGCTCGTTGGTGGGACTCCGTCCGCGCGTTGGGCGCGGCGGCGCGACGCCTAGGCCTGGCATCGCGGATGCTGGACGGGGCTGCAGGCGACGCGCTGGAGAAGGCTGGCGGATTTCTCGTGAAGCACCACGGCCGACTTCTCGTCGATGGAGCTGGTGAGCCTTGGGTGGCCCAGGCTGATCGCCGTTCCAGCCATTTCGGACTCTTGGTCGCGTTCTGGCTGTTGTTTGATCTGCCTACCACGTTGGTCCACTTGATGTCCGATGCCGCCCCACAAGTCTGGATCGGCGACCTATGGCACTTCGACGGCGGCGGGAGCGGATTCGAAGCGGGCGACCGCTACGAGGATCTTGCTGGCTGGCCGGTTCCGCAGTCGATCGCGAGCGAGCTCGGGCTTATCGAGGCGAACCATACGCTCGCGGACGTCCTGTGCCGTGCATTGGGTTCGCCCGTTTCGATCGCCCCTTTCGATGAAGAGACTGCTGCCATCCTGCTTTTCGGGGCCGTCCATCTCGACTGCACGCGAGCTGGTGCTTCCTGGGCTTCTTCACGATCCATGGTCGCTTCGGAGTGGCGCATAGCAGTGGCTCAGCGTGCGCGGCTCTGGATGGCCAAACAACTCCCGCAGCGGGCTTTCGCCAAGGAGGTCGAGACGATCATCGGAAGCGCGAACGAGGTGCGCTATGCTTGATTCCATAGTGCTCGCTACCGGAAAGGCCTGCGCGGCGGTCACGTGCGCGGCCGCGACGCCGCCCATCGCCGTTGCATCGCCATGGTGGTGGACCGCAGCTGCCGCGCCCGTCGCTACGGCCGTGCTCGCGGTCGTTGGCGCTTGGATCGCCATCCGTTTCGACCGGCGTAAGAGTCTCAATCAGGAACTGATCAAGAAGCGCATAGCCATCTATGATTGCGTTGCGCCCCTGGCGAACGATCTGCTGTGCTGCGTCACTTGTTCGGGAGGGTGGAAAAAGCTTCCTCCCGACAAGATGATCGAAAAGAAGCGTGAGATCGACCATTCCATGTACGTGTACGGCGCGCTTTTTTCAGAGCGGCTGACCATAAGATTCCACGAATTCATGGATGCCTGCTTCGCGACCTTTCAAGGCCGAGGAAAGGCCGCCGTTCTGCGTGCAAACAGGGATGCGCTCAAGCGGCAATGGGGCGATGATTGGAAGAACGAATGGGACGCAGCCTTCGTGGATCCGACCAAGGCCGTTCCGACGGCTGAGATCCGGCAGCGATACAAGGCTCTGCTCGATCAGTTGGCCATCGAGATCGGCGCCGCAAATGCTCCTCGGTTCGCCTGGGCACGAGGGGCTCGACGCCCACCGGTACGGGATGACTCCCAGAAGTAGTGACATCGGCGGCCGACGGGAGCGGGTCGTCGGAAATCGCCGATCCGGGAGCAGCCAATAGGCTCTCTCTTCACGACCGTTGCACCTGATGTGGGTTGGGGCGTAACGACGCGGACGATGGTTGACGGCAAAGAGATTCCGAAGCGGAGAAAGAGCAAGGCCCAGGTCGCGGCCGATCGCGAACAGTTCGATGAGATGGAGAGGACGCGACGGATGCTCCTGGATCGCTCCGAGCGGGCGATCAGGCTCCGTAGCCGGGACCGCGAGTTCCACGGCCTCAATCGCGAATTCCAGTACTGGCAGGCCCAGCTCACCAGCGACTATCTCAAGAGCAAGGACGTCAAGCACCCGCGCGATGTCGGAACCATCCGCGAGGTTCTTCTGCGGCGTTTCCTTTCGGAATCCGGCTTCCTTCCGCGGCGGTACGGGGTATCGGGGACCAGCTTCCGCGCGGCTTCGACGTCGGGGCACGTCAGCAACGAGCTCGACATCGCTCTGTATGATCCGTTGGACAGCATCAGGCTGATGGAACGGGCGGACGTCTACGAGGTGTTTCCCGTCGAGAGCGTCCACGGTGCGATCCAGGTCAAGTCGAGGCTGTCGAAGACCGGATTGGCGAGCGCGTTGGACAACATCGCATCGTTCAAGCGCCTGTCGCGCATCGGATCCCGCCGCGATCATGGGTTCGGCGTGATCTTCTGCTACGAGACCGAAATGGCCTGGCTCGACATCGTCGCCGCGCTCAAGGAGTTCATCGCTGCAAACCCGTCCACGGTGTGGCCCAATGCCGTCTTCATTCTGAACGTCGGGTGCTTCGTCTTCGGCACCTCGAGCTCGGGGCAGTATCTGAACGGCCACATCGAGGCGATCCAGGAAGCGATCGTTCATGGCAGCCCTGATCAAGGCGATCTGCTCTTCACCATGCACAGCATGCTGCTGGACATGCTACGCGCCGACAGGACGACACCGGCGCCGTTCGACGCCTATTTCGATCTGCCGTTGGTGGCCGAGGACGAGTCCTACCGCTTCATGCTCGGCCAGTTCGCGGAGGTCGGATCGTGCGGGCAGCATGGCGACTTCGCCCGCAAGATTCCGCACGACAGACTCAAGGTGCTCATCGACTGGTGCTCCGTCGTTCCTGCGATGAACCGGATCCGTGCGAACGATCTTGGGATGGGGAGGCCCGGTAACGACGAGCCTGCCTACGCTCGACAACCGAGTGAAGTGCGCATCTACAACCCCGACGCACTGCCGCTGACGCAGATACTCTTCCGTACGGTCCATCACAACGGGCGCGACGTCGCATCGATTGACTACGACATGATCGAAGCCGGCGGGATGACCATCTGGCTCCCGAAGCATTATGCTGAGGCGGAAGGCATGATAACCGGATGCCCGATCTGCGCGAAGCAGTTGCGCACTGGCGCACGTGAGGAACCGATAGCGCGTTGACCGACGCGGGGTCGGCTTTGGAAGCACCAGTGTCGGCTGATGACCGATATCAGCCCGGGGCCGTTCGGCGGCGGCCGATGATGGAACGCGCGACTGGTTCCAGCGGACCGCTGACGGTCGTCGAACCAACGAGCGCACGGCTGTCGGCCTGCAGCAGGTCCCGTCGTCTTCGGAGTGCCTGCAGGGCCGTGCAAGGGGCCGGCCCCCCTTCCCGCGCCATGGCTGGGGTTGGACCCGACCTGGCCCGGCCTAGGCGCCAGCCCCTCGCTCCGATCGGACGGGCACTCCTCAGGCCTGGACCGCATCCTGCGCCGCAGCGAGTGCCACTGCGGCCGATCGCGTCAAATCCGCCAGTCGGAACAGCTGGTCGGACGGGGAGACCGCATGCGTGAAGACGAGCCAGCCGTTCCAGTCTCCGTCGTCCTGCCAGACGAATTCACCGAAGTCCGACTTGATCAGCACCCTGTCGCCGGTCTCGACCGAGAAGGCGATCTGGGTCCGGGAGGCGTCGAAGGTGACCGACGTGAAGAGTCGGTAGCCGTCCAGCGTGTGTAGGAAGCTGAAGCTGCCATCGTTCCAGCAGGCGGCCGGAGTGACGAGTATCTCATAGGCAGCGGCCTCGTCGATGCTCACGGGTCTCCAGGCGCTCGATGACAGGGGCACCTCCCATACCAGCAACCATAGCCGATGCAGCGCCGCAGCCCAATCGTACCTCATCAGTTCGGCCGCGGCGCGCGCAGCGTAGTAGTCGGCGAGTTCCGATAGCCGCAGGTCGGGGGGCAGGTTTCCCGGCTGGATGTCGATGAGGGCATCGACGCCTGTCCGTACCGCCGGATCGATCAGATACTGGAGGACGGTGGCGGGAAGTTCGAAGGTCCGGTCGTCAGCGTCGGTCATGCGATTCGTTCCCATAGCGTCCGTCTGAAGCGGCGGAACTCGACGTCGTCCGCATGGCCGCGAAGTTCGCGTTCCCAGCGACGGAGCATCGCCGACCAGTGTAGGAGTCGCCAGCGGCGGTTCCTCGCCAGACGCCGTGTCGTCACGGCGGTGCGTTTCGGCGCAAGCACGACCAGGGTTCCGGTCGCTCCGGCACGCCCGGCTCCCGTCTCGATTACGAAACCCTGGGTCCGTGCGTGGAGGGCGTAGTCAGGGAGAGGGTTCGATTTGAGATCGTGGTCGAACTTCGCCTCGACGATCGCTCCCCATCGCGTGCCTCCCGACCACCCCTGAACGACGAGGTCGATGCGTCCGGCCCCGGCAGGTACCTCGGCTTGCGCCATCGTCCGCTCCAATGCGCTCGGCCATGCGATGTCGGGGTCCAAGGCCCTCAGTAACGTCAGTGCACGGTCGGCTCCGCCCTCGTTCACGAAGTGGGCAAGACCGCGCGTCCCCTGCGTCTCGGTGATGCGCAGCCATCGGTGCGGCGCCACGTGCAGCGCGTTGGACGCGCCGTCCAGCCCGTAGAACCGGAAGATCGCTCGATCCGGATTCCTTCCTTGTTCACGGGCCGAGTAGAGCAGCTACACGACGGACGCGGGAGGCTTCGCCGATGATGGGCTATCCATCTGCCCTCGGGCGGATGCGCGAGTTGACCGTCGTCGCCGGGAAATCGAGGGCCTGCGCCGTTCTCATCCCGACGCTAGCGTCGCGACGCTCCCGAAGTTCCTGGAAAGCGAAACGGCGTCCCGGGCGCCACCGTGCTAGACTTGCCTTGTCCCATCAGGCGGAGCACGACCATTGCCGATCAGCGAACACCCGAGCTTCGACCGTCCGCCCGTGACCGCCAAGCTATGGCGCTACATGGATCTGCCGAAGTTCGTCGATCTCCTGACGTCCAGACGGCTGTGGCTCACCAATGCCGAAGTGCTCGCGACCGATGATCCGTACGAGGGACTGCCGGGTGCGGTGCAGTTCCCGCACCGCATGTGGCGGAGCATCGAGGAAGTGCCTGAGCCCTTGAGACGGCAGATCCTGCAGCGGCGCGGTTTAGGACCCGACATGACGCCCGAAGCCGCCTTCAGGTCCTGGTTCATGGTCGAAGAACAACGCTGCATCATGATCCGGACTGGGCGACGCGACTTCTATGTGAACTGCTGGCACACGGCGAGCCACGAATCCATCGCGATGTGGAAGATCTACGGCGCGCCGGGTCCGGGGATCGCGATCGTGAGCAATGGCGGGCGGATCGAGACCGCGCTGTCGGCCAACGATCACGGTCTTCATCTCGGAGCGGTGCAGTACGAGGATCCGGACGTCTTTCAGATCGGCATGTCGAACGTGTTCGACACGATCACCAGGAAGAGGACGAGCTACGAATACGAGCACGAGGTCCGACTTGTGTACTGGCATCCCGACGAAGGCCACGATGCTCTGGTCAACGACAATTGGAACGAGGAGACCATGCGGTTCGATGACCTGGTCGAGGACATCAGGCCCATCGATCCTGGCGTTTCGATCGATTGCGACGTCGATGTCCTCGTCCAGAGCGTGATCGTCTCGCCCTTCGCCCCGGCTTGGTTCGCGACGATGATCGAGCGGTTGCGCGACCAGCTCGGCTGCCGTTTCACGGTGGAGTCGTCGACCCTCCTGCGGGCGCCGGTGCCGATCATTTGCTGACCGGTCCGGGCCGCTGTTCGAATTCGAAGTCTTTCGAACGAGAGGCCCGGCAGCGCCCGGACGCAGAGGACGGGCGCAGTCGTTCACGACCCACGGCAAGCGGATCGGAGCGTCGGCCCGGGTCCGCTCCGGCCAGGTTTGCGGATGAGATCGTCGAGACCGGGTGGTAGCAGGGCGTGCGACTCTCGGGTCGATGATTCCGGTCGAAGGAACCACGAACGATGCCTCTGGTGCTGGTGGACAACAATTTCGTCGATAGCGAGGAGCTGTCGACCTATCTCCGACGCTCCGCGATCAACCGGGTCGCGATACCCCACACGGTGTTCGTCGAATGGCACAAGGGCGAAGCCGAGCGGGTCACCAGGCGGGTGCTCGCGAACGTCTGCGCCCATGCCTCCCAGGTGGTCGTCCTCAAGGACACGAGCTGGCTCATGGGCATGAGCGGCAGATCCGCCGGATTGCTCAATCGCCTCATCGATGGCAGGCAGACAGCCTTCTTTCCCGAATACTGCCGGACGTTCATTCACGCGCCGACTTCAGAAGCCGTGTCGGAGCAGTTCAGGACCCATGCCGGGAACGCCAAGGGCCAGGTCGACGCCCTTCTGCCGGAAGGGCACAAGCTCATGGCGCTGTTCAAGCAGTGGGACCGTGCCTTCGATCGCGCCGAACTAGGAGCGATGAAGGGACTGCTGGGCGCCGGGCGCAAGCTGCCTGACGACCTTCAGGCGAAGACCTTTCTGCTTGCGGAGGAGTTCGCGCTGAGGTCGCTGCGGCGTGCCGGCCTGGTCGATCTTGCCAGATCCCGCGTCGAACTCGTCAACCTCCTCGCGTTTAGATACGCCGCGACGGTCGTCGCCTTCTACGTCTGCTGGCACGATGCGCCAGGAGCCTATCCGTCGAGCGACAAGTCCGTTCTGAACCATCTCATGGACATCAAGATCGCGGCACAGGCGACCTACTTCGATGGTTTCCGGACGCACGAGACCAAGCTGCTCAAGGTCTATCTCGTTGCGCTCGGCCTCGTCTCCGCTCTTGGTGGCTATACGCTCTGCGGAGGACATCGCGGGCTCAGCGTCGAGCAGAGGCGCAGTTTCGAAGCGGCCGCGCTTCTGAGCGGACGGAGCGGTGCGACTTGATCGCGACCTCCGAGGCCGCTTCACAACGGCGGAGCGACCGGGATCGAGAACCTGCCCATCCGGCCGGGGAGAACACGAACGTTCCATGCTCCCCGCGACGGCATGGTCGTTGCAAAGGCCGTGATGCGTCGGGCTGGGCCTGGCATACGGCGATAGACGGGACGGCGTCTCTCTCGCGGGTCGCTCGCCGCGACCGTGCCCATCGGCACCGTCCTCTGCCATTCGTCTGCGCGTCATGCTAGCAAGATACGGCATGCTCAAGATCCGTGATAAACGCCGTGCCGACGACGGCGTCCGCGCCGCGAACCGTCTCGCCCAGATCGAAGCTTCTATCGTTGCGCTGGACAACGAGGATCTGCTGGATCTGGCCGACATTCTCAGAACCCAGAGCACGACGCCGTTAGCCGCCATGGTATCGGCCGAGATGGGCAAACGCGAAATCAGTCTCTGATCGGGCGCGTGGGGAAACGGACCCACCGGCCGGGGCCTGATTCATCAGCCGGCGGTGCGCCGAGCCGGCGTGTACGGGAACGAGAGGCAGACCATGGTCAAAAACGCGCAGGCTAGGCGGAGTCGACGTACCGTGATCCGGTTCGGGAAACAGGCGCGCAAGACGACAGGACGATAGTTCAATAAATATTGCGTCAATAACTATTGAACTATATTCGATCAGCGGTTATGTCGGGTGTATCCCGAAGATGCCGCAACCGGGACTTGAGTATGCTTTAACCGACGACGCGGTCGAAAGGTCGAACATGCAGCTCAACATTCTGGAAGCCAAGATCGCTATCGCGCCGGAGTTCGGTGCCAACAAGCTGTTCGAGGATCCGCTCGAGGCGGATCGGGTCGACGATCCGATCATCGTCACCACGCGGCGTTGCCTGGTGCGCCTGGCGCTGGTCGCGGCCGAGACGGCATCGCGGTTCGAGCGCGAGGGCATCGAAGAGGATCCGGTCGCCTGGATGCTCGCACCGCGGCGGCTGTTCGGTGGGCGGGCCGCGGTCGAGGCGTGTCTGAACCGGGAAGATTGCGTCCGGGCGGTACTCCTGCACGGTCTCGCGTTGGACCTCGATGCCGAGCCTGAAGGACTCGACTGGCTCATGGAAGACGACGATGAATGGGAGGAGTCCGCTGCAGCGGGCGATGCGGATGACTGCCCGGGGAATGCCGAGGCCGGAGCCGGGGGCAGCCCGTACCGTTGGAGACTGTCGTCCTGAGCTTCGACATGCCCGCATCGCCCTTCGCCGGGGGGAAGTTCCAGGCATCTGCGCGTGACGCCGCGCTCCGGAACACCAGGCTGGGTTCCGGAGCGCGGCACGGCGGGTCTCCGCGATGCGCAACGGTCAGGTCGAAGAGTTCGCGCTGGTAGGTCGATTCGCCCAAGTGCGGCGCCGACCGGTTGCGCAAGATACGTCTGAAGGACGTCGGCCGATCTCAACGAAGTACGACCGTCAGCGCCGGATCAGGCGGTCGCATCCGCGATCGCCTGATCCGAAGCGGCGCAGGATCCTTGGTCCACGTCATCCGGTACGTGGGGCATTCGAGCCGGTCGGCCACGAGCCGTGCCGTGCAACGAGCGTCCTCTACTTCCTGTCGAGTTTCTAAAAACGCAGAAGAACCGGCACGCCCCCGCAGCCGACGCCTCAGCTGTCTCGAAGAGACACGAGGGTGCGCAGATGGTCGCCGAGAGCGATCACGGTCTCGCCGACGGCGTTGTAGGTGACGGATCGCCCCTCCTTCGTGGAGACGATGACGCCAGCCTTGCTGAGCACGGCAAGATGGGCACTCATCAGGTTTCGCGGGATGCCGACGCTATCGGCTATGTCGCCAGACGCCATTCCGCCTTCGCCCGCCTCGACGAGCATCGTGAACACTTTCATCCTTGTGGGTTGGGCCAGTGCGCTCATGACCCTCAGCGCTTCGGCTTGCTGCATGAGGGCAATGTAGGCAGCACGTTTGAGGAGGGCAACAACGATTCAACAAGAATTGATCCAAAATTCATTGCGTGATCAGACCGCCGCGTTGCATCCGTTAGGCACGCGCATCGACCTTGGAGAAGCGCACTGCTCTTGAGATGACGGCATTTTCGTGCTGCTGGATCGCGAATGATCGCGTGGGCCAAATCAACATCCGGTAGACCCGGGAGGAGGGTGGAAGTCGGCCCCTTTTGCTGCAGTCGGAACAACTGTGGATACTGTTCGACGAGGCTTGAACTGCCAAGTCGCCACGTCGATCGGACCGACGGCTTTGCTCTCGGTGGAATCGGACGACCTCTCGGATCAACGGGTTCTGAGCCTGACCAAAAAGCGTATGCCGGCAGACTACAGGATGACGGGGACCTCTTTGCAGAGGTGATCGATCAGTACCCTGAGCCTGGGCTGCTGCTTCAAATCGTGATGATAACCGATCCAAACGACCCGGCTTGGCGGTTCCTCCGCATACGCCTGCACCAAACCGAACGATGCGCCGAGAATTCGTGGCAGTACGGCGACGCCAAGGCCCTCCGAGCATGCGCGTGCCTGGACGTCGCGACTGTTGCTTCGGACGGCGAACGTGGCCTGCGGAAATAGGCCGCGCATCCAAGCGATGTCAGCCAGGCCGTCGAATGCGCTGTCCATCCCGATAAGCCGCACTGCGGAGCCGGCGTGTTCGATCGGGCCGACGCGGTTCAGGAATTCGGGGGTCGCGAACAACCCGTAGCGGACCGTAGTCAGGCGCCGCTGAACTATGCTGGCCGTCGTGAACGGCTGGAAACGGCAGGCGAGGTCGGCCTCACGACGGCTCAGATCGACGAGACTGCTGTCGGTCAGTATCTCGACGGTCAATTCAGGATGGTCGGCTGTGAGCCCCGAAATCGGTACCGTCAGGGCATGCGTCGCAAACCATTCCGACGTGGATATCTTGATGGTACCGGCGATGTCGCGGCTCGCTCCTGCCCGGCTGCGGTGGAGGGCGAAAGCATGCTCGGCCAAGGTGCGCTGGAAGGAAAGTGGTGGACCGACGGTCAGGCCGCCTAGCAGATCCGGTTTCGGAACTCTGTTGATTGGTCGCATCCTGCGGGCTCGCCGCGGTACGACCGACATCACATATAGTCCTGGCGGTCTCTGTTGTTCACTATGCGTTGCGATCGAGGCTCAATCCAAATCAAGTATATGACGCCTTTGCCATTATCGTGCCTAAGCAGTCTCTGCATCGGATGTTCCTGGTTTCGCGGGGCCAGACGCTAGAAAACATCGGAAGAACGTATGCCGATGCAGCCGACGTCGAGGATGCGGGGCCTGTAGATACGGCTCGGTTCACCGTCGGGATAGCGACATGGTTCCGCGCCTGACTTCTTGGCCGCGTCGATAAGAACGAGTTCGCCGATACTGTTGGCAGTGGCCGGTCTCGATGAAGGGAGGCCGTACTTTCCATACTAGCCAAAAGGGGGGCAGAGCCGACGTTGCCTTACGGTCGCGGTCATATGGCGTCTAAAGGCACTTGCGATGTAATGGACGAGGAGGCGAGCTCCGTCAGCTTTTACCTCGCAAGGGCTGGGGGGAACCTGCTGGGAATGCGGGCGAGGTCCGGTTTTGGAGCCGTCAATATGAGAAATGGTTCGTAAGCGTGCGGTGGGCGTGCGCTAGCGTGGTTGGAGCCGTGCCTAAGCGTGCAGGATTATATATCAGAAGAAAAATGGTGCCCGGAGACGGGGTCGAACCGCCGACACTGCGATTTTCAGTCGCATGCTCTACCAACTGAGCTATCCGGGCATCGTCCGATCGGGATCGGATGAAGGGCCGATCGTG
>Ga0308164_10001514_pt1 | contig 26841 bp, 24 predicted proteins | sample PhyTR2_FD_201031 | JGI IMG/M metagenome (GOLD analysis project Ga0308164, IMG submission 201031) | Phyllosphere microbial communities from UC Gill Tract Community Farm, Albany, California, United States - DLSLT.R2 | ecosystem: Host-associated > Plants > Phyllosphere > Unclassified | place: USA... | reverse complement strand
GAACGGCGCATGTCAGACTTCGGATGGCGCCAGTGCCGTAATGGCCAATGCATGGATGTCTTTTTTCATCATGTCATCCAAGCAATCATACACCAGCCTATGCCGCTTAATGCGACTCTGATTTTCAAATTGCGCTGAAACAATGGTCAGTCGGAAATGCCCGCCACCCGATGCAGCGCCTGCATGGCCGGCGTGTAATGCCGACTCGTCTTCCAGTTGACACACCTGGGGTGTGAAAGTTTCAATAAGTCGGCTGCGGATAAGGTCGATACGGTTGCTCATCAAGGGCTTTCTACTGCGGTTCTTTCATGTGTTTGGACAGTACAAGACTCTGCACCACGATAAAAAGCAGCATTAATCCCATGCCGCCAAACATCTTGAAATTGACCCAGATATTGGTCGAAAAACTGTAGGCGACGTACAGGTTCAGCAAGCCCATGGTCAGAAAAAACGCGACCCACGACAGGTTGACGCGACGCCAGATACCTTCGGGTAGTGCCATCTGTTTTTCGAGCATGGCGCGCACCAGATTTTTGTTAAAGAACATCTGGCTGAACAGCAGCACGGCGGCAAAGCACCAGTACAGGACGGTCGGTTTCCACTTGATGAAGGCTTCATTGTGGAAGTAGATGGTCGCACCACCAAAAACCGCAATGATCACCAGCGAGATCCACAGCATCTTGTCGACTTTTTTGCCCCGTACCAGCAGGTAGCCGATTTGCGCAAAGGTCGCGAGGATGGCGATGGCCGTGGCCAGCAGAATCGGTGCCTGTGATGCAGTGACGACACCATCGGACACAATGCCGGACAGGTATTGCTGGCCGAATGCCTGTGCTGCTTCGGCATTGCCTTCACCCCATTTGAAAACGCCGAAAAAAAGGATGACGGGGAACAGGTCGAACAAAAACTTCATGAGTGACTCGCTAATTTGGACTTGTTGGACTTGTTTATTTCAGTTCGGGCATGGGCGAAAAGCGCAACGATCCGGAGTTGATGCAGTATCGCAGACCGGTTGGTGGCGGGCCATCATTGAAGACGTGCCCGAGATGCGCATCGCAGACATTGCAGATGACTTCGGTACGAACCATGCCGTAGCTATAGTCCACAATTTCCTTGACCATGTTCGGATTGAGCGCCTTGAAGTAGCTGGGCCAGCCGCAACCGGATTCGAACTTGGTGTCCGAAGCGAACAGCGGCGTGTCGCAGCAAACGCAGCTGTAGATGCCGGCTTCGTGGTGATCCCAGTAGCGACCGGAGAACGGCGCTTCGGTCGCTGCGTGACGGGTAATTTCAAATTCCTCGTCGCCGAGGAGGTCGCGCCATTCGGCTTCGGTCTTGATAACTTTTTCGGTCATGATGAGCAACTCACTTCGAGGTCGTTAGCCCAGTCGGGCGGAAGGTCTGCGTACTGCTCGTTTTCTGGTTGTTCGTCAAACGGCTTTTCGAGAATGGCCAACAACTTTGCAATTTCGGAGAAATCCTTGTTCTGCGCCTTTTCGATGGCGGTTTGCGCCAGATAATTGCGCAGGATGTATTTGGGGTTGGCTGCATTCATTGCAAGGCGGCGCTGGTCATCATCACTGGCTTCCGTCTGCAGGCGCGCGGCGTATTGTAGCGCCCATTCATCGAATGCGGGGCGATCGAGAAACAGATCGCGTATTGCTTCCGCGCTGGCAGGATCGGTCGGTTTGAACATGCTCAGTTTGCGGAAAAATTGCGTGAAATCGACATGGCCGTCCTGCATGATATTGAACATATGGTCGAGCAGGGCGGGATCGTCGTATTGGCGGGTTTGCAGGCCAAGCTTTTCACGCATCAGATCGACAAAATGTTCGCCGAATGCGGGTTTGTAGAGTCGCAGGGCGGATTGCACGTCCTCGATAGTACCGATTAAAGGCAGCATGGCCTGGCCCAATGCATAACAGTTCCATTCACCGATTTCCGGTTGGCGTGCATAGGAATAGCGACCTTGCTGGTCGGTATGATTGCAGATGTGATGCGGATCGAACGCTTCCATGAAGCCGAACGGACCGTAGTCGAGCGTCAGGCCGAGGATGGACATATTGTCCGTATTCATTACGCCATGCATAAAGCCAACCGATTGCCAGTGCGCCATCAGACGCGCGGTGCGGACTGTGACTTCGGTCAGTAAAGCCTTGTAGGGATTTTCAGACTGTCGCAACGACGGATAAAACTGATCGATGACGTAGTCCGCCAGCGTTTTGAGTTCGTCATGCTTCTTGTTGTAATACCAGTGTTCAAAAGACCCAAAGCGGACAAAGCTCGGTGCCATGCGGGTGACGACGGCGGCGGTTTCAGGACGCTCGCGCAACACCATTTGATCCGATCCGGTAATGCACAGCGCGCGCGTGGTCGGAATGCCTAGCGCAGCCATCGCCTCCGAGCACAAGAATTCACGGATCGAAGACCGCAGCACAGCGCGACCGTCACCCATGCGCGAGTAGGGCGTGAGGCCCGCGCCCTTGAGTTGCAACTCCAGCCTTCCTGCACCATCTGCCGCAGCGACGTCACCCAGCAGAATGGCTCGGCCATCACCCAACTGACCTGCCCACACCCCAAACTGGTGGCCGGAATAAACCGCCGAAACTGGCGTGACATTGTCCGGCACGACGTTGCCGGTCAGCAGGTCAAGGTTTTCCTCCTGCTGCAAGGCCGCAGGATCGAGTCCGATCAAGGCGGCAGCCGACGCACTGGTTGCGACCAGATAGGGCGCAGGCAGAGGTGTCGGCATCAGTCGCGTGTAATGTGCGGGCGGCAGTGCTGCAAAACCGTTATCGAATGCGAGCGTGCCGGCGGCTTTGGAAGAGTCGATTGAATTCAATGAGGCATATCCTGGTTGGAGCACTTCTTGCAATATACAAAAAGTGATGAAAGGTGCATTTTGACAGAGACGGCAAAACCCTGTCGGTAACAAGGAATGCATCCTGAATTGTAGATATAGATACCATGAATATGGTATAAAACAGGTCGCTTTTGTTCCTGAAATCTTCTCTTCACGCTCTATGAAAAACTCTTCTCTTTTTCATGCTTGGCGCACCGTCGCTGTGGCACTGGTTTTATGCGGTGTCTTTGGCGCCGCCAAAGCCGAGAACGTCAAGATTGCCTTCATCGATCCGCTGTCCGGTCCGTTCGGTCCGGGTGGCAACAACGTCTTGAACAGCTTTCAATTTGTTGCCGATCTTGCCAACCGTCAACGCTGGGCTAATGACCGGACGTTTGAAGTGGTCGGCTTTGACAACAAGGGCAGCCCTCAGGAATCACTGATCCAACTCAAATCGGCGATCGACAAAGGCTATCGTTACATCACGCAGGGTAATGGCTCTGGCGTGTCTCTGGCATTGATCGATGCGATCAACAAGCACAACGAGCGCAATCCGGGCAAAGAGGTGGTGTTTCTCAATCATTCCGCCGTCGATCCTGCGCTGACCAACAGCAAATGCAGCTTCTGGCATTTCCGTTTCGATGCCAATTCCGAGATGAAGATGGAGCTGCTGACGACCTACATCGCGTCTCGTCCGGAGATTCGCAAGGTGTATGTCATCGGCCAGAATTATGCATTGGGACAGGAAATTTCGCGGTCATCGAGAGATTATTTGCTGCGCAAGCGGCCTGACATTGCCATCGTCGGTGACGATCTGCATCCGATCGGACAGGTCAAGGATTTTTCGCCGTACATCGCCAAAATCAAGGCGTCCGGTGCCGATACCGTCATTACCGCCAACTGGGGCGCCGATCTGGCGTTGCTGATCAAGGCGGCACGTGATGCTGACCTGAAGGCCAGTTTTTACACGTTCTATGCAAGTACAACCGGTGTGCCGACGGCGATGGGCGATGCTGGACTGGAGCGCGTCAAGTACATCGGCTACTGGAATCCCAACAATGAAGGCTACGTTGGGAAAGAAGTCGTCGAACAGTTCAAGAAGAAGTACAACGACGATTTTTATGCGATGAGCAGCTACACCATTCTTTCGATGCTCGGCAAGGCGATCACCCAGGCATCAAGCAGCGATCCGGTTCAGGTCGCTTATGCAATGGAAGGCATGAAAGTCACCAGCCTGAACGGAGAAGTCGCCATGCGCGCCACGGATCATCAGGCACAGCAACCGCTGTATATCGCTACCTTCGTCCCGCAAAACAAGACCGACGTGCGCTTCGACTCGGAAAATACCGGTTTTGGCTGGCGCACCGAGCGTAAAATCGATGCCTATGTCGCTGCACAGCCGACATCCTGCCAAATGGTGCGTCCAGCGCGCCGATAATTTGCTGGATCGAGACGGCAGGCGCAGCGCACAACGTGGATGCGCGAGGTTATGACTGCGCTGTTTCGCTGTTTATGAGCGGCAGCGTGCCGCGCGTGTTCCGAGTTACTGTCGAGAGCGCACTTTGGAATTTTTCCTGATTTCCCTTTTGAATGGCGTGAGCTACGGCCTGCTGCTGTTCATGCTCTCATCCGGCCTGACACTCATCTTCAGCATGATGGGCGTGCTCAATTTTGCGCATGCCAGCTTTTACATGATCGGGGCGTACTTTGCCTATGCGATCAGTAACGTACTGGGCTTCTGGCTTGCCTTGGTGCTTGCGCCAGTTGCCGTCGGTGTGCTCGGCATGCTGGTGGAGCGTTATGGTCTGCGCGCCGTACATCGTTACGGCAAAATTCCCGAATTGCTGTTCACCTTCGGACTGACGTACGTCATCGTCGAACTCGTGCAACTGTGCTGGGGCCGCATGGCGGTGCCGTACGCCATTCCTTCCGAACTGCAGGGTTCACTGTTTACGCTCTACACCACGACTTTCCCTATCTATCGCGCGTTCATGATGGCGATCGCGGTCGTCATGCTGATCGCCGTCTGGCTGCTCTTGACGCGCTCGCGTATCGGGCTGGTGATTCAGGCATCGCTGACGCATCCGAAGACAGTCGAGGCGCTCGGTCATAACGTGCCGCGCATCTTTACGCTGATATTTGGTGGCGGCTGCGCGCTGGCAGGACTGGCCGGTGTCATTGGTGGCAATGCCTTTGTGACCGAGCCTGGCATGGCACACGCGCTTGGCAGCATTATCTTTGTGGTGGTCGTGGTCGGCGGCATGGGATCGCTGGGCGGCGCCTTGCTGGCCTCTTTGTTAATCGGCATCCTGCAAACCTTTGCGGTGGCGCTGGACTATTCATTTGCCGATTTGCTGAGCGTATTCGGTATCCAGGCTGCACCTCTGCCTGTGTTTGCACTGACGATTTCGCAAGTGGCACCCATCCTTCCGTATTTGCTGCTGATTCTGGTGCTGGTATGTCGTCCGCGTGGTCTTCTCGGAAAAAGGGAAGGGTGAGCGGATGCCGATAGCGATGCCTGTAACGCCGTCCATAGCGAAGAGCCATCGATGTCTGGCATGGAGTCTTTACGCAACGATTCTCGTCATCGCACCGTTGTTGTTCAGCGGTGGTGCCTCGATTTCGCTCTTGTGCCAGATGGGGACCTTCATCATCCTGGCACTCTCCTACAACATGCTGCTGGGGCAGGGCGGCATGCTGTCGTTCGGGCATGCCGTGTATTCCGGGTTGGGCGCGTTCTGCAGCATTCACGCATTGAATATGGCTGGTGATGGTGTGCCAATACCGGTGTCGTTGATTCCACTAATTGGTGGATTTGCCGGCATGTTCTTCGGTGCGTTGTTCGGTTATGTGACGACGCGCAAATCCGGTACGACGTTTGCGATGATTACGCTCGGCATGGCTGAACTGGTCTTTGCGAGCGCGCTGATGTTCCCCGGTTTTTTTGGCGGCGAGGGTGGCGTCATGGCAGACCGTGTCATTGGCCAGCCATTGCTCGGCATCACGTTCGGTCCGCAGATCGAAGTCTATTACCTCATTGTGGTCTGGCTGTTTGTCTGCACGCTGGCGATGTATGCTTATACGAAGACGCCACTCGGCCGCATTTTGAATGCCGTGCGCGATAATCCGGAACGTGCCGAATTCATCGGCTACGATCCGCGTCTTGTGCGTTATCTGGCGCTGATTCTGTCGGCCTTCTTTGCAGGCATTGGCGGCGGACTGACGGCAATCAATTTCGAGATCGTCAGTGCCGAAAATGTCGGCACCTTGCGATCCGGTGCGATTCTGTTATTCACGTTCATTGGCGGAATCGGTTTTTTCTTCGGCCCGATCATCGGTGCCGTGATCGGCGTTTTTCTCACGGTCAGTTTGTCCGGCTATACCCATGCATGGCAGTTGTATCTGGGGTTGTTCTTCATCTTGATCGTGATGGCTGCGCCGGGCGGCATTGCGGGTCTGGTGATGCAGGCCGCACGTGCGTGGCGTGAAGGAAGAACCATGCAACTGCTGCCATTCGCTGTCGCTGGTCTGTTGATCGGATTGTCCTTGCTGGCAGGGTTGGTGTTACTGGTGGAAATGCTTTATTACCTGAACCTTGGTACGCCGGGTTCGTCTACCAACGGCATGCGCCTGCTCGGATTGCTCATCAATCCACGGCATGCATTGCCATGGCTGATCGCCCTCATGCTGACCGCGAATGGATTGGTCGGCTGGTATGTATTGCGCCGTCGCCTGCATACCTTTTTCGATCTGCGCGGCCCGGCATTGATGAGGAAAGGGCAGTCATGAGTCTGCCTGTAAATGCGCCTGCAATCGAACTTGATCATGTCAGCAAACGCTTCGGCAAGACAGAAATCGTGCGAGATATCAGCCTGCAGGTTAAGAAGGGCGAGCGACTGGCGCTGATTGGGCCGAATGGTGCGGGTAAATCGACGCTGTTCAATCTGATCTCGGGAAGATTCGCAGTGAGTGAAGGCGATATCCGCTTGCATGGCAGCAGCATTCGCGGTTGCAAGGCTAATCAGATTCATCGCCGCGGGCTGGCGCGCAGTTTTCAGATCACGAATATTTTCCCGCGTCTGACCGTGGCGGAAAACCTGCAATGCGCGGTGCTGTGGTCGCGCGGATACGGTTACTCATTCTGGCATCGCTTGAGTGGTTTGACCGATGTGCAGCAGCGCGTGGAAGAGGTGATGGAAGATATCGGCCTGTCGGCCCGCCGTGATATTGCTGGCGCCTCGTTAAGTTATGCGGAACAGCGTGCACTTGAAATCGGCATCACGATCGCTGGCGGTGCCGACGTCATTTTGCTCGATGAACCGACGGCGGGCATGAGTCGGTCCGAGTCCGATGCGGCGATTGCCCTGATCCGCAAAGTCACGACCGACAAGACCTTGCTGCTGGTGGAGCACGACATGAGCGTGGTTTTCGAATTAGCCGATCGCATTGCGGTGCTGGCGCATGGCGAATTGATCGCATGCGACACGCCGGACGCGATCCGCAATCATGCGCAAGTGCAGCAGGCTTATCTGGGTGCGCTGATTGAGGAGGAGCACACATGAGTGCCTTGCTGAACATCGGGAATTTGTACGCCGGATACGACAAGAGCCAGGTATTGAAAGGCATTGATTTGTCGGTCCAGCCGGGCGAGATCGTCAGTCTGCTTGGGCGTAACGGTGCAGGCCGTTCGACGCTGGTCAAGGCAATCATGGGGCAGGTCGAAGCCAGCGGCAGTATTCGCTTCAAGCAGGAAGAGATGCTGGGCTGGTCAACGTACAAGATTGCACGTGCGGGGATCGCTTACGTGGCGGAGAGTCGCGATGTTTTTCCGACGTTGACGGTCGCGCAGAATCTGGCGCTCGGCGAGCAACCCGATCGTAAATCGCGCTGGTCGATTGCCGACATGACGGCGCTGTTCCCTCATCTGGAAAAGCGCATGCATGTGGTTGCCGGCTTGTTGTCTGGTGGCGAGCAGCAAATGCTAGCATTGGCACGTGCAATGCTCGGCGATCCGGAATTGATTTTGGTGGATGAGCCGACTGAAGGGCTGTCGCCGCAACTGGTTGGGCTGATTGCAGAATTTTTGAAGAAGATTGCGAGAAACGGCACGGCGGTTTTGCTGATCGAGCAAAAGCTCTCGATTGCGCTATCGATCTCGCAACGTGTTTATCTGATGGGGCACGGACAAATCGTGCATGAAGGCACGCCGCAAAACCTGCGCGAGCAAGATGTCTTGTGCCGCGAATGGCTAGCGATCTAAATACTTAAACTGCACGAACCGCTTTGGCAAAGCGCTAAAGCGAGTACTCAAAACAAGTACTCAAAGCCAGTATTCAAAACGACGCGCAAACCATTCCCGCATGCGATCACCGGCTGGGCGTTTTTCCCATTCTTCCGGCGTGACTTCGATTGAATTGCGCAAGTCCTCCTGGAATGCGCTCTCCATGATGTTCCCAAACGCCAGATCCAGCGCGATCAGATTGACCTCGCTGTTGTGCAAAAAGCTGCGCATGTCCAGATTGGTCGAACCCACGGTTGACCAGTAACCGTCGATGACGGCGGTCTTGGCATGTAGTACGGAGGCCTGCAGTTCAAAAATGCGGATGCCTGCGGCGAGCAGTTCGGTGTAGAACGAGCGTCCTGCATGCATCACAAGACTCGCATCCGACATACCGGGAAACACCAGTTTGACGTCCACGCCGCGCTTGGCGGCTGAGGTCAAGGCCTCGATCATCTGCGCATCGGGCACGAAGTAAGAGTTAGTAATGTGAATGGTTTTCTTGGCTTCCTGCATCGCCAATACATATGCCTTGTAGACCTCATAGTCACCGCCCGGGGCGCTGGCGATCACACGCACGATCTTGTTGCCGACAGCAGTCAGCGGCGGAAAGTAGTCGCGGTTGGTCAGGTCATCGTTACGCTGGCTGGCCCAGGTTTGCATGAACAGCCACTGGAAGGAGGCAACCGCCGGTCCTTCTACGCGAATATGCGTGTCGCGCCATCCCAGATCGGTTTGGTTTTTGGACTTGGCGCGGAACAGCGATCCGGATGAATAGTCGTTGGTGATATTGATGCCACCGGTAAAGGCAACCTTGCCATCGACCACCAGAATCTTGCGATGATCGCGATTGTTGAGTTTCCAGCGGCCGAAGCGGGCAAACGGATTGATAGGATTGAATTCAACCAGCGCAACACCGGCATCACGCAGCCGATTGAAAAACTCGGCCGGCGATTTCATAGAGCCAACGCTGTCATAGATGACGTTGACCTGCACGCCTTCCTTCTGTTTTTCGATCAGCAGGTCGGCGAACTCCTTGCCGAGGCCCTCACTGCCGAAGATGTAGGTTTCGAGATTGACGTGATCCTTGGCAGCGCGCACAGCGGCCATCATGGCTTCCATCGTTTGCGGTCCGTCGTTGAGCAGCGTCAGCTCATTGCCGGCAATCAGCGGACTGCCGGTGGCGGCTTCTTCCAGTGCGGCCAAGCGTGGCAGGTCGATCTTGTCGCTACGCAGGCGTTTGGCCAGTAGCGATTCAGCTTTTTTATCGGGCAGGGCACCGCTGGCGGTTTTGACGGTCGGTGCAGATTGCGCATCGAGGGAGGTGTTCAGGTAGCGAACGTCCGGTAAGGAGGCGCAGGCGCTCAGTGCCAGGCAGATGCCGACGGCGCACAGACGCTGAAGGAGATGGGTGTTTCCAAAGTTTATTTGCCGGACGTGCGCACTGATCATGTTGTCATCCTGATTCGATATCGGCTCACCCGAAGGCAGATTCCACGAAACAATGCCGCAATTTAGTGCGATCGGCAATTGAAGTGTCGGTTGTAGACCGCATTCTCCGGTAAAAGTTGATGCATGGATAAACTTTATCTGCTCCAGTGCGAGATGGCGCACATCAGGCAACGCGAACCATTGTCGCTTGAACATTGTCCATCTAAGCGGTGACAAATGATCTCATCAAGATTTCTGCATTAAGAGTTTTTTGTTAAGAATTTCCTGATTCCGCCGTTAATGATGGATGGCCCTTCAAGGGTGGTTCGATGGTTTAGCAGGAGTCGGGATATGGATATCGAAGGCATCGCTTCGGTGGCAAGCAGCATGGCGCAGGAAAGAACAGCAAACGCGGTCTCCATTGCCATGCTTAAAAAAGCAATGGATGTACAGAGTTCCATGGCGCTGGCATTAATTGGTTCAGTCAGTCCGGTGCCAACCACGCAAAGTCTGCCGCCGCATCTCGGCAATCATATCGACGTCACAGCCTGATCTCGATTGCGATGCACGGTGGCAGAACGCAACTAACGACACGGAGCATCTTTTGACAGAAACATCGGAATCCATACTCGCGTTCTGGTTCGGTCACCATGACGACGATGCAGCGACCGCCAAAGCGCAGACCAAACTCTGGTGGTCCAAGGACGAGCAGACGGATCAAGAAATCCATCGTCGTTTCGAAAGCAGCACAGAAGCCATGGGGCGGGGCGAACTCGACGACTGGGCGGCAACACCGCGCGGCTTGCTCGCAATGGTGTTGCTGGTCGACCAGTTTCCACGCAATATGTATCGCAATCTGCCCGAATCCTTTGCATTCGATACGCTCGCCTTGCGCTGGAGCCTGCACGCGCTGGAACGCGGGATGGACAATCACCTACGTCCAATCGAACGCGTGTTTTTGTATCTGCCGCTCGAACATGCCGAATCACGGGCCGAACAGGATCGCTCGGTCTTTTTGTTCGAACAATTGGCGCGCGACGTGCCGGCGGAGCAAAAAGAAGTCTTTAGTGGGTTTCTCGACTACGCGATCCGCCATCGCGATGTGATTGCGCGATTTGGTCGTTTCCCGCATCGAAACCAGATTCTTGGTCGTGAATCGACGCCGGAAGAAATCGAATTTCTGCAGCAGCCGGGCTCCTCTTTCTGATCTTTCAAGGCGATCACATGATCACGCTCTACACCTGGACCACGCCCAACGGTCGCAAGCCTGCCATCCTGCTGGAAGAGCTCGGCGTGCCGTACGAAGTCAAACCAGTCAATCTCGGCAAGAACGAGCAATTCTCGGCCGAGTTTCTGGCGGTGTCGCCCAATAACAAGATTCCCGCGATTGTCGATCACGATGCCGAAGGTGGGCCATTGGCATTGTTTGAAAGCGGCGCGATTCTGATCTATCTGGCGGAAAAATACGGTCGCTTCCTCGATGTCTCTGGTCCGGGACGTTATCGCGCATTGCAGTGGCTGAACTGGCAGATCGGCGGCCTTGGTCCGATGTTTGGCCAGCTTGGTTTCTTTGCGTTGCGTTCCGAGGAAAAATCACCACTCGCTATCCAGCGCTTTACGGAAGAATCCGACCGCCTGTTGACCGTCATGAACACGCAGCTTGAATCCACCGCCTATCTTGCGGGCGACGACTACACGATTGCCGATATCGCGACCTACGCATGGACATTGAGCGCAACCACGTTCCTCAAAGAACCGCTGGCCGAGAGCCTCAAAACCAAACCGGCTGTTTTCCGCTGGCTTGAACAGGTTGGTGCGCGCCCGGCCGTGCAACGCGGGATGCAGGTGCCAAAGGTTTAGAAATGGATGACGGTTTTCTGCCGCCAGCGAACGACTAGTTGCCAACCCAGATCAACGATGAAGCAGACCGCCCAGACGATCCATAAGCTCCACGCGTTATGGCTCAAAAAATGCGCGCCACGCACCATCTGGAACACGCCCATCATGCTGCCCAATCCAATGCCCATCCACAATCCCATGCGTGCCACGCGACGATGATCGAGTCTGGCTGCAAAAAATGCGGCGATGAAGGCAAAGCCGCCGGAAGCGTGACCGCCTGGCCAGCACTGACCCGGATGGGATGCATTGCCGCTACCGAATAGCGGAAACCATTCAGCACTGCCACCAAACTGCACAAGATCCCATGGGCAGGCATGTGCACTGGCGCCTTTTGTCCATTGCACCACCATCGCTGCCAAACCGGCATAGAGTACAAACTTGAACAAAGTGTCACGCCAGGGGCGCAGCGCAGTGATGCGCAAGCTGGCGAGCGCCAGCGGCATGCAGAGCAGCCAGATCAGGGTCGTCACATTTTTGAGCCAGGCATGACCGTAGACGGCCAGCAGCGGCAACTCGCGTAAAGGAAAGACGCCGCTTGCACGATCGAAAAACAGTTCTTCAAGAAAGAAGTCGATACGGCCGTCGCGCGACAGAAGTGTCAGCAGCAGACCGAATATCAGCAGGCCCAGCAGATGCCAGCTGGCAAAGCGACGCAGATCGTATTCTGATGTAGCGAAGTGGCGGACCGACGTTGCCGTTTGCTCCGCAGGCAAGGTAAGCGATGCATCAGGCGGCATGACCTCTCCTGCATTCAGCCAGCGCATCCCATGACTTGTCATAGGTGGACGATTCCACATGCAATAGCCCCAGTAAGGAATGGAAGAGATGGTCATGCGAGATCGGTTGCGCGGCACGTTGCTGCAGGCAGGCCATATCGATGCCAAAGTCGCTGGCAAAACCTGGTGACATCCACATCACCATCGGGATCTCGGTTTGCTGTCTCGGCGCAATCGAATATGGCAGTCCATGCAGATAGATGCCGTTTTCGCCCAGCGATTCGCCGTGGTCGGACAGGTAGAGCATCGCGGAATCGTATTGCGTCTGTGTCTTCAGCCAGTCGATGGTGCGCGCGAGGAAGTGGTCGGTGTACAGCATCGCATTGTCATAGGTGTTGACGATCTCCGACTGCGTGCATTTGCCCAGATCGGCGGTGTCGCAAGTCGGCGAAAACGTGCGCATCGCCGATGGATAGCGCTTGAAGTAGGCTGGACCATGATTGGCTAACTGGTGCAAAACGATGAAGAGGTTGCCATTCTTGGCCTGATGGATTTCGCCATCCAGACCTTGCAGCATGATTTCGTCGAGGCAGCGCTCGCCATCGCACAATGGCGATGCCAGATTGCTGTCGATCTGATGCATCGTCAGGCCATCGCAAACGCCCTTGCAACCGGATTGATTGTCACGCCAGACCGTCTTGATGCCAGCATGCTCGATGACGTGCAGCAGTGATTCATGCGATCGGATCTTGTCCTCGTTGTAGTCATGGCGGCCATAGGGAGAAAACATGCAGGGCACCGATACCTCGGTATTGGTGCCGCATGAAGTCGCCTTGGCAAAATTGACGACGTTCAAGGCGGCCAGTTCGGGCGTGGTCTGTCGTGCGTAACCGTTCAAGCCCCAATTGGCGGCGCGTGTGGTTTCGCCGACGACCAGAACGAACAGCATCGGTTTGCTGCGACCACCCCAGAATGCGCCCAGATGAGCATCTTCGCTGATTGGTATGCGTGTGCGGGATGCGTTGCTGCCATCGGCGGCCATGACACGTGCGAACGAGGTCAGATAGGCGCTTGGCATGATCAGGAAGCGCGCTTCCTTCTGGTTACGCATCATTGCGGAAAAGTCCTGGAACATCATCATGCCGGCAAGCATTGTCAGCATCAGCGCGACAACAATCGACAGCGGGCGAATCAGTAGCGTGCGTTTCCACGGACGGCGTACCAGCTTCACTCGCCAGACCAGCAGTGCCGGCAGGGCGCCGAATACGAGGATGTGAACCAGCATGTTCAGCGACAGCAGTTCCGATGCTTCGCGCACGTCGGTACGCAGGATATTGCGCACCATCTCCCCGTTAAAGAAAACCGTATACCGCTCCATGTAATACGCAGCCGCTGCGGTCACGATCAGCAGACATGTGATCAGCAGCTTGGCATTCCAGCGTGTCAGTACGACCATCAGCAAGGCACTTTGGGCTGCCGTCAGGGCAACGAACAGGCAGATTGCATACAGCCAGGTAGAGGGTTGCGAGCCTATGCTGTGTTCGAGCGCTGCGAGAAAGAATCGATAATTAGCCGTCAGACTGAAGAACAGACTGGTGAGGATTGCCAATGTTTCGATGGACAGTACAGGACGTGTTTCGAGCCAGGTCCAGCGTGGTGGCAGAACGCCAATCAAGGTTGGCGCTGCCTTCAGGGTTGATTTCATCGCGTACGAATTCAGTGAAGAAGTTCGCACGCTATCGAGGCTGCCGTTAATGCGGCGTTAAGGTCGGTAATGCAGGCAGACTGAATGCCAGAATTAACAGTGTATCAACGAAGGAATCGCTGGTTATTATCTCAGCGGTAATGGATCAGAGTGTGTTTGGGCCTGGAACTGCAAGGTAAAACGGCTGCCACCATCTGCGGGCGATACATGATGAATTTGCCAGCCCAGATGATCGGCAACCCGCTTGACGATTGCCAGGCCCAGACCAGAACCGACATGCGGACTGTCGGCACCGCGTACAAAGCGTTCAAACAGCCGCGCCCGCACGTTTTCCGGTACGCCGGGACCGTTGTCTTCAATGACAAGGCGGTCCTTGTGCAACGTAACCACGATTTTTCCTTGCTCTGTGTACAGGCAGGCGTTGCGGATCAGATTGCCAATTGCAATGCCTGCCAGTTCCGGACGTGCGTGTACCTGAATGGCGGACGATCCCGTAAAGGCGATGTCGACGGGTTTATTTTCGACCAAGGGAAGGTAGCGTTCGATTTCGCGTTCGATCACGTGCGCAATCGATAAGGGCACCGCGCCCAGAATTTGCGGCGATTGTGAAAGGAGGAGCAGGGCGCTCACCCGTTCCGACGCTTCAGCAGCGATCCGGCGAATGCGTTCGGCAACCACCAGATTGTCGGGCGATTGCGGATCGGTGGATTGAGACAAGCGGGTTTCCAGCAGTTCGGCCGCACCCAGCATGATGGTCAGCGGTGTGCGCAGTTCATGGCTGACGTCGCCGGTAAAGAGCTTTTCGTCGGCGAGAAACCGCTGCAGTTGTTCGGTGCGTGCAGCAAAGGCACGCGCCAGCATGCCGATTTCATCCTGCGACGACAGCGACGGCAGGGACGATGGTGCTTCGTGGTTGGAAACCGCCTCTGCCAACTGCGTCACGGGTGCCACGATACGACGCGCAAATGCCATGCCGAGAATTAAGGACAGCGCCAGACTCGCGATAAAACCGGCGGTGATCGCCATGAAGATCAAGACTTCGGTGATCTCAAAGTCGCTGGTGTCGTCGGTGATGACAAAGGTTTCCTCACCTTTCTTGCGCACGATGACCGTGACTTCCTTATCCTCATGCATGACCTCGTGCATGCCCTCCGGCAGATCCCGCAGATAAGCGGGGATCGCATCGTTGATGAAGAAGTTGATTTCTTCAGGATCGGACGGACGATGGTTGACGTGTTGATCGATCAGCCGGTCAGCTTCCTTCTCGAGGCGATGATCGATGAGTTGTGATTCGGAGACTTCGACCGCGATGTAAGCCGCCAGCGAAAAGAACGAGCAGAGCACGAATGCCATTAGTAGAAAGGCGGTCGTGATCCGGCGTTGCAGGGTGAGGTTACGTTTCATCATTGACCAGTTTGTAGCCGTTGCCGGGAAGCGTCACCAGCATGGGTTTGACGAAAGGGCGGTCCATGGCGGCGCGCAGGGCATGGATGTGCGTACGAAGGGCATCACTATCTGGCGGATCGTCGCCCCAGATTTCGCGTAACAAAGCATCGCGCGGGATGATGGCGGGTGCTTGACGCATCAGCGACTCCAGCAGTTTGTAACCGATCGGCGTTAACGCAAGTCGGCGTCCCGCGCGGCTGGCTTCGCAGCGGCTGAGGTCAAAGCGCAGATCGCCAAATTCGAGAATATGTTCGACCGTTTCGTTACGGGCCCGACGCACCAGTGCGCGCAGTCTGGCTTCGAGTTCGACTAGCGAAAAGGGTTTGACCACATAGTCGTCGGCACCGACTTCGAACCCGGTTAGCTTGTCCTTGACCGTATCGCGTGCGGTCAGCATCAGTACCGGCGTTGCTCTGCGTGCATCCTTGCGTAACTGGCGACAGACTTCAACGCCATCGATGCCCGGCAACTCCAGATCCAGCACGATTGCATCGTAGTGGTTGTGGCGTGCCAGTTCGAGCCCCGCTGTGCCGGTATAGGCAACATCCAGTGTGAATCCCTGCGGCTCCAGAAAGCCGAACAGATTGGCGACGATGTCGGGGTTGTCTTCAATGATCAGTACGTACACGGCAATCCTGGTGCGGGAATAATTGCGGCAATTCTAGTGCAAGTCGCGGAGCCGGATCGTACGCGCGCCAAATAAAAAACGCCCGTCGGAGAACGGGCGTTTTTTATTTGGCGAACCGAACAATTAGTTGATGCGAACCGGCCATGCTTGCATGGCGGCACTGGCAATCGCCAGCAGACGGTCACGATTGCCACCCGTGTCGCGTGCCTGCGAGGACATGCCCTGAATGACCGTGCTGTAGAACCCGGCCAGAACGCAGGCATTGGTGCCGAGCGGCAGTTCGCCATTGCCGATTGCCTTTTCAATGCGTTCGCGGATGATGGTCTCCACATCGTCGCGGCGTTCGCTGACGGCTTCCTGCACATGCGAGGCGGAGGCCGAGCAATTGGTCGCCGAGGTAGCGATCAGGCAACCCGGCGGATGACTGGGACAGGTCATTTCTACCGCGCTACTTTGCAACAGGCGTTCAATCGCATCACGCGCAGTCGGTGCTTCATCCAGCAGGCAGTGCAGGGTGGTGCAGCGCTGTGACGAATAGCGTTCCACTGCTTCCAGATAGAGTTTTTCCTTGTCGCCAAACGCCGCGTACAGACTCGGGGGCGTAATGCCCATCGCCGATGTCAGTTCCTGCAAGGATGCAGCCTCATAGCCGTAGCGCCAGAAAACCAGCATGGCGCGTTCCAGCGCCGCTTCACGGTCGAATGACAGTGGGCGTCCAGACTTCTTGCGTGGTTTTTTAGTAACTTCTTCCATTTTCATAGCGATCGTTATTAAATACCTTGACAGCTTAATCCAAGCTGACTAAAGTCTCAATCATATTACGTAGTGATTGATACAAAATATCTGAATTAGTTCAATTGTTGTGGATTTCAGAAGGCAAAATCTTTGATTCAAGCCTACGACAATTGTTTGGTAATTCGCTTAATGATCATTTGTACATCATTGTTATTGATGAAACAGCGACTTTGTTCTCGCTCCAGCCGGAGCCAACAAGGCGTAAGGAGCTAAAAAAAATGAAAAAGAGAATATACCAAGTAACCGCACTTGCTGCCGGGTCTTTGGCTCTTTCGGCCGTTGTGCACAGCGGTCCGGTGCAGGACACCATTGTGGACGGCGCGATGACGGGCGGCGCAATCTGGGCGACCGCGACGGTGTCGCTCGGCAATATCGGCCAGTTGCTGTCGGTGCAGGATTACTGATTGCCACGTCAATCTTTCAAATGATTGAAATGGATTTTCCGATGACGCGATGTTGGCGCTGACCACACCTTGTTGATACTGCCGCACCAGACAGTACTTAACTAAAACACTCCCATTCGATTACGGCATGGATGCGCTGGCTCGCCACGCGTCAGGGCCTCGTTTTACTTTTTTTATTTGTATTGAAGATTCTAGACAGGAAAATTATGAAAGCCACGACTCTCCGTTTTTCTCGCAGCACCATTGCCATCGCCGTCGGTGCGCTGGTAGTTGCCGGTGCCATCACTTTTTCTTTAACCGGTCACGCAGAAAAATCCGTGGCAGCTGCACCGCCGGCAGCCAGCGTTACGGTGGCCGCTGTGCTGGAGCGTTCGGTAACGGAGTGGGATGACTTTTCTGGCCGTGTCGAATCGATCGAGCGCGTCGAAATTCGTCCACGTGTATCCGGCACCATCGATTCGGTTCACTTCAAGGATGGGCAACTGGTGAAAAAGGGCGATCTGCTCTTCACCATTGATCAACGTCCCTACAAGGCAGAACTCGCCCGTGCCGAAGCCGCACGCGCAGGTGCCCAGGCACGCGCAGCACTGACGAAGACCGAACTGGAACGCACGCGTCGCCTGATCGAGGATCGCGCAGTCGCCAAGCGTGAACTGGATGAGCGCGAAAACGCGCAGCAGGAAGCCGATGCCAATCTGAAAGCCGCTGATGCCGCCGTGTTGACAGCCCGCCTGAATCTGCAATACACCGAGATCACCGCACCCGTCAGCGGTCGCGTCTCGCGTGCCGAAATCACGGTCGGCAATCTGGTCGCGACCGGACCGACTGCACCGACCTTGACCACGCTGGTGTCGGTCTCGCCCGTTTATGTCAATTTTGAAGTCGATGAACCGACTTACATTCGCTACGCAAGCGGCGGCGCGGTCGGCAACGCGGGCGTGCAGCGCATTCCTGTCGCGATCGGTCTGACCAGTGAAGTCGGTTATCCACGCGACGGTCATATCCAGTCGTTTGACAATCGTCTGGACACCGGCTCCGGCACGATCCGTGTGCGCGCAGTGTTCGACAACGCCGACGGCACGCTCACGCCGGGCATGTATGCGCGCGTTCGTACTGGCGATGCCAATGCCAAGAATGCCTTACTGGTGGATGACCGCGCTGTCGGCACGGACCAGGACAAGAAATACGTGATGGTGGTCGGTGACGACAACAAGGCGACGTATCGCCAGGTGACGCTGGGGCCGATCGTGGATGGTTTGCGCGTTGTACGCAGTGGCGTCAAGAAGGATGAGCGCATCGTCATCAATGGCTTGCAACGCATTCGCCCCAACGATGCTGTTACGCCGGAAGTCGTTGCTATGGATGCACGCGTAGCAGGACTGGGTAAGCCAGCGTCAGGCCAGCAAGTCGCTACAGCGCAATAAGCCGGTTGCCCACGCATCGATTCATTTAACAAGAAAAAACGTAAGAAAAATCACACATGAATATCTCTCGATTTTTTATCGACCGCCCCATTTTCGCAGGCGTGCTGTCGGCCATCATTCTGCTCGGCGGATTGATCGCGATGCTGAATCTGCCGATTTCCGAATATCCGGAAGTCGTGCCGCCGTCGGTAGTGGTCAAGGCTAACTTCCCTGGTGCCAACCCGCAAACCATTGCGGAAACCGTCGCCACACCGATCGAAGAACAGATCAATGGCGTCGAAGGCATGCTCTACATGTCGTCGCAGGCAACATCGGATGGCTTGATGACGCTGACCGTGACCTTCAAGCTCGGTACCTCGCCGGATCTGGCGCAACAGCTGGTGCAGAACCGCGTCAATCAGGCATTGCCGCGTTTGCCGGATGTTGTGCAGCGACTGGGCGTGACGACGGTCAAGAGTTCGCCGGACATGACGATGGTGGTCCATCTGGTGTCGCCGAACGACCGTTACGACATGACCTATCTGCGTAACTACGCGGTACTCAACGTCAAGGACAACATTGCGCGTCTGCCGGGTGTCGGTTCGGTGCAGTTGTTTGGTGCCGGCGATTATTCGATGCGCGTCTGGCTCGATCCACGCAAAGTGGCCGAGCGTGGTCTCGCGGCCACCGACGTGGTTGAAGCGATTCGCGAACAGAACGTCAACGTCGCAGCTGGCGTGATCGGTGCCTCGCCATCGGTGCCAGGTGTCGACTATCAAATGTCGGTCAATGCACAAGGTCGCCTGAAAACAGAAGATGACTTCCGCGATATCGTGATCCGTACCTCGCCGGATGGTGTTGTCACACGTTTGCGTGACGTGGCACGTGTTGAACTTGGCGCCAGCGAATACGCATTGCGTTCGTTGCTGAACAACAAACCGGCTGTCGCCATGCCGATCTTCCAGTCGCCCGGTTCCAACGCGCTGGAAATTTCGGACAACGTGCGCAAGCTGATGGCCGATCTGAAAAAAGACATGCCGGAAGGCGTGGATTACAGCATCGTGTATGACCCGACCCAGTTCGTGCGCTCGTCGATCAAGGCCGTGGTGCATACGCTGCTGGAAGCGATCCTGCTGGTGGTGCTGGTCGTGATCGTATTCCTGCAAACCTGGCGTGCATCAATCATCCCGCTGCTGGCGGTGCCTGTATCGGTAATCGGTACTTTCGCTGTGATGATGGGACTCGGATTTTCGATCAATGCACTGAGTCTTTTCGGACTCGTGCTGGCGATCGGGATCGTGGTCGATGATGCCATTGTGGTGGTGGAGAATGTCGAGAGGAATATTGAAGAAGGGCTCTCGGCTCGCGAGGCGACCTATAAGGCAATGCGCGAAGTGTCGGGGCCGATTGTGGCGATTGCGTTGACGCTGTCCGCTGTGTTCGTACCGCTGGCGTTCGTTAGCGGTTTGACCGGTCAGTTCTTCAAGCAGTTTGCATTGACGATTGCGATTTCCACCGTGATCTCGGCAATCAACTCGCTGACATTGTCGCCGGCCCTGTCTGCCTTGCTGCTCAAAGGTCATGGCGCGCCAAAGGACAAGTTCCAGTTGTTCATCGATCGTCTGTTCGGCTGGTTCTTCGTGCGCTTCAATCGTGTATTCCATCGCGGTTCCACCAAATACGGTGGCGGCGTGCAGGGCATTCTCAAACGCAAATCGATGTCGCTGGTCGTGTATGCGGTGTTGATCGGTGCCACGATGTTCCTGTTTCATACCGTGCCGGCTGGTTTCATTCCAGGACAGGACAAGCAGTATCTGGTCGGTTTTGCGCAATTGCCGGATGCGGCATCGCTTGATCGTACCGAAGAAGTGATTCGCAACATGTCCGAGATCGCGATGAAGACACCTGGTGTTGAATCCGCAGTGGCGTTCCCGGGCCTGTCGATCAATGGCTTCGTCAACAGCCCTAACTCCGGCATCGTATTCGTCACGCTCAAACCGTTTGATGAACGCAAGAGCAAGGAACTGAGCGGCAATGCGATTGCGCAGCAATTGAACGGTCAGTACGCCGGTATCAAGGATGCGTTCATTGCAATGTTCCCGCCACCACCGGTGCAGGGTCTGGGTACCATCGGCGGCTTCAAGTTGCAGATTCAGGATCGCTCGGCGCTTGGCAAGGAAGCACTCAATGACGCATTGAAGGCATTCATGACCAAGGCGTATCAGACGCCAGAACTGGCAGGCATGTTCTCCAGCTATCAGATCAGCGTACCGCAGTTGTATGCCGATCTCGACCGCACACGTGCGCAACAGCTGGGGCTGTCGATTCCCTCCGTGTTCGATACCTTGCAGATCTATCTTGGTTCGTTATACGTCAACGACTTCAACAAATTCGGCCGGACCTTCCAGGTTCGTGTGCAGGCAGATGCACCGTTCCGTGCGCATGCTGAAGACATCGGCTTGCTGAAGGCGCGTAACAAGAATGGCGAGATGGTGCCGCTGTCGTCCGTGTTGAAGATGACGCAGAGCTACGGTCCTGATCAGTTCGTACGCTATAACGGCTTCCCCGCAGCGGACGTCAACGGCGGTCCGGCTCCCGGCTATTCGACCGGACAGGCACAGGCAGCAATCGAACGCATCGCTGCAGAGACGCTGCCACGCGGCATCAGCTACGAATGGACCGAGATCACCTATCAGGACAAGATTGCCGGCGATACGCTGTTCATCATTTTGCCATTGGCAATGCTGCTGGTGTTCTTCGTGCTCGCTGCGCAGTACGAAAGTCTGACGCTGCCACTGGCGGTCTTGCTAATCGTGCCGATGGGATTGCTGTCTGCCATCTTCGGTGTCTGGCTGACTGGCGGCGACAACAATATCTTTACGCAGATCAGTCTGATCGTGCTGGTCGGGTTGGCGTGTAAGAACGCGATTCTGATTGTCGAGTTTGCACGTGAACTTGAGCATCACGGACGTGGCATCTATGAGGCGGCGATCGAGGCAGCACGTCTGCGTCTGCGTCCGATCCTGATGACATCGATTGCGTTCATCGCCGGTGTGGTACCGCTGATTCTGTCCACCGGTGCGGGTTCCGAGATGCGTCATGCGATGGGCGTCGCCGTGTTCTCGGGAATGATCGGTGTGACGGCATTCGGTCTGTTCCTGACACCAATCTTCTACGTACTGCTGCGCACGCTGGAGAAAAAACTCACGGGCAAGAAGGAACCGGAAGAAGTTGCGTACGGCGCACATCCGGCACCGCTGGCTGTGGAAGCACCACATCATTACGAGGGTTAACATGAAAAAAACAACACTGACACTCACGACGCTGGTGGCTGCACTGGTCCTTGCAGGTTGCTCGACCGCGCGACCACCGGAAGAAGTGAAAGTCGATCTGCCAAATGCCTACAAGGAACAGGCGACTCTGGACGGTGCATGGAAAGTCGCGGCACCTGCAGACGACAAGGACAAGGGCGCGTGGTGGACCGTTTATGGCAATGACGAGCTCAACAAGCTCATCGTGGCGGCGACCGAATCGAATCCAAATCTGCAAATGGCACTGGCACGTGTGAAGGATGCACGTGCTGTCGCTGGCGTGGTCGATGCCGATCGCGGTGTGCAGGCCGATGTTGGCGTCGGTCCGACGCGCAGCGGCAACGCGCAGGGTGCGAGTACGACGTATCGTGCACCGCTGTCGTTCTCGTACGAAGTCGATTTGTTCGGTCGTCTGTCTGACGCCAGCCGTGCCGCTCGACTCGATGCGCAGGGACAGGAGGCGGCTTATCGCTCAGTCTTGCTGGCGCTGCAGTCGGATGTCGCACAGCTGTACTTCACGATTCGTTCGCTCGATTCCGAAGTGGCGGTACTGCAGCAAACGATTGATCTACGCCAGGAAGCACTGACCATGGCGCAGCGTCGGTACGATGCCGGCGACACCAGTGAGCTGGACGTCGCGCAGGCCAAAACAGAATGGGCGATCACCAGTGCCGAACTGGAAGGCGTGACGCGTGAGCGTGCTGTGCGCGACCATGCACTTGCTGTGTTGTTGGGCAAGGCACCGGCTGAATTCTCGCTGACGGCTGCACCGTTCAATGCGCCGATCGTGACGGTTCCTGCCGGATTGCCGTCGGATCTGCTGGAGCGTCGTCCTGACATTGCGCAGGCACAGCGTCAGTTGGCGGCATCGAGTGCACGTATCGGTGCGGCCAAGGCCGCGTTCTTCCCGAAACTGATCCTGACCGGATCGGCCGGCTACGAGTCCAACGAACTGCGCGATTTGTTCAAATGGTCGAGCCGTAGCTGGATGCTGGGCCCAGTCGTCGGCACGATCCTGAGCATGCCGATTCTGGATGGTGGACGTAATCGCTCCAATCTGGCGCGTGCGGACGCAAACTATGAAGGCATGGTTGCCAATTATCGTCAGCAGATTCTGGTTGGCTTCCAGGACGTCGAAGACAATCTCGCTGCCTTGCGTACGCTGGATCGTCAGATGGTATTTGAAGCGCAAGCCATCAGTTCGGCACAGCTGGCGGCACGCCTGGCTGACTCGCGCTATCGCAATGGTTCTGCCAGCTACTTTGAGGTCATCGATGCGCAACGTTCCAGTCTGGCTTCGCAACGTGCACGGATTCGCAGTGCAGGGCAGCGTGCGGTTGCGTCGGTTGGACTGATCCGCGCATTGGGTGGTGGCTGGCAGGTGGATCAGGCCGCTGCACCATTAGCACCGCTGGCGCAGAAATGATGTAGCACTTGCGTTAAGCAAGTCGATCGTTTCATCTGCAATTCAAAGAAAGGCGCAGGCGCGATGCGTGCGTCTTTTTTGATTGCCCTGCAGTTTCCTCAGGGTGCGGGCATGGCCTGCAAAATATTGATGAACGTGAAATAATCACGTGCCGGCAAGGCCTTCGGGCTTTTGCCGGCTTTTCTTTTTCCGTGCCGTATTCAGAACGGCAGGTTTTATTCGAGTGTCATGAACAACCATTTCTTCAAGAACGCCCTGGTCCTGGGTTTGCTGTCTGCCATCGGTCCATTTGCCATCGATATGTACTTGCCTGCTTTGCCGTCGATCGGACAAAGCCTGAACGCACCGATGAATGCGGTGCAAGCCAGCCTGATGGCGTTCTTTGTTTCCTTGGCGATTGGTCAGTTGTTCTATGGTCCGATTTCGGACATGGTTGGTCGCAAACCGCCACTGTATTTCGGACTGGGTTTGTTTGCCGTATGCAGCGTCGGTTGCGCATTGGCGCCTGATATCGAAACATTGATCGTCCTGCGTTTTCTGCAAGGTTTGGGTGCCAGTGCGGGTATGGTGATTCCGCGTGCAGTCGTGCGCGATCTGCATACGGGTAACGATGCGGCCAAGCTGATGGCGTTGCTGATGCTGGTGTTTAGCGTATCGCCGATACTGGCGCCGCTTGCCGGCAGCTTCTTCATCGAGTGGATGGGCTGGCGAAGCGTGTTCTGGGCAGTGACAGTGGCGGCCGTGATGGCATTGTTTCTGCTGGCGACAGGACAGAAGGAGACGCGCCTGCCAGAGGATCGTGCCGGCAGCAGTGTACGCGGTGCCTTGCAGGCTTACGGATTATTGCTGCGTGACTGGCATTTTCTCGGGCTGGTATTTATCGGTGCCTTTGGCATTTCGAGCTTCTTTGCGTATCTGGCCAATTCTTCGTTTGTCTTGATCGATCATTACGGCTTGACGCCACGCGAGTACAGCTTTGCCTTTGCAGCTAATGCGGCAGCATTTATCGGTGTGTCGCAGTTGACAGGCAATCTGACGCGTCGCTTTGGCCTGGTGCCGCTGGTGAAATTTGCGGTCCGCGGTTACGCCTTGTTCATGCTCGCATTATTGGTTGTGAACCTGATTGGTGTCGAGCGGCTGGATGTCATGCTGGCCATGTTGTTTGTCGGTTTCGGCTTTCTTGGATTGGTGATTCCGACGACTGCGGTATTAGCGCTTGAAGAACACGGCGCCATCGCAGGGACGGCATCTGCCTTGATGGGCACCTTGCAGTTTGTAACCGGCGCGGTCGTGATGGGTGTGGTTGGCCTGTTCGCCGATGGCACCGCCAGTCCGATGATCGCAGGCATCGCAGCGTGCGCCTTGCTGGCAGCGATCGTTGCCAGACTCACGCTGCCGCACGTCAAGATATAACCGGTCAGTTAAGACGCAACTCAAGAAGTAACTTCGGACGCCATTACTTCGTGGCGGGCACAGGCGCCTGTTTTGTAATTGCCGCGCGTAATTCTCGCAGTCGCATCTTCACGATCTGTGCATTTTCCACGCCGATGCGCAGCATGATCTTCTGGCCGGCCGATCGACGTTCCAGATCGGGATCGGCAAATTGATACACGACTTTTTTCTGAACAAGCTTGGGGGCTTCGATCGGTTCTGGCGTGGCGAGCAGATCATCAATGGTCGTAACCAACCGGTCGTTGAAGTAGGCATCCGGATAGCCCAGATCCGCATAGGCACGCTGGAACAATGGATAGAACTGGCGATACACGCCAACCAGTTTGTCGATGGAAATGTTCTGAACAACCAACATGTATCGGGCGTACCGCTCTGCGTTGATCGGCGAGATGATCATGGTTTCGCCCTCACCAACTGTTTCCATCCATGTGCCTGCGGGTTGTAGCGGCCACAGCTTCGACGATGCTTCGTTGCGGGGCAGGTTGTCGACTGTAGTCACAATGCGGCGAATGATTTCTTCGGGGTAGAACAGCTCGCGCCACAAATCGGTGCCAAACAAGGCTTTCAACGGCGGCGTGATCAACTGGTCGCTATCTTTGACAGCTGGCAAGGGTTCGCTCGTCGGTGGCGTTTCAATAGGATGCTGGACAGGTTTTGGCGCATCCCATGCCGGTGGTGCAGGTTCAACCGGTGCCGGCTCTTCCTGCGCTGTCGGTAACGCTGGCGTTTCGGCAACGGGAGCTGATGCGTTTTCCTGTGACCAGTAATAGTATCCGGCGCCGATCGCAGCGATGAGGACGAGGGCGATCAAGATGCGTGTTTTCAATAGCGACTCCTGAGAAAAGTGGGCGTACCAACGCCTGCGGAGAAATCCGCCGATGGACAGGAAGGTGGGGAGCAATCAGTGTACCGCAACAAGGGAATACTGACTGCACGGGTTGGTTTTGTGGTTTCTTTTTGGAAAATGGCAATGATGCGCTTGTTACATTCCTTGGCGGAAAATCAGCTCCGGCGTGATCTGATCGATGGTTGCCACGCCGCTCAAAGCCATGGCGGCTTCCAGCTCATCCCGTAGCAGACGTATGACATGTGATACGCCCATTGCACCGGCGTTTGCCAACCCATAGACATATGGTTTGCCAATTAGAACGGCGCTTGCACCTAATGCCAGCGCTTTCAATACATCCGTGCCTCGCCGGATGCCGCCATCTACCAAGACCGGCAGTCCATCTGCCGCTTCTACAATGCGGGGCAAAACGGCTGCGGTTGTAACGGCGGTATCCAGTGTGCGGCCACCATGGTTGGACACGATGATTCCATCCAGTCCTATCTCCGCAGCGAGCCGCACATCCTCTTTATGCAGAACGCCTTTGATGAGTACTGGCAGGCGAGTTGCTGTTTTCAGCCATGCGAGGTCTTGCCAGCCAGGTGTGGCAAGCAGAAGATCGTCAAACAGGGCACTTTGCCCTGATGCCAGTGAACGATTGCGCTGATATTGCCCCGTCAGATGCACGGCAGAAACGTCATCGGGAAGTCGGAAGCCGATACGTCGCTCACGATCTCGTACGCCGCTGGTCGGCGCATCGACCGTCACGACCAGCGCTTCATAACCGGCGTCTTCTGCCTGTTTGATCATGTCCAGTGTAAAACCGCGTTCGTAGTGCATGTACAACTGAAACCACATCGGGCCACGAGATGGTTCAGCGTGTACGGCCTGCGCAATGGTTTGCATGGCGACACTGGTTTGCATGCTAAGCACAAAACCGGCACCCTGGGCCGCGGCGGCATAAGCGCTGGCGAGTTCACCATCTTTATGCGCCATTCGCTGATAGGCGACCGGTGCCAGCAAAATCGGATGAGCAAGGGTTCTACCCAGTAGAGATATCCGAGTATGACCACCTGACATTGGACGCAATATACGCGGATGCAGGCACAGGTCCGACCATGCTGTCTGGTTGTCTCTCAGAGTGTGCTCGTCACCTGCGCCACCACTAAAGTATGCCCATGCGATTTCGTCCATGCGTTTCTCTGCATGGTGTGCATGATCATCAAGATTGGTCAGGCTTGGCGGCAATGATTCAAGTTGGGCTGTCATGACGAGGATG
>Ga0308164_10001512_pt1 | contig 26864 bp, 19 predicted proteins | sample PhyTR2_FD_201031 | JGI IMG/M metagenome (GOLD analysis project Ga0308164, IMG submission 201031) | Phyllosphere microbial communities from UC Gill Tract Community Farm, Albany, California, United States - DLSLT.R2 | ecosystem: Host-associated > Plants > Phyllosphere > Unclassified | place: USA... | reverse complement strand
ATGCCTTTGTTTTATCGCCTCAATGCTCTTCCATAACGTGTACTTTTTTATAATGATGCCCGTTTTTGCATTTGGCCTCGCATGGATAGGTCACCAGTTCTTTGAAAAAAACAAGCCTTCTACATTGAAATATCCCTTCTTTAACATCGCCTGCGATTTCCTTTTATTTGGCGATGTAATTATGGGCAGGAAGTCTTTCAAAATAAAATAGGTGAAACTTATAAGATGTAGCAACACCAATAGATAACCTCTATACCGTCATAGAAATTAGATGTTGGGATACGGGCTTGAGAGTGTATACTTTTATCGAACTAAACCTGCGGATAATTAACATACCATTATCCGCAGGCTTAGTTTATATAAAAGCAACATTCATACAAGAAAAATGGAAGATACAAACACACCTGGCCGCAAACTGAAAACGGCATCAGGAAGACCTTACGTAGAACACGAAAACACACAATCCGTTGGCAAAAGAGGCCCGCTTTTATTACAAGACTTTGTCCTTCATGAAAAGATGGCCCATTTTAACCGCGAAAGGATTCCTGAGCGTGTGGTGCATGCCAAAGGAACCGGTGCCTACGGTACTTTTACAGTAACACATGATATTTCAAAATATACAAAAGCCAAAATCTTCAATGAGATTGGTAAGCAGTGCAAAATCTTCCTCCGTTTCTCTACCGTAGGTGGTGAAAAAGGAAGTGCCGACTCTGAAAGGGACCCACGCGGATTTGCCCTGAGATTATACACTGAGGATGGCAACTGGGATATTGTTGGTAACAACACCCCGGTTTTCTTCATTAAAGACCCTAAAAAATTCAGCGATTTTATCCACACCCAGAAACGTGATCCACGGACTAACCTGAAAAGCCCAACCATGATGTGGGATTTTTGGTCGCTAAATCCAGAAAGCCTGCACCAGGTAATGATTTTGATGAGCGATCGTGGTACACCTTACTCATATCGTCATATGGACGGCTTTGGTAGCCATACTTTCTCGATGATTAATGCAGATAATGAGCGTGTATGGGTAAAATTCCATTTTAAAACACAACAGGGAATTAAAAACTTTACTGGCCCGGAAGCTGATGCTATGCGCACACAGGATATGGACCACTCGCAGCGCGACCTTGTAGATGCTATCGATAATGGCGACTTCCCTAAATGGTCTGTTAAGATCCAGGTCATGACAGAAGAACAGGCAAAAACGTTTAGATGGAACCCGTTTGACCTGTCTAAGGTATGGCCACATGGCGAATTTCCTTTAATTGATGCGGGAGAGATTGAACTGAATCAAATCCCTAGAAATTACTTCGCCCATGTGGAACAGGCTGCCTTTGCTCCTACCAACCAGGTTGACGGTGTTGGTTTCTCGCCAGACAGAATGTTACAGGGACGCATTTTATCTTATCCTGACGCTGCACGTCATCGCCTGGGTGTAAACTATGAACAACTAGCGGTAAACGCCTGCCCGTTCATGACCAATAATTACCACCGTGACGGTGCCATGCGTTTTGATGACAATGGAAATGACGATCCTAATTATTTCCCCAACAGCTTTGGAGATGTGCTTCCTGATGAAAGTTATAAAGAACCTGCACAGGAACTGGATTCAAGCACTGCCGACTGGTATGATAGAAACGCAGGTGATGGCGACAATGATCATTATACCCAACCAGGCGATTTATACCGCAAAGCGATGAATGATGCAGACCGCAATAACCTTATCAACAATATCGTTGGCGCCATGAGCGGCATCAGCGGCCCTAAAAGGGAGAAGATTATCAACCTGCAACTTTGCCACTGGTTCAGGGCAGACATTGGTCTGGGAATGGCAATAGCTAGTGGACTAGGTATCGACGCTGCAAAAGCAATGCAGCACAATAGCCAACCTGCTTAATACAAACGTTAATTAAATTTGATTTTGAAAACCCCGCCTGTTAAAGCGGGGTTTTCTATTAAGGGATAATCACTGTCCCTAGACTTTGGGTCGCAGAAACTCGTTTTCCATCTGCAGAAAGCAAGAACAACCAAAAACAGTACTGATGTCCACTAGTATGAAAAAAAAGTTTTTCACTACATAGTAAATCACTGCGATGCACTGTTTTATAAGACAACAATCCTACCACCGTTTTGTCTGTATCAAAACAAATTACGTAAACCACGTCGTCTAGTCTTGTGGTTTTCTCCGGTAAGGGGTTCAATTCCCAGCTTACCTGCAATTCATCATCAACGATGGCTAACTTAGCATTTCTCGCCTTTTCGGTGGACCGAAGAGGGTTGCTAAACTTTACAAGACTCAAGTCAATGTAATGATCAGGATATTTACCTGTTAGTGCATCTGCCCAGACCTGCGCTGTCATTGCATTTCGCGCAGTATATTTAGCGTTTTCCGGCAGCTGGTAAGTTTTTTTAATCAATCCCTTGGGCAAAAGTTTCGTCAACTTTCCAACGATGACATTCACCAATTTAAACAGCGCCTTATCTTTTACACGTTTAGTTTTTTCCTTTTCCTTCAGCCTTTTGCCGGGCGCAGATTTAATTACAGTCTGTGATCTGTGTCCACAGATTACTTCGCGTCCAACCTTACCCTTGATTTCTCCGAATATTGATGCTTTAATTAAAATCCCCATAATTACCAGTTTACTTGTCCTAGATAAACACTGTTGGAAACTGCATCTTGCTCATCTTTGATAAAAGAAATGTATACCTCACCTACATTCCCTTTTAAATCATCAGACAATAACAGGATATCTTTACCATCTCCTCTTTGCGCTCCTGCAATCTTATAGACTGAACTGATTTCTTCAGAAAAATGAACAAAGAACATCGCATGGTCAGTATAATGCTGATCATCCTTTGTGATTTCCGGATCCCAGGTAAAAACTAATCCCTTTTCTTGCACAGTAACACTTGCATTTTCTGGTGGGGTCATATCACCTTTTGTAACCAATACATTCGAAAAATCTATACTCTGGTTGGGGTATACTCCAATTACAGCAGATTTTGCCTGCTTCATACAAGCATTAAAAGCGCTGTTGAAGCCCATTTTCTTAACCTCCAATGCATAGCCTATTCTTAGAAATCCTGTTGCTGAACTACAGAATTTACTAAAACGTCTGAAATTTTGCGAACCACTTTTCTGCGATTTTGTACGTGGAACCTTACTCGATTTGTTTTTTGATTTAGCACTGATTGTGCCATTTTTGTGATGGGTAATTGTTATACCGTCAATTGTGCCGGATATTTGTGCAGCAAGCCCATTTTTGTTTACCTTGGCCATAAATTTATATTTAAAATAAGTTAATAAATTAGCAATTCCTGCTGCCTGAGAAACTAATTACGCTCAAATTCAAACAGCTTTCGCGAGGCAAAACTGGCACAGCTATGTGATAAAATTCCAGCGTTAATTCGTAACTCTTTCAACAAAAACAACCGTATTAATTTTTGTGGATATAAATATAAAAAAGAGATTTTAAAAAATCAAATAGATTAATCAGAAAATACGTTAAATTAACTAACTGTAGGCCTGATATTTGATATTTTAACTTTTGGGAATTATAGTGAAGGAAGTTCGAGAGATTTCAAGTGATAGACAAATTACCACGTAGTTCGACATAACCTAATAGTAGTTTAGTTTTAAACAAAATCTAATCAAATAGCATTTGAAAAGTATTTAATGTCATAACATATAATATGTAACTTTGTATTAACTATACTCAATCTATACCAAAATGCCCGATATAGTATACATCGAGCATAGTTAGTGTATAGATGGTGTATAGTTACTAACGTTTTAAAAGCACTTTAATAACTTTGCAAAAGCACGTTAACCAAAGCAACATCCGGACGAGGATACCGTTAAAAATAACCTATTTTCTTCTTAAGACATCCCTAAGAATTCCTTCGTTTTTTCTCTCTCTCAATTAAATCAAGCTCTCTGCTGGTCTGCCCTGCAATAGAAGTATTTTCCTGGGCACGTCTGAACAAATAAGGCATAACCGCTTTTACAGGGCCATATGGAACGTACTTAGCTACGTTGTAACCCTTGTCAGATAAATTAAAACTCAGGTTATCACTCATTCCCAGCAATTGCGAAAAGTAAACATGTGGATGGTTATGCGGAATACCAAATTTATCAAGTAATTCTGCCAAGGCCCTGCAGCTGGCTTCATTATGTGTACCACATACTACACCTAACTCCTTTATATTTTCAACAGCATAAGTAATTGCCGCATTGTAATCGTTATCGGTCGATTTTTTATCAGGCTGGATTGGCGACTGATAACCTTTTTCCGTCGCCCTGCGGCGTTCTTTTTCCATATACGCACCACGTACAATTTTGGCACCCAGAATAAATCCGGCCTCTTTTGCAATCAGATGGTCAGCCTTCAGATGCGCCAGCTTATCATGACGGTATAACTGATAAGTATTGTATACAATCAGTTTTTCCATGTTGAATAACATCATCATATCCAGGGCAAGACTATCGATAGTTTTCTGGATCCAGCTTTCTTCTGCATCAATCATCACCGGCACATTCTTTTCAAATGCCATCCTGCAGATCCTTTCGCAACGGCGTTTTACTTTTTCAAACTCTGCAGTTTCTCCAGCTGTAAGCGTTTCTTTGGCATCGATTTTTTCGAGCAATGCAAAACGTGCGATCCCGGTAATCTTAAATACGGTAATCGGGATCCGTTTGTCTCCTGCCCCGCGCTCTATAGTGCGGATAATTTCTGCACAGGTAAAGTCGAAAACGTGTTCCTCTTCTTCTCCTTCTACAGAATAATCAAGGATGGTTCCTACTTTGCCGGCCGACAATATTTCTATAGTATGTTCACACTCTGCAATGGTTTCTCCACCACAAAACTGTTTAAAAATGGTAGATTTAATGAGTCCCTGGATGGGCAACCCGATGTTCAGCGCCAGATTGGTTACAGGCATGCCCATCTGGGTCAGAAAATTGCTGCTCATCACTTTAAATAACCAATAAGCACTGTTGAGTTCTGATTTGGATTTATTCTTGAAGGCGATTTCGGTGTTATCGAAATCTACCTTTTTCCCTGAGGATACTTGCATTTGGATAGATAAGTTTAGTCAAACTGCTGCAAAAATATAAATTCCCTTAGTATGACAGGCAAAACCCTTTGTAAATAATTGTAAATTTGCGTTACGATGATAGAATTTAAATTAGAAGGCGAATTTATCCCAATGATACAATTGCTTAAAGCAACATCACTTGTTCAAAGCGGTGGCGAAGCGCAAACCGTTGTTGAAGATGGTTTGGTTAAATATAATGGCAATGTGGATTACCGCAAGCGCTTAAAGGTGCGCAAGGGCGATCTGGTTGATTTTATGGGAAAACAAATTAAGGTAATCTAATGGAAACACTGGAGAGCTCAGGACATAAAATACACTTTGATACGCAGTTAGCCCCGCTAATGGATATCATCGGACAGGAGAAATATAGCAATATCTTCGTTTTTGCCGACCGCAATACCGCTGAAGCCTGTCTGCCGGTTTTCAGGCAGATGCTTGATGATTTCAGTGGTTTCGACCTGATTGAAACAGATCCCGGAGAGGAAAACAAAAACATCGATTTCTGTATTGGCATCTGGAAAACTTTGCTGGATTTCGGGGCCGACCGCAAATGCCTGATCATCAATCTTGGTGGTGGTGTAATTACAGATATGGGCGGTTTTGTTGCCTCTACGTATAAACGCGGTGTCGATTTTATCAATATCCCTACTACATTGCTTTCTCAGGTAGATGCCTCTGTAGGCGGAAAAACAGGTATAGACATCGATAACGTTAAAAATATGGTTGGTACGTTTAGCCTGCCGCAAGCGGTATTTATTGAAGCTGAATTCCTGAAAACGGTTCCTAAAAGGGAAATGTTATCTGGCTTTGCCGAAATGATCAAACACGGACTGATTGCGGATAAGGATTACTACAGGGAACTGAAAACAGTAAACTATCAAAAAATAACTTCTGCAGCCATTTACCGCTCTGTGGAGATAAAAAATGAAGTAGTTACGGAAGACCCGCATGAAAAAGGAATCCGCAAGATCCTTAACTTTGGTCATACCATTGGCCATGCTGTGGAAAGTTACTCCCTTAGCAAAGACAAAAAGCCCCTTACCCATGGCGAGGCTATTGCCATAGGCATGATTTGCGAAGCCTGGCTTTCACATAAAAACAGTACGCTCAGCGCGGAAGAACTTGCAGAAATCCGCACTTATATTTCAAGCGTTTATCCTGCATATAAGATAAAGGAAAAATCATTTGACAAGCTTTCAGAATTGATGCAAAGCGATAAAAAGAATGAGCATGGTAACATCCTCTTTTCTCTGTTGCAAAGCATAGGTAAATGCACCTACAATTGCAGAGTGTCTGAAAATGACATCCGCGAGAGCCTGGAGTATTACAATGCAACTTATGCTGCTAGAGCCTAGAGATATATCTGTAGCCGTTTTATTTGGTTTACTGGTGCTGATCTCCATGGTGGAGATGTATGTGAGTTACGCGCACGACCGGAAATTATACTCAACGGAGGATACCTGGACAAACGTTTACCTGATGGCACTTGCCTTCATCATTAACTTTTCCACAAAAACGGCTACATTTTTCCTGCTCCATTATTGTTACCAGTTTAGGTTATTTAAAATCAGCAATTTCTGGCTTTACTGGATTGTATTGGTGCTTACGCAAGACCTATTGTACTGGGTACTGCATACCTCGGGGCATTATATCAGATTTTTCTGGGCCATGCACGTTACCCATCATTCGTCGCCCTTCTTCAACCTTACTACAGGCTTCAGGTCTACAGTATTTGAACCCTTGTACAGGGTATTCTTTTATTTGCCGCTTGCTTTTATGGGCTTCTCGGCAGTGGATATTCTTTTTGCCTATCTCATTACGCAGCTTTATGGTAATGCGGTACACACTCAGGCCGTTGGAAAATTACACCCGATTATCGAATATATATTTGTTACACCATCTCATCACCGTGTGCACCACGCCAGTAATACTTTATATCTGGACAAAAATATGGGTATGGTACTAATTATTTGGGACCGCCTGTTTGGCACTTTTCAGGATGAGGTTGTGGAGGACAAAATTATATACGGGCTTACACATCAGCCGGAAAACATGGGGCCTGTAAATATTGTTTTTCATGAATTCAGAGCCATGCAGGCCGATATGAAGCGCGCGCCTGGGTTCAGGAACAAACTAAAATATATGTTCATGCCACCCGGATGGAGTCACGATGGAACTACCCAAACGGCCAAAACAATGCAGCGGGAACTGTGGGCAGAACGTAACAAAAAATAATTTTTTTTATTTAAGTATTGACAAATTAAATTTTGTTGCTACATTTGGAAAAATAAAACAATAAAAACACCGGACGCCGCTTTTTGGCCCCAGCATAAAAAATGAGAAACATCACTACATATTGGTTTGGTTACTTCTACTATTTTAGTAAGAGCCGGGACTGATATGCAATCAAAAGAAACAACATAAATTGTATATGAAAAGTCCCGGCATAAAGCCGGGACTTTTTTTTGTTTAGTGCAAAAATTAACGCAAGACATCAAATCAAAATGGAAACACCAGTAAGAGTAGCAATTCAGGGTATCAAAGCATCATTTCATGAAGAAGCTGCCTTCAAATTCTTTGGTAATGATATTCAAACCATCGAATGTAATTCCTTCAAGCAAACCTGTGAAGTGCTGGAAGCGAACGAGACTGACTATGTGGTAATGGCGATCGAAAATTCCATCGCGGGAAGTTTGTTACCCAACTACACACTGATCAGGGAACATAATTTTGCGGTAACCGGCGAAATTTACCTTCCTATCCAGCTTCATCTGATGGCCTTGCCTGGCGTGAAAATAGAGGATGCTAAATTTGTAACCTCCCACCCTATCGCCCTGCGCCAGTGTATCGACTTCTTTGACGAGTACCCGCACCTTAAAATTGTGGAAAGTTCTGATACAGCAGCCTGTGCTAAAAAGATTAAGGATGACGGATTGACTGATACGCTTGCAGTTGCTAATACGCTCGCGGCCAAATTGTACGGCCTCAATATCATCGAGAAACGAATCGAATCGAACAAAAAGAACTACACCCGTTTTCTGATCCTGCAAAAGGAAAAAACAGGCGAACTGCAAGATGTAAACAAAGCATCTATCTGCTTCCAGGTTGGTAACCATGTTGGCGCCCTGTCACAGGTGCTCACCATTTTTGCCGAGCAGAACGTGAACCTGAGCAAGATTCAATCGATGCCGGTACTGGGCAGACGCAATGAATACTACTTCTATGTAGACATCGAGTGGACGGATATGGAGAAATATGACATCGCCATCCGCAAAGCACTCAAATTTACGGTGAACTTTAACATCATGGGCGAGTACCTTAAAAACGACGAAGTATAACCCCCCATTATAAATAACAATTAACTCAAATCGAAAATCCCTAATAATCCCATAATCATGAAATTAAATTTAACTATCCAGCCATTAGAAAGCTGGTTAAACATCAAAAACGAGCCACTTATTATCTCAGGACCTTGTAGTGCTGAAACTGAAGAGCAACTGGTATCTACAGCTCATTTACTGGCTGCAACCGGTAAAGTATCTGTTTTAAGAGCAGGTATCTGGAAACCACGTACCCGTCCGGGAGAATTTGAAGGTATCGGAAGTATCGGCCTTGAATGGTTAAAAAGAGCGAAAGCAGAAACAGGTTTGCCTACAGCGGTTGAAGTAGCTACAGCAAAACATGTTGAAGAAGCTTTAGCAGCAGGTGTAGATATCTTATGGATTGGCGCAAGATCTACAGCTAACCCTTTCACTGTTCAGGAAATTGCTGACGCCCTTAAAGGCACAGACATCCCTGTGTTGATTAAAAACCCTGTAAACCCTGATATCTCACTTTGGATTGGTGCTTTAGAGCGTATCAACCAGGCCGGTATTACTAAAATCGGTGCTATTCACCGTGGCTTCTCATCATACGAAAAAAGCTCTTTCCGTAACGAACCAATGTGGGAACTTGCTATTCAACTGAAAACATTGTGCCCTACACTACCTATCATCAATGATCCTTCACATATCTGCGGAAACCGTGAACTGATCCCTTACATTGCACAAAAAGCGCTGGATCTGGATATGCAGGGATTAATGATCGAATCTCATATTGATCCTTCTGTAGCATGGACTGATGCAAAACAACAAGTTACACCTTCAGCACTGGAAGAACTGGTATCAAAACTGAGTGTGCGCGATCCTGAGTCGAGCAACGAAGCTTTTGCTGATAAACTGAATGAACTGCGTCAACAAATTGATAAAATTGATGATATCATGATCCAGAAACTGGGTGAACGTATGGCTATCGTTGAGAAAATCGGTCAATACAAAAGAGACAATAAGGTAACAATCCTGCAGGTTAACCGTTGGGATGAAATCCTTAAAAAAGGCAGTGCATTTGCAAGGGCATTGAAACTGGACCTTAATTTTACAGAGAAATTTCTGGAACTTGTTCATGGCGAATCTATCAGGAAACAAACTGAGATCATGAACGAAGGTAAAACTGAAGAAGAAATTGTTGAAGCATCTGCTGCAGTAAAATCATAAATGGTAAACATGCAGGAACTTGGTAAAGGTTCCTGCTCACTACCGATTAAGAGCAGCGGCTTTTGCCGTTGAATACCTTTAAAGAAATACCAGAATACACGCAATAGAAGAAAAACAATATTTTAATGAAGAAAAATGCAGTTGTTTCCTTTAACGGACAAAAGGATATCCATGCAACAATCAATCTAACCGGCTCTAAAAGCGAAAGCAACAGGGCACTGATCATCGCCGCGCTCAGCAAAGGCATGGTTATGGTAAAAAACTTGTCGGATGCTGCAGATACGGTTATCCTTAATAATATCCTTATTGAACTTACAACTGCTGCGCTTGATGAAAGAAGAACAGTAAACGTAGGCCACGCTGGTACTGCAATGCGGTTCCTGACAGCTTTTCTGTCTACTATTCCTGAAAAGTTCAGGCTTACGGGATCTGGCAGAATGCAGGAACGCCCTATCGGAATCTTAGTTGATGCGCTGAAATCACTTGGTGCAGATATCTCTTACGAGAACAACGAAGGTTACCCGCCCCTGCTGATTAACGGAGGGATGAAGGACACACCATCTGAAGTTTCTATTCAGGGAAATGTGAGCAGCCAATATTTATCTGCTTTACTTATCATTGCGCCTACACTTCCACAAGGGTTGTCGCTTCATATTGTAGGTGGATTAACTTCAAGACCTTATCTGGAAATGACTTTAAATATGCTGGCTACAGCAGGCATTCATCACAGCTGGGAAGGTGATACTATCCACATTAAACCGCAAGTACATCAAATGGCAACGCTAACCGTTGAGCCTGACTGGAGTGCGGCTTCTTACTGGTATAGCATTACTGCGCTGGCACATCAGGCAGATATTCAATTGCCTTATCTTAAAGAAGAAAGCCTGCAGGGCGACAGTGAAATCCAGAACATCATGACGGCACTGGGGGTAACAACCTCGCGCACCCTGAATGGTATCCGTTTGGTATCTGCGCCGGAAACTGCAATTACCTCGGTGCTGGATCTTAAAGACTGCCCTGACCTTGCACAAACTATTATCGTTTGTGCTGCTGCTAAAGGCCTGAACTTGTCGTTTACTGGTTTGGAAACACTCAAAATCAAGGAAACTAACAGGGTTCTTGCCCTGCAAAATGAACTGGCGAAAATTGGTGTAAAGCTGATAGAAGACAATGAAGTTTATACCTTAGATTGCGCGGAGCTGAACTTTCCTGAGAAAATTACGATTGCCACGTACGACGATCACCGTATGGCGATGGCTTTTGCGCCCTTGAGCCTGCTGGTGAAAGAAGTTGAAGTTGAAGATTACCAGGTGGTAGAAAAATCATATCCGGATTTCTGGAAAGATCTGCAGAAAGCTGGTTTTACAGTAGAAGAAATTTAATATAACCTATTCAAGATACAAAAATGGCAGGTAATACATTTGGACATTTATTCAGAATTTCCACCTTCGGAGAGTCACATGGTGAAGCCATTGGCGTTATTGTTGACGGATGCCCGGCACAGCTTCCTATCGATATGGAATTTATTCAGTCTGAACTGGATAAACGCCGTCCGGGTCAATCAAAAATCACGACACAACGGAAGGAAAGTGATACGGTACAGGTGCTTTCGGGTATTTTTGAAGGTAAAAGTACAGGCACGCCAATTGCCTTGCTGATACCCAATGAAGATCACCGTTCAAAGGATTACGAGCATAACAAAACCGTTTACCGTCCTTCGCATGCAGATTATACGTATGATGCAAAATATGGCATCCGCGATCATCGTGGCGGAGGCCGTTCTTCTGCCAGGGAAACCGCTGCCCGTGTTGCAGCTGGAGGCATTGCAAAACTATTGTTAAAACATTATGGGATTGACATTTTTGCACATGTATCAGCTGTAGGGACTATAAATGCGCCCAACCTGCAGTTGTTGCCTGTAGACGAGCTGCTTGCACAGCGCGAGGAAAATATTGTGCGTTGCGCTGATCCTGCGGTGGCACGAGAGATGATTGAATTTATTGACCAGGTAAGGAAAGATGGTGACACAGTAGGTGGAAAAATCAGTTGTGTAATCCGTAACTGCCCTCCGGGATTAGGGGAACCTGTATTTGATAAACTCCACGCCGATTTGGGCAAAGCGATGCTGAGCATCAACGCGGTACATGGCTTTGAATACGGTTCGGGGTTCTCGGGGAGCGAGATGAAGGGATCTGAACACAATGATATCTTCCTTACGGATGGCGATAAACCAAAAACACTGACCAACTTTTCTGGCGGTGTACAGGGTGGCATATCAAACGGAATGGAAATCAACTTCACTGTGGCGTTTAAACCTGTAGCAACGATCATGCACAATCAGCAGACTGTTAACGCAGCAGGCGAGGCCGCAGAGATCAAAGGCAAAGGCCGACATGATCCATGTGTAGTACCAAGAGCTGTTGTTATTGTTGAAGCCATGGCGGCGCTGGTAATGGCCGATCAGCTGTTGAGAAACAGGGCAAGCCAGTTGTAAGACTTACCTGCCTTTTAAAAACAAAATATCCTGCTATTTAGTAAATAGCAGGATATTTTGTTTTGTTATGCTCGTGCATCATGCGGTACACTGTTTCTACCACATCATCTGCTGAAGGCTTTGTAAAGTAATCACCATCGGTGCCATAAGGTGTACGGTGAGGCTTGGCAGATAAAGTTTGAGGCTGTGCATCCAGGTGATAATATCCCTGCTGTACTTCTAAAACCTGTTGCAGGATATAAGCAGCACCACCTCCCGGCACATCTTCATCCACAATCAGCAGTTTATTGGTTTTCTTTAAAGAAGCGGCACATAAATGTTCATGATCAAATGGCAACAGGGTTTGCGGATCAATAATTTCTACAGATATGCCCATCAAAGCTAGCTCTTCGGCAGCTTCTTCTACTATCCTTAAGGTAGATCCATAAGAAACGATAGTTATGTCTGTACCTTTTCTGATTATTTCTGCTTTACCCAAAGGGACAGTGAAATCGCCCACATTTTCAGGCAACATCTCTTTCAGGCGGTAACCATTCAGACATTCAATAACCAGCGCAGGCTCATCAGCCCTAAGCAGGGTATTGTACATTCCCGCAGCTTGCGTCATATTACGCGGCACACAAAAATGCAAGCCTCTTAATGATCCAAGGATCATCGAGATTGGTGAACCGGAATGCCATACGCCTTCAAGACGGTGACCACGCGTCCTGATAATCAACGGTGCTTTCTGTCCCGCTTTAGTGCGGTAAGACAAACTTGCCAGGTCATCACTCAGTACATTCAGTGCATATAACAGGTAATCAACATATTGAATTTCTGCAATAGGCTTTAACCCACGTAAAGCCAGACCGATTCCCTGACCAATAATTGTCATTTCCCTTATGCCTGTGTCGGTGATCCTCAGGTCGCCATACTTAGCCTGCAAACCGGCAAAACCCTGATTTACGTCTCCTATAGCACCAAGGTCTTCACCAAAAGCCACCAAACGCGCATCACGCGCAAAATTGGCATCAAAACAAGCGTTCAGTACTTCACGTCCATCCACCATCCTGCTGCTATCATTGTAAGTAGCAGCAACAATGTCAATGGTCGACGGACTTTCTTTTCCATCGGTAAATAGTTTCGAATTGTAACGTTCTTCGTTCCGGCTTTTTTCCTGTTCGTACCATGCCATCAGCTTATTACGTTCCTCAGAATGCTGTCCGCGGGTGATGCGAAGAGCCCTTCTTGCAGAAGAGATAATCTCTTTACGCTGGGCATCAGGTGTATTGGCTAAAGTTGCTGTAATTTTAGTTATTTCCTCATTGCCGGCAGCAAGGTTGTTAATCAATTCGATTCCCTGGTCTTTTTCCACCTTGATATCGGCCAGAAATTCATTCCATGCCTCTCTCTGCGCTTCACGTACCATGTTTTTAGCGGCATCTTCCAACAGAAGCAATTGCTCCTCATCTATGATGGCCGTTTCGAGCATCCACATCCGCATCTGGCGGATACAATCGTATTCTTTTTCCCAGGCAAGCCTGGCTTTATCTTTATATCTTTCGTGTGAGCCCGAAGTTGAATGCCCTTGTGGCTGAGTAACTTCGGTTACATGGATCATTACCGGAACATGCTCGTTTCTGCATACCTGAATGGCCTGCTGATAGGTTTCGCAAAGTGCCGGGTAATCCCATCCCCTTACTTTAAAGATTTCCAGTCCCGCGTTGTTTTCATCGCGCTGGAAGCCTTTTAAAACTTCAGAGATATCTTCTTTGGTGGTTTGATATTTAGCAGGGACAGAAATTCCATAGGCATCATCCCATATAGAGATGGCCATAGGTATCTGTAGTACGCCTGCAGCATTGATGGCTTCAAAAAATACACCTTCAGAGGTTGAGGCATTGCCAATTGTCCCAAAAGCTACTTCGTTTCCTTTTACAGAGAAATTTTTGAGGTATTCCAGTTCCGGGTTCTTCCTGTATAACTTTGAAGCATAAGCTAAACCCACCAATCTGGCCATTTGTCCGCCTGTAGGTGCAATATCTGATGAAGAATTCTTCATTGCCGTTAAATCCTTCCATGACCCGTCATCGTTGAGGGAACGGGTAGAGAAGTGGCAGTTCATTTGCCGACCGGCGGAAGCAGGATCTGCCTCAACATCAGGATTTGCATATAACTGCGCAAAAAACTCTTTCATGGTACATATGCCTGTAGCAAAGGCAAATGTCTGATCGCGGTAATACCCAGAACGCCAGTCGCCATTCTTAAATGCCTTGGCCATTGCAATCTGCGGAAGCTCCTTTCCATCTCCAAAAATCCCAAACTTAGCTTTACCCGTTAACACTTCCTTCCGGCCCAGTAAACTCGCTTGTCTGCTTTCAAACGCAATTTTGTAATCTTCGATCACAAGCGTTTTAAAATCGTCGAAACTTAATTCTGAGGCATCAATAGGGTTCGTTGTAAGTTTGTTATTTAGCATCATAGAAACAAAAGTTTATTGGGCGAAGATACAAATTTTATAAATCAGGGATTGAATCTCTACGTAATATATATATTAGGTTCTTGCTTTGAAATGTAAATGAAATCAGTAAATTTGTTTAAAACACACACATATGAAAAAGCTAATTGTACTATTAACCTTTGTTTTAGGCGTAAGTGCTATATCATTCGCTCAAAGTAAACCAGCAGAATTTAAGTTTGAAAAAGAGACATATGACTTCGGTAAAATCCCAATGGGCAAACCTGTTTCCATCGATTTCAAATTTACAAATGTTGGTGAAGAGCCGTTGATCCTGACCAAGGTTGAAACTACTTGCGGATGTACTGTACCTACCTACACGCAGACTCCTGTACTTAAAGGTCAATCGGGACTAATTAAAGTTACCTATACACCTGCTGGTTCACCATTGCCATTCAGCAAAAGCATCACTATTACTTCAAACGCCAAGACAACTACAAAAGTATTGTATATCAAAGGTGAGACTGTTGCATCAAGCAGCAAATAATTTTAGTCACAAAAAAATTTATTTTTAAAAACCTCGTTATTCAGCGGGGTTTTTTATTTTTGCGCCATGCCATATATATCAGAAAAAGGGGTTCAAATGCCCGCTTCACCCATCAGAAAGCTAACCCCATATGCTGTTCAGGCAAAAAAGGATGGCAAAAAGGTTTACCATTTAAATATTGGACAGCCCGATATTGCGACTCCTGAAGGGATGTTAAACGCCATCAAAAACATTGATTTTGATGTTTGGGCCTATACTGACTCTGAAGGTACAATCACTTACAGAACGAAACTTGCAGAATATTATAATAAACTGGGTTACAACATTACGCCTCAGGATATCCTGGTGACAGTTGGTGGTTCTGAAGCCATTACCATCGCCATGCAAACCTGTGTGAATGAAGGTGATGAAATTATTATCCCGGAGCCATTTTATGCAAATTACAATGGTTTTGCCTGCATGAGCAATGTGGTAGTAAAACCAATCCTTTCATATATTGAAAATGGTTTCGCCCTCCCGGCAATTGAAGAATTTGAGAAACTGATCACTCCAAAAACGAAGGCTATCATTATTTGCAATCCGAACAACCCTACAGGGTATCTCTATTCTAAAGAGGAGTTGGTTGCGTTGAAAGAGCTATGCCTGAAATACGACCTGTTCCTGTTTTCTGACGAAGCTTATCGTGAATTCTGTTATGATGGCCGCGAATTTATCTCACCAATGCACCTGAACGGATTAGATGAAAACGTGGTAATACTGGATACGGTTTCTAAAAGGTACAGCGCATGCGGAGCAAGATTAGGCTGCCTGATCACGAAAAATAAGGAAGTGATTAAATCTGCACTGAAGTTCGCGCAAGCACGTCTGAGCCCGGGAATGGTGGAGCAAATTGCAGGGGCCGCAGCGGTTGACACACCAGACAGCTATTTTGAGGCTGTAAACAAAGAATATACATTACGCAGAGACACTTTAGTTGCCCGTTTAAATGCAATTAACGGTGTATACTGCCCTAATCCGGGTGGTGCTTTTTATGTAGTTGCCAAATTTCCTATTGACGATGCGGATAAGTTTTGCCAATGGATACTGGAAAGTTTTGATCTTAACGGCGAAACGGTAATGATGGCGCCTGCCACAGGATTTTATTCGACCCCGGGGTCTGGAAAAACAGAAGTACGAATGGCTTATGTGCTGAATACTGAAGATCTGAACAAAGCTATGGACTGTTTGACGGTTGCGTTGAAGCAGTATCCTGGAAGGACAAATTAAATATAAAAGGTCGTCCTGTGACCGGCCGTGCTTATTAAGCATAGTTCAGCGTTGCATTAATATTGCAATAGTTTCGTTATTGCAATATTTATGCAACGAAACATATTTACCGAGATGCCTCAGTGAGCTTAAAAAATAAAAGCCCTGCAAATTTAATTTGCAGGGCTTTACTATTCTAATATATTGCTTAGCTAATCAATGCATCAAGCTTAGTCAGCTCTTCTACCAATTTACGTTTACCTACCTGTTGACGCCACATGGCATAGTACAATCCTTTGATCTCAAGCAGTTCTTCGTGGTTACCACTTTCAATGATTGATCCGTTTTCAAGTACATAAATACGGTTGGCATGCATAATTGTAGATAACCTGTGTGCGATGATCAGCGTAATATGGTCTTTCAGCTCTGAAAGCCTGTTAACGGTTTTAGTAATCTCTTCTTCTGTAAGGGAATCAAGAGATGATGTTGCCTCATCAAACAGTAAAATATTTGGGTGACGCAGCAATGCACGTGCGATAGACAAGCGTTGTTTCTCGCCACCTGATACTTTTACTCCGCTTTCCCCTATCAGTGTATCTAGACCATCCTGTGCCCTTGCAAGCAACGACTGACATGCTGCTTTGTTCAACACATCCATACATTCTTCATCAGTAGCATCGGGTTTAACAAATCTGAGGTTGTCCCTTATATTTCCTGAGAACAGTTGTGTATCCTGGGTAACAAAGCCAATTTTACGACGTAGTTCATCGAGGTGGATATCATCCGTATGCGTTTTGTTGTATAGAATATCACCCTTAAATGGCTTGTATAAACCTACCAACAGTTTAATTAGTGTAGTTTTTCCGGAGCCCGACGGACCAACAAAAGCGACCGTTTCGCCTTCTTCTGCGTGGAAACTAATACCGTTTAAGGCATTACGGTTACTGTTTTTGTATTTGAAATGCACATTATCAAACTGGATATGAACAATCTTTTTGATTTCGGTAGGATCATCAGGGATATGCTCTATAGGCGTATTCATGATACGCTTAAAATTACCAAGAGAGATCTGTGCTTCACGCCAGGTTAAAGCCATGTGGCCAAATTCCTGCAGCGGGCCGAATAGAAAATAAGAATATAACAGGAAACTGAAGTACTGACCTGGAGAAATCTCTTTGTCAAAAATCAGCATCAGCATTACCACAACCATTGAACTACGTACAATATTCACCGTACTGCCCTGTATAAAACTCAACATCCTCAGGATTTTTGTTTTTACGATCTCGAGGCTTAGAATTTTATAGGTAGCTGCATTTAAACGTTCAATTTCCTGATCACCTAAACCATGACTTTTTACAAGTTCTATATTTCTGAGCGACTCTGTGGAACGGCCTGCAAGAACAGATGTTTTAAGGATAATGGCCCGGTGGATTACTTTTACTTTCTTAGACAGCACCCAACTCAGGTAAGTGATAATAGGTACGGATGCTACGAATACTACTGTAACCTTCCAGCTAATTAAAAATGAATAAACACTTACGAAAATGATACCGAATATGGCCATAAACGTAACGTTAATGGAAGACTTGATAAAGTTCTCTGAGTCACTTCTAACCCTTTGTAAAACCCCCAATTTTTCACCACTGCGCTGCTCTTCGAATACGTAAAACGGCATGGCAAGTGAATGTTTCATTCCATCGGCATACATTTCAGCACCTGCGCGCTGTGCAGCAGTAATGGTAAAGTAATCCTGAAAGTTATTGGCTATTCTAGAAATAAAAGCGGCACCTATACCTAAACCGATTAAAGTAAGGATCCCGGTAAAATATTCATGCCTGCTAAGGAGGTCGCGTTTAACAATATAATCATCTACTATTTTTCCGGTGATTAACGGATCAACCAGGGAAAAACTTTGGTTGATGGCGGTCATTAATAAGGCGAGCAGTACTGTCCATTTATGCTTTTTAAGGTAACTCAGCAGGATCTTCATAAATTCGGCAGATTAAAATTAGATTTCATTTGTAAATTCTTGTCTCTCAGTTGTTGAAACCATCATGCCGCTGTTCTCCATTCATACCTGCCATATCCCCGTTTTGAATCCAGAAGTTAACTCAGGCATCCCCTGGTTTGGTATGTATGTAAACTGCAAAAACATCATCGTTTCATTTTGAATACTCATTTGAAAAATATGTTCTATCAAATGTTAATTTATTGTGACCGTTAATCTTTGTTTCTTGATCTGGTATTTGAGACATTTAAGCTTTTATGTGTAAAAAACAGAACGCCAAATGCTCCAAATATTTAATCGCGCAAGGAATACTTTACAATTACTGAAGATTGACTAAAATTATGCCAGAAAACAGGTAATAATATCGAAACCATATGCAGATAATCATTATAATTCAATAAATCATATTAAATCTTTAAACCGGACTTATCGATTTAATTATGAATACGTTCTGAACTTATTTTACCACACATCAGCATGCAAATATGGCAATTATAATCTTGTAAAATGCGGTAAATCTCCAAATGATATTCGGATTGCATTAATAGTGTTACATATACGCTAAGGTTGACCATAATGTCCCCACTCTGTAGCATACAACCGCTATTAACTAATGCGCGTAAACACTTTTACGCAGGCACCAGGTAGTCATGCAGCGAAGGTTTTGGACATTAGTGGTCTTAATAGGTTCATATAGTTCTCCTTTAAGCACAGTACTAAACTCAAGGAGCCTACCTTCATTGACAAGGTACCGGTTTGAGCCATCAGGCAAGAGGTAAACCCCTTCACCCAGTGGGTTTACAAGATGTTCTATACCGATATCAGAAGCAAGGCGGGCGAAAAAGTACCCGCCTGGTTTTATGACCCGCCAAATGGACCTTACCATGGCATCGAAGTGCGCGTGGTTATGCGCGAAATGAAGCACAGCACTACAAATAACCAGATCAAAAAATGCTGGCGGAAAGGTCATGTCTTCAGCAGAGGATACAACAAAGTTATTCTGATTATTGGCAGGTGCAAGCAACGATGAAATATATCTGCTATTCGCAACTGCCTCCGGTGAGGGATCTACTCCATATACTTCAAACCCATTCTGCAGGAAATAAGGAAGGTTACGTCCGCCACCAACGCCCACATCAAGAACACGGTTACAATCGTCAAAGCGTCCCTTTAATAACTGGTCGAACAGATAGATATCAATATTACCAAATTGCTGCTGAAGATTGTTCATTCAAATATTTTTAAATCATGCATGGGCCGTATTGAGGTCGGGCAAAACATCCTGACTTTCGACTCGCTTAAACGGCTGTATCTTTTGGTAAGTAAGGCTGCGCCAAACCCATTCAAAGGGACCAAAGATGAAGTATTTAAGCCAGATATGACTAAACACAATCTGGAAAACCCAGATAGCCGCGGCAATTTCATAAATTTCATAACGTTGTAACCTTCCAAACCATCCAAATCCCAAAAAAATGACTGAAGTGATAATAGACTGGCCCAGATAATTAGAAAATGCCATCTGCCCTACTGGAACGAAAATACGGAATATCCATTTCAGGGAATTTATTTTATATAATAAAATGAGCAGACTGAGGTATCCCAGAGTTTGTACCAGCCTACGGATCTGGTAGTATGCGCCAGTGGTGTTTTCTATCATTTTAACTTCATCAAATCGCAAAAAGTAAAGCATCTTTAGTTCTGTATAATTGATCCAAAGCCCAACACCAATACCTGCTATTGTAACCAGCAGATATATCCAGATTTTGCTTTCGCCCGTTAAATAACCCGATCTAAACAAAGCCATACCGAGGAAAAAGAAGAGGAGCATATCCCACCAACTATTGAAGAGGCCCAGACTTTGCAACTTCATATTGACATCGCGGTAATAAGCAAAAATCTGCGGGTAATTAGCTTCCTGAACTTTTTTTGTCTCTTCAGCAGCTTGTGTCATTATTCCCTTACTGCTGTGTTTTTCTTTCATTTCCTCCCATGCTTTAAGCTCACCGGTTTGCTCTCCGGTAAGCTTCTTCCTGTTCTTCTGAAGCATCTCAGCCGTTTTTCCTTTGCTGATCGTTTCTTTTCGGTCATACAAAGCGCTGGTTTCGCGGTAACTGCCAATAAGGAGTAGTATTAATGCACATATAAACAACTTTTGCGCAGACAGCTTTCTGAAGGGAAACAGGAACAATCCGCATAAAGCATAATAATACAGGATATCGCCAGGCCATAGAAAGATATAAGCATTGATCAGTCCAAATACCAACAGCCAGAGCATCCTGCGGTAATAGATATCGGCAACATCAAGGTGCGCCCTCGTATTTTCCAGTCGGGTGAGCAGTAATATGGTTCCTGCACCAAACAATATTGAGAATAACCCTCTCATCGTGCCTTCAAAAATGCCCATTTCGATAACCCATGCATAAAAATTAGGGCCTGTTATGGGTTGACTTAAATCCATGTTGTTATAAAAAAAATGCGCCTGGCCCTGCGCCATGATGTTCATGATGAGAATCCCAAGTACGGCAATGCCACGTATAGCACCAAGGAAAATAATACGTTCTTTTTTGTGAAGCGGAGAGGCATTTTCAGCAGCGCTAGACAGCGGTAAGTTATTCATAATAATGAGGTTAAGTTAGGTTCATTAAAAATAGATAATTTTAACGAAACCTCAGACCCCAATAAATAGCTGTTACTATTTCTCCTAGTTCGCCTTACTGCACCTTAAAAACGAATTTGATTTTGCTGCCCAGACCAGGCTGGCTTTCTATCTTAAAATCTGCTTTTAATTCTTTGGACCGGAACGACATATTTGTTAACCCGTTTCCGTTGTCCGGATTTGCATCGTTTGGCACAGCATCACAATCGAAACCTATTCCGTCATCTATGATACTTAATTCTGCCACATCATCATACAACTTGATCCTTACAGCGAGGGAAGTGCATTGTGCATGTTTGACAGCATTATTGATTGCTTCTTTAATGATAAGATATAAATTCTTTCTGGTTTGCATACCCAGGTTACTGTCCAGTAATTTCTGATCGCATTTGAAATCAAACTTGATGTCACTGGCTTTACACAGGGGATCAGCGTAATTTACTATCCTGTTAAAGATACTGTTAAAGTGGTCGTTTTTCGGGTTGATAGCCCACACAATATCGCCCATTTCGCTGATCATCTCGCTTGAAACATTACTAATGGTATCCAGCAAGTTACGCAACTTGGAAGTTTCACCGTTCACCTGATAAATTTTGGCTACCTCGCTGTACACCGAGATACTGCTTAGAATAGAGCCTACCTGATCATGAAGATCCTGGGCTATCCCGTTCCTGATAGCCTGTTGCTCCAGTAAGGTGTTCATACGGTAGCGGTAAAACAGAAAAGTTAACGAGAAAGTAACCACAAAAAGCGCCGCATAAAACCACCATTGCAACCAAAATGGCGGAATGATAACAATATTCAAAGACTTAAACTTACTTACATAACCGCCTTTCCAGTTGCTTGCCCTCACTTTTAAAACATATGAGCCGCCTGGAAGATTGGTATATTGAACAGAGTTTGCCTTTCCTGCCTCAATCCAGTTCTGATCAATTCCTTCAAGTTTATATGCATAATGGATATTATCGCCACTGTAGTCGGGCGCAGAAAACACAACGGAAAAGAAATTTTTATCATGTGTCAATTCGATCTTATCATTTTGAAGCAGTTGGCTGTGCGACTGGCTAAAGATTTTAAAATCGGTAAAGAACACTTCGGGTTCATAGTTGATGGCCCTTATTTGTGCAGGATTAAAAGATATGTAGTAATTTTTACCGGCTGCATAAAGGCTGCCTGCGTTATCCTTATACAGATAACCGTTTACACCTCCGGTGGAATGAAGATGAGGAAGATCGTAACAGGTATACACTTTTTTGACCGGATCGTACTTATGAATATGACCATTACAAAGCATCCAGAGCTTGCCATCAGGACCGGTCTGTAAACCTTCAGACAAATTTGTGGACTCACTGATGTGCGTAAACCTGCCCGTTTTTGCTTCAAAATAGTTAATTCCACCACCATAGGTGCTCACCCAGAAATTACCCTTTTTGTCTTCCATTATATCAAAGACATCATTACTGCTCAGCGAATGATAATTTGTGGGGTCATTGATAAAATATTTAACGGTTGGATGCTGCTCTGGCAGCCAGTTACCCAGTCCCGCCTTAAAATTGGCGAGCCACAAGTGACCTTTGCTATCTTTATAGAATTTTCGCACTAAATTATCTTTCAGCCCATATTTTTGAATGATATTCTGGCTGATATCTTTTCTTGACACCCATTTTTTATCCTGCAGATCATAATAAGTAATGTAGTGGCCATATGGCGATACGATAAGGACCGGATGTGAATTCAATGTGTCCCGCACAATTGAAACTACCCTTGAACTGATCAGCTTTTTCATTACCGGATCGTTTTCAGTATCTGGCAGCGGAATGATCTTGTCTGTTGCCAGGTTATACATAAAGAGCGTATAATCAGTGCCAATATAAAACGTACCATCCAGATCTTTGAAAAACTTGGTGACGGCCAGCTTCTGTCCATTGAAATAAAGTTTTCTGTGATCTAAAGATAGCCGTCCAGGCGATTTGACAAAAATACCTTCACTGGTACCAATCAAAAGCTGCCCCTGATCATTTTTAAAGAAGTCGTATGTCACAATATCTTCTTTGGCGGGCAACCAGTGCTGTACAAATGGCGCAAATAACGGATTGTACATACTTATCCCGTTGTTTGTTCCTATCCAGACTATACCGTCATGGCCTATGTAGGTCACATTGACCTGATCATCTGCCAGCGTACCTTCCATGTCTGCATCGCTCCTTAGATTGATGAACCTGCGCCCGTCAGGGTTATAGATATATACTCCTGTACTTTTACTGGCCATCCATATTTGTCCTGCCTTATCTTCAGCAAAAGAAACAACGTCATCTGCCGGAGCCGAAGGGTTTTTAGGCCCGGGTGTAAAATCATGTTCCTTTCCATCAGCGGCAGAAACTTTAAATACCTTTTCATCCCATGACCCATACCAGATATTGCGGTAGCTATCTTTGAAAATAGATGATATGCTTGCATGTGGCATATTAGCATAAAGGTCATCATAACGCAGGTCTTCACTGTAAGCCAGTGTTTTAGTATTAATTTTCATTAGTCCGCCGCCAGCACGGCCAACCAGTAAAGTATCGCCATTCACCATTAAGGACAGTATCGCCCTTGTGCCTTTACTTACAGGTGTATCAAATCGTTTTGACTCTTTGTTGAACCGTACAGCATAACTCCCTGCTGTAGCCAGCCAAAGATTGCCCCGGTTATCCTCTGTTATCTTACTTATACCATTTTCGGGCAGGCTTTTTGGATCATGAGGATTATGCTTGTATCGCGTAAACTGTTTCGGTGAAGGTAAGCGATAATCATAACTGGAAATACCTCCGTCAGATGTAGCTATCCAGAGGATACCTGATTTATCTTCATGCAGATCGGTAATGATATTTCCTGAAATAGAAGAGGGTACGTTTGGTAAACTTCTAAACGAAGTGATATACCTACCATCATAGCGGTTCAGTCCGTCTTCAGTTCCAAACCACAGAAAACCTCTTTTATCCTGTAAGATGGCATTCACTTTTTTATGTGATAGTCCGTTTCCTGTACTTAAAGTTTTCAAATAGGGATTAAAATTTTGCCCCGTCAGTGTTTGACAGAACAGAATAATATTAAGACAGCATAAGCAAATCCATTTGATCATAGCCAGATTTCTCTTTATGTTTATAGTAGAAGGCGGATAGACAAAGGTTTAGAACTATCCAAAAGAAGATTAGCACTGTTAGAAAACGTGCAATCAGTTTGGCGCAAAGGTAATGCAAATATTTCTTTCAACGGTATCCCCAATAGTGGGGATACCGTTGAAAGAAATTGGTAAGAAAAGATCAGCTACTTTAAAGTAAGGATTCCTTCGGGCAGGTGCCCGTCCTTTGGTGTAAACGATAGTCCCATTAATTTTGAAACAATCGGGGCAATGTCTTCAAGGCCCATTACAGGGATCTGAATTCCGGTCTTAAGACCTGGACCGCAGGCGATGAATCCTGTTTGTATTTGCTGGAAATCAGGAAAATAACCATGTGTCCCTTTACTGGAGGGCGTCCTGTCAATTGGTTTCAGCGAGTTGTGAAATCGGTAACCCGGAATGGTTGCTATGGCCAGCGCAGCCCTGGGATCAGCTTTAATGTTATCCAGTTGTGCCTTGGAAATTACTTTGAAAAGTTTTTTATCCATTTCGGGTCTTGAGGCCAGAAGGTCCATTACTTTTTTCTTTGTTTTTTGATCAGCGGGATCTTTGAGATAAAGAAAGGCGGAACCGCCAGAAGTATTGAACCAGGCTTTCCAGTCACCTTTTCCTTTATCTGTAATTAAGCCTGCTTCCTTCAGCCAGTTATTAGGGGTTAAAATATGTTCAACTTCTGCAAAACCATGGTCGCCCGTTACAATAACCACAGTGCTATCCTGCAAACCAGCCCTCTGCACAGATTCCAGCACAGTCCGTATTGCCCTGTCGGCACCAGACACTGCTCTGGAAACCAGCTCGCCACTTCTGCCTTCGATGTGTTCAAAGTGGTCTACGCACGACAAACGCAGGGTTAATAACCCAGGATGATATCTGCGGAATATATATCCCGATATGCGCGCAACATTTTCATCCATTACCAGATAATCTGCATTGGTATTAAAATCGATCTGATCAAATTTTCCTGTTGCATATATTTGTACCGTGTCCAGAATACCAGGCGGAGTTGAATTTTCCGCAGTAACCGCCAATTGGGATTTACCTTTACCCTTGATAATGGGAATATTATAATCCACTGCGGCGGCTCCTGCTGATACCGGCCAGTTTACAGAGGCAGTTACCAGGCCTGCGTCTTTTGCCGCTTCCCAAAGGGTTTTGGTTTTTATATCTTTCGCATACCAATACCAGGCATCAGATTCTTCTTCCTGTCCTGGTGTAAAAGGAGCGTTGAAATAGATACCGTGATTTGCAGGCCTGGCGCCTGTAATAATAGTGGTGTGATTGGGAAAAGTAAGCGTAGGAAATACACTATTTACCCCGTCTGCAGAAATACCACTCGCGGCGAGCTGCCGCATATTTATTGTACCCCATGAAGGATCCCGGTAGAAATCAGGCCGGAAGCCATCAATCGAAATAATGACTACGTGTTTTACCGTTTGTGCAGATCCGCTTAAAGAGAAGACAATCAACATGGCAAAAGGAATTCTACGGAGCCAGGAATGCAGTGCAGCGTTCATATATTTAAGATTTAATATCCAGGGTTCTGTTTCAGGTTATTATTGATAATGATTTCCTTTGACGGAATTGGCCAGAGGTATTGTTTGTTTGCATCGAAATTTCTCGCAACCAGTAGCTTAATCAGACGTGTGCCGTACATTGCTGAAAAATCGGGCAGACCATTTAAGTCGATATCCGGAGTTCCCGGGAAAACCCATAATCCGGCGTCTACAACCTTTGTTTTTAAGTCGGCCGGATCAAGCATACCATATATTGGTCTGGTAAGTGCTTTATCAGCAAGTTTCCATCTGATCAGGTCGTCATACCTCCTGTTCTCCCAACCAAACTCTATACGTCGCTCGTTACGTATGATCCTGCGCAAGGTGGTTTGATCTGTCGTGGTAATTGCAGGATACGAACTTGCAGCATCTACATTCGCATGGTAAGCGCGGGCCCTCACTGTATTTATTGCCTTAAGCGCAGACTGGTCGATTTCTTTGAGCTCCATCTTTGCCTCAGCATACATCAGCAGCACGTCGGCATAGCGCATAATGATAATATCAAAATCTGTTTTCAGGTCATCCGCCCAATCGGCATCCACCCCTTTTTTTAGCGTAAGCCCATTGTACGATGCAAACTGATCCACCGCCCGGTTATCTTTATTTGATACACGGGTGCTGGTGCCGGTCTTCAATACCGTTGTAGTGTACGGATTAGGATCATAAATATAACCAAGAAACTCTGTTCCAAATTCAACAATTGTTGCAGCACAGCGCGGATCGCGGTTGACAAATGGCTTACGTGGATTATACAAAGGAGATTCATCGATAGGCAGCCCATCAGTACATGGAAAAGAAGAGAAAAGCTCCCACGAAGGTTGTGCTACAGCACTCCCTCCTGCCGTTCTTGGGAAAAAATTTGTGGTAGCCCATGTAGACCCTAATGCAGCAGAGCGAGGCAATGCAAATATAGTTTCAGAAGAGTTTCTGGTACTGGACAAGAAATACTGACCATAGTCTGCGTGTAACGTATAGGTTTTCAAATCCATACACGCTTGTGCCGCATCCCGCGCAATAATATAGTCGCCCATATACAATGCAGTCCTTGCCTTAAACGCCAGGGCGGCACCTTTAGTTGCCCTTTTCTGTCCATTGCCATAAGTTACCGGAAGCGACGCAATGGCCATAT
>Ga0308164_10001511_pt1 | contig 26890 bp, 20 predicted proteins | sample PhyTR2_FD_201031 | JGI IMG/M metagenome (GOLD analysis project Ga0308164, IMG submission 201031) | Phyllosphere microbial communities from UC Gill Tract Community Farm, Albany, California, United States - DLSLT.R2 | ecosystem: Host-associated > Plants > Phyllosphere > Unclassified | place: USA... | reverse complement strand
CTGTACCCCTGATCCGTCGGCGCACTGCATTCGTCACAGCGACTGCATCAGTGCATGGGTCATGATCGTCTAAGCAGAAACCTTGCCAGCTCCGTAAAAATCACTGAAATCAGTCCTTTGCCCACTTATCCCCACCTATGGGGCTTTCAGGTGGCATCAATGCGCACAAAAACAGTGCGCGCCCGCCCGACCCGCTGCGCGAAAACCGTGCGCACAAGGACGTGAAAAGGACTATAGACGCTGCGTGATACACTGCCGGCCAACAGTTTTCCGGAATATTCCCCATGCTTGCGCCCAAAGACCTCCTTGACGCCCTGAGCGGCCATGCTTCACGCCTGTTCAGCGGTGACACGCCCCTGCCCCGCAATGAAATCGAAAGCCAATTCAAGGCATTGCTGCAAAGCGGTTTCAGCAAGCTCGACCTGGTAAGCCGGGAAGAATTCGACAGCCAGATGGTCGTGCTGGCCCGCACACGTGCACGGCTGGAAAGCCTCGAAGCAAAAGTCGCTGAGCTCGACGCGCGGTTGAACCCGCCGACCGAATAACCGACATCAAGCGGTCCGTGGGGTACTTGCCGGACCTTGACCGGCGCCTGCTGAAAATACAGTTCAGCTTTTTGCTGGTGGTGCTCGGTGGCCGCTGCAACCAGCTGGCTGTAGCCTGGTGGACCTTGCAGCAAACCGGTTCTGCGCTCGCCTTCGCCAACATGATCGCATGCGCCATCGCGGCGCAGGTGCTGGCCCGCCCCCTGCTAGGCTGGCTGGGTGACAAGTACAACAAGGTTCTGATCCTCAGGGTGGCCTCCCTCACCAGTCTGGTGACCACGCTGTTGATGGTTGTCCTGTCCGCTACGCAACTGTTCAACCCATGGAGCGTTGGCGCCCTGATGCTGCTCAGCAGTGCCGTCGCGGGCGTACGCGACCCGCTGCAATCCTCGATTATTCCGTTGTTTGCACGCGACGATCACGTCTCACTGGCCGTTCGCACCAAAAGCATGCTCTCGTCCATATCCAATTTGCTCGGACCGATCCTGGCCAGCGCCTTGATTTTCAGCTTCGGCACCACGCTGGCGTTGACCATCGACTTCTTCGCGATGCTTGGCGCAGCAATGTTGATTGCATCGATTCCACTTCACCTCGGTGCCAGCGCCCCAGGTGAACATGCTCCGTCAGCCACCGGCTTGCGCATGATGTACTCGGGATTCAAGGCCGTTTACGGCGTCAAGGTCGAGTTCTACCTTGCCCTCGTGGCGATGCTCGTCAACTTTGCCCTGTTTCCGTTCTTTACCATCCTGCTGCCCCTCTACGTCAAAACGATCATCCACTACCCGGTCACCTACCTCGGCCTGCTGGACGCCTGTTTCGGCCTGGGCATCCTGGCAGGCAGCTACAAAATCACCGGCTGGCTGACCGAACGCGTGCCCCGCGACTTCTGTGTCGCGGCAGGCTTTGCACTGTTGGGGGGCAATATGTGGCTGGCCGGCACGCTCTCATCAACGGTTGCCGTACCGCTGGCGTTTTTCTGCGGCGGGGTAGGCCTGATGCTGATCAACATTCCGACCTCTGCCGTCAGGTTGCTTGCCACCCCCAAGCAGCATCGCAATCGAATCTTCGCCACCGTGTCATTCCTGTCGGCCGCCGCCAGCCCGCTCGGCAGTTTCGCCATGAGTGGGCTGATTACACAGCTCGGCGTCGCACTCACCATGACGTCCCTGGGTGCAATGGTGCTGGGGTTGTCGTTGCTGGTGTTCCTGATCCCGGACTTCCGCGCATTCATGCGTGCACCCGACACGCAACTCAACGGTGCCTACCTGGATAAGTACCCCGACGCCTTTGCACGTTGATACGTCCTGTAAAAGTCTGAACCGTTGGGCCTGCAATCCCTCGACTACCTTTAAAAAACCGCAGGAAGCGGCGTCCATTTTTCAAGGAACGAGCATGTCCCTCGCCATCGTCCACAGCCGCGCCCAGATCGGCGTCGAAGCCCCCGCTGTCACTGTTGAAGTGCACATGGCCAATGGTCTGCCGTCCCTGACGCTGGTGGGGTTGCCAGAAACAGCGGTCAAGGAAAGCAAGGACCGCGTGCGCAGCGCCATTCTCAACTGCGCCCTGCAATACCCCGCCCGCCGCATCACCCTCAACCTTGCGCCCGCCGACCTGCCTAAGGACGGCGGGCGTTTTGACCTGGCGATTGCCCTGGGAATCCTGGCCGCCAGTGCGCAGGTACCGGCGCTGATGCTCGATGACGTGGAGTGCCTTGGGGAGCTGGCATTGTCCGGCGAAGTCCGTGCGGTCAAGGGCGTGCTGCCGGCGGCACTGGCGGCGCGCAAGGCCGGGCGCACCGTCATCGTGCCGCGGGCGAATGCCGAGGAGGCGTGCCTGGCGTCGGGGCTGAAGGTGATCGCGGTGGATCACTTGCTGCAGGTGGTGGCGCACCTCAATGGTCAGGTGCCAATTGAGCCTTACAAATCCGACGGCTTGCTGTACTTGAACAAACCGTACCCGGACCTGAGTGAAGTCCAGGGCCAACTGACGGCCAAGCGTGCGCTACTGATCGCGGCGGCCGGTGCGCATAACCTGCTGCTCAGTGGCCCGCCCGGCACCGGCAAGACGTTACTCGCCAGTCGCCTGCCCGGCTTGTTGCCGCCGCTAAGCGAGCAGGAAGCCCTTGAAGTCGCAGCGATTCAATCCGTGGTGAGCCTGGCGCCCTTGAGCCACTGGCCCCATCGACCGTTTCGCCAGCCGCACCATTCGGCATCGGGGCCGGCGCTGGTTGGCGGAGGGTGTAGGCTTTCGAATTAAATGAGAGATTGTTGAAATAAATGCGACTGAGATTGGCAGCTTGCGGAAGCTAAGTAGCCTGTTCAATGTAGGCAGGAGCCCGCCGCCTCCATCAACGAGTGATGCCTAGGACGTAGTTTCCGTTGGGGCCGACCTGTCATCTTTTATAGGTGATAGGTGGTGGCTATTACTGTTTTGGATACGGGAATCGAAAAGGCTCACCCAGCCATCAGTGTGGTACGCTCAGAACATCACCTGACTCACGAGGCTAAGCAATGAGTAGGTTTCATCAGTCAGATAGCAGCTTTACCGAGATCATTGAGGGCAAGGCTCGTCGACGCGAAGAGCTAATGAAAGCTATCCGAGAGGCAGACCCGGCGGTCTTCGCGGAAGTAACTGAGCGCCTCAGAGAGGCTATGCGTAATAGAGACCCCAGCCAGCGGCGTCGCCGGCTAGGCCCGTTGTTGTAGCAGATCAGTTGTTCTTCAAGCAGCCAATCGCAGGGAGCCTAACACGCGCCACTGCACCGTCCGTTCGTTGCTCCCCCCCTAATTCTGGTTACTACCTGGGACTCGATCTCGACCAGACACGCCCCTCCCTCCCAAAAAATCGCCCCTAGCTTCCTAATCGAAACTTGGCCTTGTTGACTGGCCGTTTTCTAAATGTCGCGACCGGTATAAAACTGCAAAATTCTGCCGCTGGAGAATTGTCTATCACATGAGATTGATTCTCTTATTCTAAAAAGTTCCCAGCATGAAAAAGGATCGGGTGACCCTCTTTTGTATTTGGCTGAGCATTTAACCATGACTACATGGAGTACAAGACAAGGTTTGCCTGCGCTAACGATACTGAAAGTCAGCTCCCGATATATTTCTATAGAGGGAGCCGTAACTGTCATCTATTTTTAATTTTCATCGCAATATATAAGCTTCGACTACTTTTCTAGCTCTACCTGTCTCCTGCATTTCAGGTGGGGCGACTTTGACTGCAAGCCGACCGCCAACTTTCAGTTTTTGCCATTCTTGAAAGCTATGCCCCATCATGTTTTCAAAGTGAATAAAGTACTCTGTCACATCGTCAAACGCGAATAAAAATTTTGGCGTAACCTTATCTCTACCCTTAGGGATTCGTGCAATAGATACTGTTATTAGCTCTTTATCTTGCTCTATTTCCTCGGAGATATCAGCTGCACGCTTGTTAGTTATTTGAGACCAGTTTTTTTCTGTGAACGGGTTATTTGCAACTTGGAGTTTAGAGAGTTTGGTAACCAGCTGAGATACATAATCATCCTCACGAAACTTCATATACTCTGTAGAATTTGTTAAATGTTGATTTATAAACTGAAGCGCCAAATCCGAAAACTCAAGATCTCTATCATAATCATTTCTACTTAGGAGAAAGGCAAGCTCATCAAAAATACCTTTTGCCTGAAGACATATCCTCTTGGTGTAACCGTCATTTCTAAATACATCATCGAGTATTTTAATAGCACGGGTCATTATGCCTATGGTGTATTCAGAACTCTCGTTTACCGTTGTCTCGGCCTCTCGTTTTAAAGCGCTCGCTCGGAAAGCTCCGTACAGGCCTCGTAGCTCACCTTGATTCTTCCAGTCTTTTGTATCATCTAATATGGTTTTATAACCATGCGTATATAATAGCGTTAAAAAACGACCATTCACGATCTCAGCAGCCAGTGACGTGTCAAGATTTTTTTTCTGATGCCAATTTTCACTTACAAGGGTATCGTATAGGGCCATTGCTGGCTCATATTCTGCTGTCGAATGATATAGCAGCGCTAATAATAGCTTAGCGTTCGGATCATCTGGGTCGAGCGATATGGCTTTTTTATAGTGATCTATCGCGTAATCTTTTGCATTGAGCGCTTGGTAAACTATCCCATAGCCTCTGTTAAAAATTGCATGTTCGCCATATATATGCTCTGCATCGGAGAACTTTTTTGTGAGCAATACAGCTTTTTCTTGTTTTAGATACAGCTTTTTCATAGATCGATTAAGATCTGTTAAAAGAATCTTCAACCCTTGGTGAATACTAGTAGGAATATAGTCCCAGCGGTGAGATGGGATTTTTTGAGTTACCTGTCGAATATCGATCTCCCTGACCTTGGTTCGACGCCTTGTGACGAGATCTTGGATTTCTCGTCGGATAGATATATTTTTTGGGTTGGTCAATAAGAGGTCTGTTATTGAACCGCTCAGTTGGAAAACCTCACCATCATCGGTCAACTCTCTACCCAGTAAACTTGTATTGCTTAGCTCCGAAATACCCGCCGCAAGCTCATCTCTATTAAGACCTAATAACTCCCCCAAATCTGATCTCGAACTGTTTCCTTCAATAAACAGAGCTTCCAATATACGTACTGAGATATCGGGAAGAGTTTCAATGAGGTTGCTGTATGAGAAACTAGCAATCTCTTTATTTGCAACGCTGATTGATTGAGGGATGTCCTTACCTGAGAGAAAGAGATCTAGCGTCAAACGTATGGCCAATGGATTACAAAAGCATTTTTTTGCGATTTCGTTAAGCTTGTCATCTTGAAGGGTTCCACCTCCACGGCGAGATGAGTAGACTCTAGCAAGATATGCAGCAGAACTTGGCTTTAATGCTTCTAGTGAGATGATGCTCGCATGACTGATTGCTATTCGACTTGTTACAAGCAGGCGCCAGGACTGTGGAAGTGAGTAGTTGAAGTTTTCAAACTCTTTCGGGTGGTCAATTAACAATGTCTCTAAGTTATCTATAAACAGAAGCGCTTTTTTATCTTTTAATGAGTCGCATGCAGACTCAAAACTAGTTGCCTCGATTTCATAAATCTCATTAAGATTTTTAAGAAGTGAGGCTTTAATCTCTTCGATAGTTTGAATTGCGTCTAGTTTGACCAAGCCTTCCGAGGTAAGCATCTCTGTTTTTAACGACGCGAAAATACAACAGTCGCACCAAGATGATGTTTCCGGTGTTTTAACCACTTTGTCTAGCAAGTCCAAAGCTAAAGCGGTTTTTCCCAGTCCGCCAGGTGCGACTATGGCTATAGTATTTACTCTTGGATTGTTTAAAAGCTTAAGCAAGTCCTCAGCTTCTTTTTTTCTCCCTACTAAACCTGTAATAGCATGATCAAAGCGCTCTGGGAGATTATTTTTTATTTGCCAGATTGACTTAGTGATCCAATCGTCAGGCGGGTCAGTAATTTCTCCGTTCTCAGCAGAAACTAATGATTTTCTGACTTGATTTAAACCTAGAATGTCGATAATGGGGTCAGATGCTACAGCAGCAAGCCTGTACCAATAAGGATCAAGAAACGGCCTATTAGGATGGGAGATCATGTTTCTGATCTCGTAGATGCCGTACTTTATAAAATTTTCTCGTAAAGCTATCAGGAATTGGTGAATTGAAGTGTCTTTTGTTATTTCTATAAGTATTTGGAAAAGCTCATCAATATAAGTCGCCTCGACGATGTTTTTAATTTTGCTCGCGTCGAAAGGGCGTTGACTACTTCTCTCTCTTGCAACAATTTCATCTATAAGGTTCTCAGGCATTCGAGACGCATCTATCTCTGTGTCAAGAATGAAGTTTCCAAGAGATATCTCCAGTTCGTGCAAAACCATAGCGGTCTTTCGCCTGTTGACTGACATTATCAGCTAGTCCTTTTGTGAAGTTAGTCGACTCGAAAATGTGCTTTTATCACGATTTCTATAAATAATCTATTGCGTGTAGTAAAGCACATCCCCAGCTATGGGCTGGCTAGGGCCAAATTGTATTAAGTTGTTTAAGTCAAGGTGCCAGAAACAAAACTATGCTGAATGTGTTGCTTTCTGAAGCCGTTAGCGCGTTTTTTCTCTGCGTGGACGAAGCGTTGCCAACCGGGCTCGCCACCCCCTTGCCGTGTACACGTTGAGCGACCGCTCATGACATATTGCTGTCCGTCACGAACGGCAGAAGTCGGCCATTATCTGTCGGTCATATTGACAACGTATACCGGCAAAATCCGACGCAAACGGTACTCAGAACGAATGCAAACAGGTGATCAAGTGGGGTACGAATTCGCAGGTACACTAGCCCGGCGTGATCAGTGCCCTGAACATGGCAATCCACCTTCGTGTCGATCCCACAGGAGCGACCTAGCACCGCTCTCCGGAAGCATCACATCGGCTAATACTCAAGAAAGGTGGCGGGTTGGCCATGAAATGTCGGCAATCTACATCAAACGACTTCGTTGGAAGCTGCTTTGCTCCGAAGGGCAGTATAATGGCAAAATAAGATCATGAGCATCCAAAGGAAAGGACATGCCATCTCTGCACTCCGGTTACCCGCCTTATATACCCATCATCAAGTGGCAGAAAGCTGAACAAACAGCGCTTGTAGCGATCGACGCCGAGGACTTGGTCGAGCACGTCTGGCCTTGCATCGAGGTGCGGGGGACGACACATCCCCAACTGTTGATGTCACAGGTGTACCACTATTGGAAAGGTACGGTACTTGTGGACTATGCCGATCCGAGCGGCCGCCTCGCAGGGCGCCGCATGGGTGTTTTCGAGTCGTTCCTCGAACTGGCAGGATCCAAGAGTTACCCAATCATTCCCGTGATCGATTCCCGAGATGCCTTGGAACTCAGCGCGAAGCTGCAGCAACTGCTTTCGACGTTTGACTCTGTCGTTGTGCGACTGAGGCTTGAAGGCCTGGTCCTCACTCAAGCGCATTTCAACCAGGTTGCGGAGGTTTGCAAAACCCTTCACCAGCTCAATGTATCGCCTCGGCTGATGGTCGACCTGGGAGAATGCCCTGCCGAATGGACGCTCGCCCAACTGAGCTCCTTCGTTGCAGTGCTTCGGGATATGAAGGGGTGTGAATTCAGCACGGTTCACCTGGCATCAGGCGCCGTCCCGGAAAGCCTCTCCGATGTTTCTGCCATGGCGGAGTGCCCCAGATCCGACTGGAGACTATGGGAAGCGATCAATGCAATCGCGCCCGACCTGCAGTTGGGTTTCTCCGACTACGGCATTCTTTCGCCGAAGTGGACAGAGGAAATCCTGAAGAAGATCGCGAAGAAGGTGGCGTTGCGATACACGCGTGCCAAAGACTGGTTGATCCTCAAAGCCGCCGGCAAGAAGAAACAGGATTCAATCGACCTGTCGGTAATTTTAGTGACCCAGTACTCGAAGGATTTCATGGGTCCGAAGTTTTCCCTAGGTGACCGGCTGATCGCCACAAGAGCGGACGCCACAGTGCCAGACAGGGAGAAAAAGGGGGGCGCATCATCCCACCTGACCGAGGCCTGGATTCACCACATCGCTTACGTCGTCAAAGAGCAATACTGAACAGATCGTGAGGCATCACTGTTGATGGTGCCTCGCTTCTCCTCAGCAAATAGGTGCGAACAACTTCCCGCAGCTCATCCAGTGTAAGCAGATCCGCTACACGCTCCTGGAGCATATACAGACTTTTGCTCCGCCATCCCCGTGCCGCTCCACGGCTATCCATAATCGAAAGACATTCTTCACGCTTCAGCAGGGTTGCAAGCACTTCCGGTTCTTGCCCTTTATTTGGCTTGGCGACCCGAACCTGCCTGAACACAGCATGCTCATCCTCAGGAACTAACAGGATTCCCCACCACTTCGGGAGCATGGGCATTGCCTTCTTCAGATGACGCTCGGTTGTGACCAAAGTGACGTGATCAAACACACGAGCATACCGCGAGCCCTGGCCAAGCAAGCGCTTCAGGGAGTCCCCCTCGCTCTTGATCTCGTAGCAATGCAGGTCGTAGGCATCGACAACGTCAGCGCGGATCTCGCCGCCATTAAGCTGCAGCTCCTCAAGAAGCATGCCCGGCATGCTGCCTCGGACACAATCCAGGTGGCTTGCCAGCGCTCGTTTGATCTCTGCCTCACGCATCATCGTTGTCCTGATTGAAAAATGGTGGTGGACAGCAGGAGAGTTTAACCCATCGAGCCAGATCTGCCTCAATCATACGTCACTTCCACATTTATGCAAATATGCTAATATTTTTTCATGAATTGCATAAAGTCTCCTCGCCAGATTCAGGAAAGTCTTCGCCAGTTTTTTGAGCGAGACGGCCTCACGTCTAGCAGTGCCATCGCCCGCCTCACTGGAGTTGGTCAGTCTCAGATACATCGCAATCTATGGGGGGATCCGCAGCGGGTGACCAACACGCTCAAAACGCTATGCGACTATGCAAATATCTCAATTTTTATCGCACAAGCAGATCCTCGTGATTCGTGTATCTTGATGGACGCTTTGGGAGCGGTTTGGGACGGTACGGATAAGCATGCAAAGCGGTTGGCGAAATTGCTATTTGCCCATCAGAAGGCGTCTCTGTGAAAATTGGGACTGTAGTTGTAGTTCGTAGGAGGAATCATGGATGACGCGTCAACACCTGTAACGGTCAAGTCTGCTTTTAGCAGCCTGAAGGCTGCGGGCTACCCACGCTCATACATTGAACGACTCCTACCTGACTGGTGGGACAACAGCTTGTTCAAAACCAGTGCAGGCGCGCTTCAATTCGCTCTAATCCTCAGGCAGCGACTCGGTCTTGAAGCCAGTTTCGACTTCGATGGCCACCTGCTCATCCAGGAAAATGTGCGTAGTGCAAGGTTCAAGCGACGCGCAGACACCGAGGAGTCAGAACTCACCATTGCTGCTGGCATTGGGATGGCGATCGCAAAGCTGGCCCTGTTCTGCACAACCACCCCGTACACACCTCTACCACTCGATCCGAAGCAGCTGCGCGAAGAGATTCTGGCAATCAACAGTAGTACCTATGTCGATTTCGAAGGTCTTTTGAGGCTTTGCTGGATGCACGGGATACCGGTGCTCTACCTCAAAGACCTGCCCAGAGCCAGTAAGCGCATGACTGGCATGGCCCTGAGTATTGATGGCCGTCCAGCCATCGTGCTGGGCTTCGGTAGCACTCAGCACCCGAGACAACTATTCGTACTCGCTCATGAGCTGGGTCATATCATCAGCGGGCACTTAGGTGACAACGGCATCCTGATCGATGAGGACATCGCAGAGGTCACGGACACGTTGATCGAATCAAACAACCGCCGGAAAGATACTGAGGAGCGCGAGGCAGATGCGTTCGCGCTGGCAGTGATCAGAAATGGGCACTCAAATCCTCTGTCAGCGATCGGACGCCTCGGATCATCCACAGCGTTGGCTGCAAAAGCCGCAGTGCTGGGACAACAGCTAGGAATCGACCCCGGCCACCTGATTCTTAGCTACGCCAAGGAACACAACGACTGGGCCCGGGCGAACCAGGCTTTGGAATACAGCCCAACGCAATCGAGCGCAATTGATGTGGTAGGTCGGTATTTCCGAGAAAGCGTCTCGCTTGAGGCACTTAGCGAAGAGAACCAAGCATATCTTTTGTCGATCCAAGGATTTGGTGAGTAAGCAGTTTTGTACCTCCTCGACAGCGATGCCGCCCGCAAGCTCTGCCAATACCAACTCATCCACGAGCTGACTCGGGCACTGGAGTGCGCCTTGACGGATCTTGCGGTGCTCCCTCAACTAATCTTCCAGCTACGGCTGAATGATCCAGAAAACGCACTTAAGAAGCTCGGCTCGAATGAGTCAGTAACTATGGCGATCGAACTGGTACGCCACGCGAACCCCGTCGAAGTACTGATGGAACAGTCCAACCACATTCTAGGTTTCGAGCGGCCTGACATCGATTCGGGCGAAGCGGTACTGTTCGCAGCGCTATATCAGAACGCCCAAGACCGCCTGATCAGTGGAGACAAACGAGCCTTTGTGGCGCTGTCCAACATCACAGACCCAATTTCTACCGAGGGGATTTGGGCTCGTTTGATCTGCCTCGAAGAAGCGATTCTGCTGATTCTGGAGAGAGAGGGCTTTGATCAAGTATCCGCTAAGGTGCGTGCTCGCTCCGATGTCGATAAGGCAATAAGCATGGTATTCGGAAGAACTCAAGCTGCTAACCATGCGAGCGTTCTGGAGGCGCTAAACAGCTACATAAAAGACCTCGATCGAAGTACAGGAGGCAGATGGCTTGATCTCCAGGTGAAATGCACATCGAACTAACGCTCAAGAGCAGGCGCGAGCATGAGTCGGTAGCCGCGAGACCTGCCATGTACGGATAATCACAATTACGTGACTTGCGTACATGGCCGTGACCAACTCTGCTATTTCGCACAGCTGATCCCTTGCATAGATGCAAAATCAAGGCTTCAGAGCTCTTGCCCCCTCCCTAGCTTGATCCACATCCTTGCCTTCCGCAGATAAGCCCGCTGCTCCAGTTGATTTGAACAGCCCACAGCCCGACAGAAAGGTGGCGCCAATTTTTATCGCGCAAACCAAAACGACTGGATACACTGGCGACGGCGAGTGATATCAAACAAGTAGCACGTCGGCGGTGTCGATGAGGTGCGGAATGGGTTGAACTGCAAGTCAGGAGAGAATGGTCAGTGACCGAAGCAGTGACGCGTTGCAATTTTGCATACCGAAGGCCTGACCTCAGGAATCCTGATAGCAAAACTCAAAACTGGGTAGGCGACTACATCGTCTGGTGGTACGGCCCCGTGATGCGTAATAACAGGGCGATGTCCATCCCCCTTGCGGCCGTACTGTTCCGCAAACTGGAGGATAACGTCCCTGGCGACTTTAAGGTGGCCCACGTCCCCTTCACCAGCCTCCCCCATTACAGAGTCGGCACAATCTGGCGCAATGGTCACTGCATCTCAGACACCGAGCTCGCCACCGCAAGGCTCGAGGTAAACTTCAGCACAGAAAAACGGCGGATTACTTCACGCAGAGAGCTCATCGCCGCAGATCAAGGGAAACTCTTCGCAGATGACGAGTATCCGTTACTCAGGGGAAACGAAGATGCCTGCAAGCTTCTCGACTTTTCGTTGGGTGATGGTAAAAACCTACTGATCCCCTGCACAGAGTACTTCGTACGTGCCTATGCCAGAAACATGGAGATCTGCAGGGCCCTTGCTAATTTGCGTTGGGACGATGTTTTTAATGTTCTTTATCAAAACCCGAAAGCAGAGCGTAATCTGCCCGTTTGGCTAGTTCGCCCGGGTCCTAGAATGCGCTTCTTCGACGCAGTGTTCCTGGCTCATATTCTCTACGACCCGCACACGGCTAGCGTTGTAAAAAGGGTGAATTCGCAATTCAAGTCCCAAGCACCGGGCAAGCCCATGCTCCTCAAATGCGAACCATGGTTCGAAGGTCATGGTGAGATCCTCGGTCGGGGCAAATGGCTGAATGGCGGGAAAACTTTTTTGTGCTTGGATCTGATGGGAACAAACATGCCCAAAGGTCCTGAAGTTGAATTTCAAAAACTGAAGTTCGACAGTAGCGAAGGCTTGGATGGTCTGGGAAGAATCGTGCTGCCGCGTCCGATCAAAAGCGCTGCCCTTGAGGACTTCCTCCAAGAACGTTCCACGATTGAGCCCGATCGGCATGCCGAAATTTATGAGGCCAAAGCCGCGCCGTTCAAAGTGCTTGGCGAAAAACGACCAGTGAAGAAATCAAAATCTGTCGTGAAAGCCAATAAAAGTCTACTTGGCCCAGCACCACCTGAGGCAGATGGAGTTTCTGCAGGTACTGGCACCGGAAGTGGAAAGAACGTCGGCAAGCTTGAGACCGTGTCGGATGAGGAGCATGAGAAAGCGCCTGACCTGGTGCTGGAAACTCAAGGCTTTTTCATGGACATCTGGAATGCACTCAAATCAATCGCCGCTGACAATCCGGAAAAGATCCTGCGCGTTGACTGGTATACGCCCGTGGCACGATTCAGCAGTAAGCCGCCACTCGGTGTCGTTGAGCTCGTGGTCGAAAACGAAGAGGAACTTCCACCAGATGTGCGATCCTGGCTGTATCTCGACCGAAGCGCCGGACTGCGGCGGGGAATATTGATCATCCGCATCAAGACGACCAAGGGCAATTTCTTTTGCTTCGAGGTTCAGCGAAAGGACGGGAAAAAAGGTGAAATCCCTCCGGGATCTGCAGGACTGTTGATGACGTTCAGCGGAGATGAAGAGGCATTCAAGCATTTCGTCAACGAGCTGTGCCGAAGGATTCCCGGCTACAGAGGAGTGTTCAGCAAACTCAAGAAGCTGTACCCAGAAGAATACGTCACCTTTAACCATGGCAAACATGACAAGGAAATTCTTTACCGGAACATCCTCATCAACAAATTCAGTGAGCTCGATTTAGCGCTTGTCTGATCGTGAAGCTATACCGCTCCCTAGAGAAGCCTCCCGCTGTAGCCGGCAAGATGTACTAGGCTTCCGGAAGCTCTTTCCAAGGACGACCGTCATGACTGACTACTCAAACTGTAAAATCGCCACGGCCGATGCTCTGACACTGCTCCTGCACAACCAGCACGCCCTAGGCGCAGCGATCGAAGAAATTACCAAGTGGCTTTCAGAGAATGGTGTAGAGAGTGTTGCAGCCAATGCAGTGGCAGCCATGGAAACCCTGGATGCAAATTCAAAAGCGATTACGGACGCGATCATGCAACTACGGCAGTTCTAGATAACTACCCCTGGACTCTGGAGTCATAGATGACTTACCGCTATGGGACACTTTCCGCAGGCTGCGGCCGCGGAGCATGATGGTCAGGTCGAATGCAGAGAGATGGCGAGATCCATGGGCTACCCGTTAATCGACGATGGTTCGCTCATAGGTGCCCGCTGATGGCACCCACAGCACCCCTTGTGGGCATTCAATGTTGAATCCTGCAGTCCCTTGATAGGTTGCCGGAACATAAATCAGTTCCTTGCGACTGATCCTGCCGACACCATGAAAATAGGCCAAGGCCTTAACAATCCATCGAGACTCAAAATCACTTGTCTCGTCGCGTTGTGGCAGCAACTCGACAAGCTCTCGCTCGCGTTTCGCTAGCTTCTGCTGTCTTGCCCAATTCGCATCCGGACGAGAGTTCAGTCCCGCGCTGTAAACCCTGTTCAAGTACCCGATGAACCCGGTGACGCTTGCCACCGACCCCGGCGACTTACGCCAATAACTATCGAGCGCTTTCTGGTCAACCATGGCGCCGGCCTTCAGCCACGAGTGTCCCAGCAAATCAGAGGCAGACCGTAAAGCGAGCCTGGTTGATCTTAGGCTAATGTCACCGGCCGCCAAGCGGCGTTGCAGCATGCGGTAATAACCGACAATCAATTGCTCGGACCAGGGTTCTCGGGGTTGCTCCATGATGCCCTGCACACGTCGCTGCTCAGAATCTGTTTCGCGGGCCTGCGCGCACACCATCAAGCCGTCGAGCTCGCTCAGCCAACGCATGGGAACGCGTGCACGGCGCAATCCTTCAGCCGAGAAATGCCGCAGCAGTTCAACGTACGGAGGCACATCCTGCCAGACGTTTTCGAGCTCTTTGAAGAACTTGTAATAAGTGTTGATCTTCAAGGCTCCCGCCTTGGGACCAAGCTCAAGCAAAGCCCAACTTCCGAATCGCTGAAACCGCTGCGCCATGGATTGAACGCTCAATCCGGCAACGTCAATTGCCAAGCGCTTGTGGAAGGTTCTTTCCCAATAGCAATGCTCACATTCTTCGCCACGCCCGGCTGGCGTACTGACACGACAAGTCACACACGCATGCACACCTGCTGTGATGCAGACCTTGCAGCGCCGGCGACCATCAGATTCCGCAATCAATACGCGATGTCGCCGGCAGTCAGGACATGTCTCGGCAGCAGGACCACTGCATTTTGGGCAGAGTAATTTGCCAGTCAGCGTATTCCTCGCCGCTCGTTGTGAATGCGTCCCGCAGGATTCGCAGATTGCCGGCTCACGAAAGTGCACTGCGCAAGGTTTGCACACAGGCCCATATGGGGTAATTCGCCCGACTTTGAAATCGACCTTGTTGCATCGGGCACATGGCCCACTCCTTAAGCAGGCGCTGCAGCGCGCGGCCTTATCAAATGTCGGAAGCCTGGAGAAATTGCTGCAGCAAGGACAGAGTCGACGCTTGAACAGCCGTGGATAGCAGTTCCCGCAATAGCGCTTTTCTTGGTAAATCCTTTTGGGCTGCTCAATGGCACGGCCACAGCCGTCGCATTCAAAGCGACCCAAATACTCAACGGATGCCACGTCGTCTGACCTTTCGTTTCAGTCGCAACCACATACGCAGCGTCTGCGCGGGGCTACTGGTATGTTCACGGCCAACACCGCTCATCAAATGATGTCCAGGCGACCGCAGTGCTGCGACCAAATCCAGCAGAACTGGAGGCGCACTATTGGGGGAGAAATGCAGAGTCGAGGCTGGAAGTGATTCATGTCGTGCTGCTTCGATAAACGTTTGTGGCCCGGCTGACATTATCACCCACACGATGCTGAGCAGCACAGAGCGTTCAGCGGGAGAAAGGTATTCAAGTGGTAAACCCAATGGGATCGGTTGAATGGACTCAAGCCGTATGCCCAGTGATTCAAAGAATCGTCCGGCAGCAGCGCTATGGCGACGTATTGCTACCTGGGCAAAACTCACCATGGTTCGTGCAATGGTTAACCAATCGCGAAAATCGAGAGACGATGTTCCGTACAGGGCGCGCAGGCCGATGCTTTCGTCTACGTACCTCTGAAAAGCCAGCGCAGCTTCTGCAGCAGGGCTCCGAGCTCCACCGCTTAGCGCAGAACCGCACCTATGGCAGTCGCTGAACATGGCACCGGCTCTCAGCTGCTCCGGCTGCAGAGGAGCCAGACAACGTCCACACCGATCAACAAGCTCTACCCCATGGATAGGGCAGCAGGTATGCCAGGCCAAGCGCGATTGAATGCAGTACCGCGAGTTGTATTGCGCAATGCAATCCGGGCAGCATTGCAGCCCCCCACTATGATGCCCCCCTCTGCAGCCCAGCACTGTTAGCCAGGGCCAATTCCCACGCGGCAGTCTGTCCGGACGGTGCACGATCGAAGACATCGCATGCCCAAGGGTAGCGAACTGCAGACTCGCACAAGGTACACCCGACAGCCGGCTCAGAACCGCAAGCCTATTCTCTGCCACAGTTCGACCCGGGTCACTTGCCCAAGCTCTAAAGCCAGGCCATGCGATTGCGGTCAACGCTGCGGGGGAGCAGCCGTGAGCAAGTGCCATCCTGACAATCCACGAAGTCAGAAGCTCGTCGGCGAGCAGCGGTTTACTGAGGGGCCAGATCGAGTTTACAGGGCCTGCTCCCGGATGCCACGAGTAGGACGTAACCATGACATGCTCTCGATGAGTTCTATCTCAATGCACTCCTTACCAGAAGCTATGGCCTGCTTCGTACACTCCATCAGAAGCCGGTGCACATTCCCCAGGTTTCCGCCGGAAATGGCGTGTATACGCCGAGCCTTATCTGGATGTGCCAACCCAGAGGGCTTCTTCAGCGGGAGTACCGACTCAAACCCTTTGAGTACGCGCTGGAATTCGGGATCAAGCTTCCACTGATCGAGTTTGATGACATCGAAGCGACTGGCATGTTGTGGGTCATGATGAAGGATACGAACGGCATCCGTCGTTCCGACGCCAATGATCGGTATTACCAGTTCATTGCAGAGCGACTTCAAGGCGTTCATCACCTCACGTTGCTTGATCGCAGAGCCCGTCAGCAACGAATGGAACTCATCAATGATCAGCATTCTGACCCTGAGCTCGCGGAAGGAATGGATCACTTGGTAACGCAATGCCAACTTGGTATCCGAGATTCTGTAAGGCATCCATAGCTGCTCCAACAAAGCCACATACAGCGCCTTCTCGTCAGCAGCCGAAGGTGCCTCCGCCAGAATCAAGGGGCGGACCGGGTCATCATTTTCGTCGACGTACCCTTCGCCATGCGCTTTCTGGAAGCGCCGAATGATGGTCGTCTTGCCGTTGTTGGAATCGCCCACAATCAGCAGATTAGGCATGCGCGCTCGCTTGGGCATTACGATCAGGTCATTAAGCGTATCCAGAATCGTGCGAGCCGATGCATACCCGATCCAGCGCTCCTCCCCCATGAAAAGGATCCGTTCCCGGTCACTCAACTGCAACACCGGTCGAAAATCAGAATGGATGTGTTCGTAAGTGCTCATTCGACTTCACCTGTCGATTCGACCTCCGAAAGCATAAGTAGGTCAGAATCCTCCTGAATGGGATCCAGTACCAGCTTCGCAACGGGCTTGCTCGGTTGGGCCGGCGTACCCTTCTTGCTGTGGGTACGACTCTTCTGAGCGTCTTTGCGGGCTTTCTTGCTGTTCGCGGACGCCTCTTCGACAAGCTTTCGGTTTTCGACGGCGTACTCGGCGATCAACACATCGTCTATGTTCTCCCGCCCTTCGCTGACAGCTTTGTCCTTGGCAGCGTGATACTCCCAGAGGGTTACCGCAGGAAATGCCTGGTATGAGGCCGGCACTCGGAAGTATTGCTTCAGAACAGGATCGTAGAACCAAATGACGCTTACATCCCTAGGATCCCGCCTGAAGAGCAGTTTGAGAGCCTTTCCAGTCGCGGGATCCTTTTGATTGATCCAATGACGCAGCGCCTCGGAGTAGTAGAACAGATCCCACTGCACACCATACGTCTGCACTGTCCTGCGAACAGATGGGAGGAAGTCCAGTTGTACCGCCAAAGGATCCGTCGGTCGCGCCGGCACGCTGATCAGGGGATCTACCTCCCGATTGCCGAAGAATGCCAACTGCCACTTGCGAGCAGGGCTCATGTGGAGCTTTTTATGGTAGGTCTGGTGGTACTTCAAAATTGACCGAACCAGCCATACCTCGAATTCCGCCATTGTGAGAACGGCTTTAGCATCCGAGTCATAGCCCTCACGCTCCTGAGGGTTACTGAAGGTGGTTCCCGGTAGCTCATGCACCATTCTCATGAAGGTGCCAAGCACCCGCTCAATTCGACCACCGTACTTTGGAACCTTGGATGGTCGGAAGACGCTGTCTATCCCGTAGTTCTTGCAAGAATCTACGATGTTCTGCGCCCTGAAGTCTGCACCGTTATCAGTGTGAATCGTGCGCGGAAAGCCCCATACCGGCCACTCTCCACGGATGTCGTGGGCAGCCAGCCAGGCCTCCTTGGGCAAAATCGAATGTGCGATGCACATCGCCACAGATGTCTCGGAAGGCGACTCGAACGCCAAGTAGTAGCCAACGATCATGCAGGAGTAGATGTCGATGGCAAGGGTGAGCCATGGCCGACCAATTGGCTTGCGATGGCGTTCGTCCACCACAATGAGATTGACCGGGGTATGGTCGATCTGCACAACGGCTAGGGGATAGCCTTCGTCTGGAAACTGACCGACTGAAGGTGTGTGTCTATTGTTCGCCTGCTCGGCATATCCACGCCGGCGAAGCTTCACCACCTCGGGAATCTGTCGGATCCGGGCCCTGATAGCGGATGCACCCGGAGGCTGAATGTCTAGCACTCGCGCTCTGCGTTCGACTTCCGAAATGGTGGACTGAACCGTGTACCTTTGCTCAGTCAGGTAGTAATCAGCCAGCACCTCTTGTACGAGCTTTTCTCCTTCAACAGAAAGACGCGTACTGCCCTCACGCCAACCTCGTTTGCGCGGCACGAGAGCCAAGACCTCATTCCATCGATTGTAGCGATCCAGCCAACGATAAAGGGTTGCTGGGCTGATTCCTGTCGCCTTCGCACGCGCCGCGACGGATTCTTTGGATAAGACCGTGTTGCCTAGCAACGGCAGAATGGCGGAGTAACGCTTTTGCGCAATAGCCCAGGCATCCGAGCTGATGCTGCTGATATCGTGGTTAACGTATAGGCCGTCCAGTTTTTCCGCATCCACAGCCCTTAGGTCCAGAATCTGTAGAGCCGCACTGCGACCGGTCTCGACCTCCGTCGCGATCACCGTTTGCAGATCCAAGATCTGAACAATCCGGTAGACCTGCCTGTCTCGCCGCACCATCGCGCCGACCTCAATGGCAACGCGAGACCGAACGGGCTCAAACGGGACCAGATGCTCGCTGGTGTCATCTTCATACAGTTTCATGATCAGGCACCCAGAGTTCTAGGTCATGATTCAGCGGTTCAGTAATGTCGCAGTCAACCTGATGCGTGGCGATCAGGTGCCACAGCAGCGATACGCCCCGATCGCGGAAAATACCGTTGAAATGCCGTGCCAGGAGGTAGTGCACCGGAGCAACTTCCATCTCGCGCAGCGTATTCAGCACTGTATCGACGTCACTTTGTTCAAAGAACATTCGCTCAAAGCGCTCGAGGAACACAATGTTTTCGAGCGGAAGGCCACGAATCCGCGACTCGTCATAAATGCGGAACTGCCACCCCTGGCTACGAGCCAAACGGCGTGCTTCCTTCCACTTGCCTGACCAGTCTCGCCAGTTCTCTACCCATTGCTCCCTCGGTTTTACCTCCACAAGCAGCGGCCGTAGCGCGCCAAAGTAAGGCAAATTCTGCTGGTGGTAAAAAACAAGATAATCAGGCGTGTAGATCTGCGGGCGTCCTAGGGAGTCGTAGAAAGGAACCTCCACCGGTTGGGATATAACCGACTCAACCTGGTGAGAGAAGCGCATACGCTTCAAAAAGTCTCTTTCCAATGACGACTCAAAAGCGACCCCGCCTAACCCTTTGAAAGCCATCACTCCTGAAATGCTGCGGCGGGTCGGCTTGATCTTCCGAACCGGCTTAATCTGGTCGCATCTATTTCCGATCATTTTTTATCTAGTCTCATTTATTACCGACAAGACTCTCAGTAATTTCAGAAGGTTTTGATGGTCAATAGCGGCCTTTAGCGTAGCTATATCTCATGTATTTCGAAAGCCTACAGAGGGTCGAAGCCGCAACCGGGCGAAATCACCCTGGCGCACCATGGGGTGCTGTTCCTGGATGAATTATCGGAGTTTGACCGCAAGGTCTTGGAGGTACTGCGAGAACCCTTGGAGTCTGGGCAAATCGTGATTTCCCGCGCCCGTGACCGGGTGAGTTTCCCGGCACGCTTTCAACTGGTGGCCGCGATGAACCCCTGCCCCTGTGGCTATATGGGCGAACCGAGTGGGCGTTGTCGCTGTACGCCGGAGCAAATTCAACGCTATCGCAACAAGCTGTCCGGGCCGCTGATGGACCGGATCGACCTGCACCTGACCGTCGCTCGGGAAACCACTGCGCTGAATCCGGCCCAACAGGCTGGCGACAACACTGCAAAGGCTTCGGCTGACGTTGCCGAGGCGCGGGAGCGCCAGCTGCGGCGTCAGGGCTGTGCAAATGCCTTTCTCGATCTGCCTGGGCTACGCAAGCATTGCAAGCTGGCGAAGGTCGATGAAGGCTGGCTGGAGACTGCCTGCGAGCGCCTGACGCTGTCTTTGCGCGCGGCCCATCGCCTGCTCAAAGTGGCACGCACCTTGGCGGACTTGGAGCTTATGGACGACATCACGCGCGATCATCTGAAGGAGGCCCTGCAATATCGGCCGGCAGCGATCACTTAAGCCAGGCGCATAACCAAATGTGGGAGCGGGCTTGCTCGCGAATTCGACGGGGCAGCCAAGCCGGTGCTGACTGACACTCCGTATTCGCGAGCAAGCCCGCTCCCACTCTAGCCTGCGGTGACGCCCAGATCAGGCTTCAACGAAAGCGGTCAACCTCATGGCGCAAGCTCGCTGCCAGCGTTTCCAGTTCCTTGGCAGTGATCGCCAGGTTCGACACCACCTCACGCTGCTCGCTGTTGGCCAGCGCGATGCTTTGCAGGTTGCTGCTGAGCAAGGTTGCGGTGCTGCTCTGCTCCTGGGTGGCCGTGGTGATCGCAGCGAATTGCTGGCCGGCCGAGCGGCTTTGCTCATCGATACGTGCCAGGGCAGAGGCCACATCGGCGTTGCGCGACAGACCTTCCTGCATCAACACGTTACCGTGCTCCATGGTGCTGATGGCGTTGCCGGTTTCCTGTTGGATACTCTGGATCATCCCGGAGATTTCGTCGGTGGCCTGGCGAGTGCGCGATGCCAGGTTGCGCACTTCGTCGGCAACCACGGCGAAACCACGGCCCTGCTCACCGGCCCGTGCCGCTTCAATGGCGGCATTGAGCGCCAGCAGGTTGGTCTGTTCGGCGATCGACGTGATCACGCCGACGATCCCGCCGATTTCCTGGGAGCGTTGGCCAAGGGTGTTGATCACCGTGGCGGTGCTGTTCAGCGCCGTGGCAATGTGTTCCAGGGAGGACGACGCTTCTTGCATGGAGGTACGCCCGATGCGGGTTTGCTGGGCGTTTTCCTGGGCCAGGCGTTCGGTGTTGCCCATGTTGTCGGCGATGTTCAGCGAGGTGGCGCTGAACTCTTCGACCGCGCCAGCCATGCTGGTAATCTCGCCGGACTGCTGCTCCATGCCTTCATAGGCCCCACCGGACAAACCAGACAACGCCTGGGCGCGGCTGTTGACCTCTTCGGCGGCGCTACGGATATGCGAGACCATGGTCGACAGCGCTTCACCCATCTGGTTGAAGCTGCGCGCCAACTGGCCGATTTCGTCATGGCTGGACACATTCAGGCGTGCGCTCAAGTCGCCGGCGCCCAGGGCTTCGGCCTGACGCACCAGGTCACTCAGGGGCTGCAACTTGCTGCGCAGTAGCCACACCGCCGCGCCCACCGCGAACAGCATCGCCAGCACACTGCCAATTACCAGGCGAATACCCACGGCCCAGGTGACTTCGCGGATTTCCGCCTTCGGCAGGCTGGCCACGACGGACCACGGTCCGCCTTCAAAAGGCACCGAGACGCTGTAGAAGTCTTCGTTCTTGTCACTCCAGAAGCGGCCCTTACCCGGGGTTTTCGTCAGGTCGAGCATCACCGCAATCGCCTGATCCAGCGCTTGTACACCGGCCGGCGGCACCAGCCAGCGTTTCTGCTCATCCAGCAAGGCCAGGGAACCGGTCTTGCCGATACGGAAGCGCTTGAGGTTTTCGAACTGGGCGTTCTGGGCATCGGTGTAGTCGAAGCCGACAAACAGCACCGCAATCACTTTGCCGGCCGCATCACGCACCGGGGTGTACTGGGTCATGTAGGACCGTTCGAACAGCACCGCACGGCCGACGTAACTCTGTCCGGCGAGCAGGCGTTGATACGCCGGATGCTGGTGATCCAGGGCGGTACCGATGGCGCGGTTACCGTCCTGCTTGGTCAGCGATGTACTGATGCGGATGAAGTCTTCACCGCTGCGCACGAACACCGTGGCCACGCCGCCGGAGGTGTCCTTGAACTCATCGACCTCACTGAAATCGTTGTTCAACACGTCGCTGCCCAGGAACAGGCTGGGTGTCTGCACACCGGCCACGGTCACAGGCTGGTCAGCACGCATGCTCAAGCCGGCGCCGAAGCGCTTTTCAAACAACCCGCTCAAACGCTGGGTACTTTCGCGCAAGGTGCCGTGGAAGGTGTTGAGCTGGTCGGCGAGCAAACGCGCCTCGCTGGCCAGGTGTTCCTCTCGGGTGTCGAGGTTGGCGGAGTCGAGCGAACGCAAGGCAAACACGGTACTGCCGCTGATGACGACAGCCAGAATCACCGCTAGTGCGAGGCCTAGTTGTGAGGCTATCCGGGCGCGAGGTTGAGACATGAAGGCTCCTGGCCGAGGCCAGGATCATCCTGATCTCATAGCGCTGCTCGGCAAATTATCTAGTGGGAAACGTTGGTGCACGATGGTTCCAACACTCCTACTTCGGCTGGACGAGGCAATACTTGAGCGAATCACAGGGGTATCACGCAAACGATTGCATGACCCGTTTGCCGTCGCTCAATCAAGGCGTTCGACACGGGGCAATTCCATGGCCTTGACTTCCGCCTGCAGAAACTCCGCCAAACGCCGCAAACGCTCGCCGCCAGGACGGGTTTTTGGCCACACCAAGTAGTAATTTTCGCCACTGGCCACGGCGGTTGGCCAAGGCAGGCTCAGCCGTCCCTGGGCGACGTCTTCGGCCACCATCAGCAAGTCGCCCATGGACACGCCATAGCCCCGCGCGGCGGCGATCATGCCCAATTCGAGGGTGTCGAATACCTGCCCGCCCTTGAGCGACACCTGGGTAGACAGCCCCATGCGATCCAGCCAATTGCGCCAATCGCGGCGGTCGGGCGTGGGGTGCAGCAATTCGGCGGTGGCCAGGCGTGTGGCATCCCAGGGCCCATCCGCCAACAGGTTGGGGGCGCCAACCGGAATCAGAAATTCCGGGAATAGATAACTGGCCTCCCAGTCCGCCGGAAAGTGCCCAAAACTCAGCAGCACCGCACAGTCGAACGGCTCCTGGTTGAAGTCCACCTCGTCCACGTTCATCCAGGCGCTGGTCAGTTGCACTTCATTGCCCGGCTGTAACGCCCGGAAACGACTGAGCCGCGCCAGCAGCCAACGCATGGTCAGTGTCGACGGCGCCTTCATTCGCAGGATGTCATCTTCGGCATTCAGGGTATGGCAGGCCCGCTCCAGGGCGGCGAAACCTTCGCGCACACCGGGCAACAGCAGGCGTGCAGCTTCGGTGAGCTGCAGGGTGCGGCCGCTGCGCTGGAACAGGCGACAGGCGAAATGCTCCTCCAATGTGCGGATATGTCGGCTCACCGCACTTTGAGTAATGGACAACTCCTCCGCCGCGCGGGTGAAGGAGTTGTGCCGGGATGCCGCCTCAAACGCACGGAGGGCATACAGCGGAGGAAGACGACGCGACATCTGGGAAGACTCCTACAGGCAATACGGTAACGTACCAGATTCATTCAGCATGAGTTTTACTCATGCGAGCAATCGCTTTTATCCCTTTGTGCATTGGGCTGGGAGCACTGAGAATCAACCCTTGCGCAACCTTCTGACTTTTCGAGTGTGATGATCATGCAGCATCCGGCACGTACCGAACTCTGGGCCATTCTGCGGCTGTCGGGGCCGTTGATTGCCTCACAGTTGGCGCACATGCTGATGGTGCTGACCGACACCCTGATGATGGCCCGCCTTAGCCCCGAAGCCTTGGCCGGTGGCGGCTTGGGCGCGGCGAGCTATTCGTTCGTGTCGATTTTCTGCATTGGCGTAATTGCTGCCGTGGGCACCCTTGTGGCCATCCGTCACGGCGCGGGCGATATCGAAGGCGCCACCCGCCTGACCCAGGCCGGGCTGTGGCTGGCTTGGCTGATGGCCTTGGCCGCAGGCTTGCTGCTGTGGAACCTCAAGCCGCTGCTGCTGATGTTCGGCCAGACCGAAACCAATGTGCACTCGGCCGGGCAATTCCTGACGATCCTGCCGTTCGCCCTGCCTGGCTTCCTGAGCTTCATGGCCCTTCGCGGCTTCACCAGCGCGATTGGCCAGGCCAAGCCGGTGATGGTGATCAGCCTCGGCGGTGCAGTGGCTAATTACCTGCTCAACCATGCATTGATCGAAGGCATGTTCGGCCTGCCGAAACTGGGCCTGATGGGCATCGGCCTGGTCACGGCCGTCGTCGCCAACGGCATGGCGTTGGCGCTGATGTGGTACATCCACCGCAACCGTACCTATGCTGCCTACCCGCTGAGCACCGGCCTGCTGCGGCTCAATACCCAGTATCTGCGCGAGTTGTGGCGCCTGGGCCTGCCGATCGGTGGCACCTATGCGGTGGAAGTCGGGTTGTTTGCCTTTGCGGCGCTGTGCATGGGCACCATGGGCAGCACACAGTTGGCGGCGCATCAGGTCGCACTGCAGATCGTCTCGGTGGCGTTCATGGTGCCCGCGGGGATGTCCTATGCGGTGACCATGCGCATCGGCCAGCATTACGGCGCCGGGCGACTGCTGCAGGCACGCCTGGCCGGGCGCGTCGGCATAGGATTCGGCGCGGCGGTGATGTTGGGATTTGCCGCGATGCTGTGGCTGTTTTCCGATCCGCTGATCGGACTGCTCATCGACCACAACGACCCGGCGTTCCACGATGTGATCGTCCTGGCCGTCAGCCTGCTGGCCGTCGCCGCGTGGTTCGAGCTGTTCGACGGCGTGCAAACCATCGCCATGGGCTGCATTCGAGGGCTCAAAGACGCCAAGACCACCTTTCTGATCGGCGCGGGCTGCTACTGGTTGATCGGCGCACCGTCGGCCTGGCTGATGGCCTTCACCCTGGGCTGGGGACCGACTGGCGTGTGGTGGGGGCTGGCGCTGGGCCTGGCGTGCGCGGCGGTCAGCCTGACCTGGGCGTTTGAGGCGAAGATGAAGCGGATGATTCGGCGAGAGCCTGAAACCTACAGCACGTTGCACGCGGCCCAGCCGGACTGAAGGATGTCAGCGGTCGGTGTGGGAGCAGGCAAGCCAGCGCCCACCGCTGATTGGGTTCGCAACTCAACCCAGCAAGGCCTGCTGGCCTTTACCGAAAGTCAGGTACTCCACAAGCTCCGGTAACGGCAACGGCTTGCTGATCAGATAGCCCTGGGCCTGGTCGCAGCCAAACAAGCGCAACAACGCCAGTTGCTCCGGTGTTTCCACACCTTCGGCGACCACCTCCAGGTTGAGGTTGTGCGCCAGGTTGATCATGGCATGCACCAGCTTGCGGTTCTCTTCGCGCTCTTCCATGCCGCCGACAAAGCTCTTGTCGATCTTCAACAAGGCAATCGGCAGGCTGTTGAGGTGCACGAACGAAGAGAAGCCTGTACCGAAGTCATCCAGGGAGAACCGCACACCCAGGCGACCGAGGGCGTCCATGGTTTGCTTGACCAGGTCACTGCGACGCATCACGGCCGTTTCGGTGAGTTCGAACTCCAACCATTGCGCTTCCACCCCACGCTCGGCAATCAGCCGGCTGAGGGTCGAGAGCAACTGGCTGTCCTGGAACTGACGGAACGACAGGTTGACGGCCATGTGCAGCGGCGGCAAGCCGCGTTCACGCAGGTCCTGCATGTCACGCAGGGCCCGGGAGATCACCCAGTAGCCCAACGGCACGATCAGGCCGCTCTGCTCGGCCAGGGGCACGAATTCACTCGGCGGCAACAGGCCACGCTCGCCATGACGCCAGCGCACCAGGGCCTCCAGGCCGACGATATGCCCGTCGTCCAGGTCCAGGCGCGGCTGGTAGTGCAACTCCAGCTCATCACGCCGCAAGGCGCGGCGCAGCTCGCTTTCCAGGTCGGCCAGGCTGCGCGCGTTGCGATTGATACGTTCGTTGAAGATATGAAAGGTGCAGCCCTGGGTGCTCTTGGCTTGCTGCATGGCGATATGGGCGTGCCACATCAGCGGGTCGGCCCCGGCGCGGGCGCGGGCATGCGCCACTCCCAGGCTGCAACCGATCAGCAGGCTTTCGCCATCCACCCAGTAGGGTTCGGCCATGACTTCGGTGATGCGCTCGGCCATCCACTCGGCGCGCTGGGGCGCCCGGCGGGTGTCGATCAGCAGGGCGAATTCGTCGCTGCCCAGGCGCGCCAGTTGGTCGCCGACCTCGAGCTGGCTCTTGAGCCGCGACACCACTTGCAGGATCAACCGATCGCCAGCCTGATGGCCGAGGGCATCGTTGGCGTGACGGAAGTTATCGAGGTCCAGGTGACCGAGGGCCAGGCCACGGCCTTCATTCTCGGCCAGGCGTGCGGTCAGCAGGGTCTGGAAGCCCTGGCGGTTGGCGATACCGGTGAGCGGGTCCTGTTCGGCCAAGCGTTGCAGGGTGTTTTCCAGCACGCCACGCTCGCGGACATGCCGCAGGCAGCGGCGTAATGTATCGGCGTCCAATACATCACGCACCAGCCAGTCGCTGACGCCAAGGGGCGAAACCAGGGGTTCCTGCTCCAGCAGCAACACACAGGGCAGGCTGCAACGGCCAGGCCCGGGCTGCAGGCTGGGCGTGGTCAACAGCACCGCGCTGTGGTCGTCATCGAACAGACGGCTCACGGAATCCCAGTTTGGCGCACTGATCAGCACAGCCCCATCGCCCATCGGCGCCAGGCACTCGCGCAATAACGCTGCCCACGCGGGCTCATCGGCCAGCAGCAGCAAACGCAAGGGTTCGACAGGCGTAGACAAGCTAGCTCCCTAGACTCTGCAAAAATTCGTGGCGGCGGGCATTATGACGTGCGCCCTGATAATCACCAATGATAGGGGTTATCAAACACGCGAACTGTAAACATTAGTCTCAAACAACCCCGACATCCTGCGGCAAAGTATCAAAACCGGCAAATTTAGATCGAGTGGTACGTCA
>Ga0308164_10001510_pt1 | contig 26896 bp, 18 predicted proteins | sample PhyTR2_FD_201031 | JGI IMG/M metagenome (GOLD analysis project Ga0308164, IMG submission 201031) | Phyllosphere microbial communities from UC Gill Tract Community Farm, Albany, California, United States - DLSLT.R2 | ecosystem: Host-associated > Plants > Phyllosphere > Unclassified | place: USA... | reverse complement strand
GTAACTTCACGGAGGCTCCCAGCGAGTCGTACTACACTTTTTTGCCCTGGATAGAGCCGGGCGAAGGTTTTTTTGAAGGTTTTTACTACTATCAGCTGCCAGTGCCGGTCGATTCGTTGCGCGCCGTGGCCACCGCGCCCGGTGTGCCCGCGCCGCAGGTAGAGGCCGTGGTGGTGGGCGGCAGCCGCGTCGATAACCACTCTACCACGGTGAGCGTGATACCGCCGGGCAGCACTACGCCCCGGCTGCTGGGTACACTGCTCTACAAGCGCTTTGACCACGCAAAAGGCCGCTATGCCTTGCAAATCAGCGACATAAGCAGCCAGGGCGTTGCCACAATCAGCTTCGACCGAGGCCCGCTGCCCCCACAGTCGCTCGCCGATGTGTACCGGATGTCGTGGCTGCGCGTTACGGCGCCGCAGCAAAATGTGTGGTTCAGCGACCGCCGTTTCGTGGCTTTTCAGAACGACTCGCTGCTGGCTGGCCCGGCTACGTATGAGGTTGACAACGTGCCGCCTACGGTAAGCGGCTTCGACATTCAGGACCCCTGGAATGTGCAGCGTGTGGCGGGCACTGCCGCGGCCACTTTGGGCAGCACGGGCCGGCGCTACGTGTTTCCGAGCGCTACTGGGCAGCAAACGCGCCGCCTGCTGCTGGCCGATGAGGCCCAGCCGCTGGTGCCGCCCGCCGCCCGCCGGGTTAATTTTCGGGTTATTGACGCGGCCAAGCCCAACTTCCTCATTATCACCCACCCCAAGCTGATGCAGGCGGCCGGCGCGGTGCCTAACGTGGCGCAGGCCTACGCCAACTACCGGGCTTCGGCCGCGGGCGGGGCTTACGATACCCTGATGGTGACGGCTCCGCAGCTCTACGACCAGTTTCACTACGGCGAGCGCTCGGTAATTGCCCTGCGCCACTTCGCGCTGTGGATGGCAGCGCGCGCGCCGGCCAACCAAACCAAGTTTTTGCTGCTGCTGGGCAAGGGTATTTCGCCGGGCTCGCCGGTGAGTACAAAAATAGACCCTGATAGGTACGGAGACCTCTTCAGCGGGTTTATTACCTACCAGTCAACGCGGATACAGGGAGAAAATGGGCTCGATTTAGTGCCTGTTTCCACTCGCTCATCGTCCGATGTTTTCCTGTCCAGCGACTGGCCGCACGATAATTACGTGCCGGCCCTGCCCACGGGCCGCATCGTGGCCAGCACGCCCGCCGAAGCGCTAGCTTACCTTAGCAAGCTGCAGGAGTACGAAGCCCAACTTGACCCCAACCAGCCTAATCCCGAGCCCTGGCACAAGAATATGGTGCACCTGAGTGGGGGGCAGGAGCAAGCAGAAATCAGCCAGTTCCGGTCCTACCTCGACAAGTACAAGCGCCGGGTGGAAGGCCCGCTGCTGGGGGCCAGCGTCACGACCTATCAGCGGGTATACGACCCCACCAAGCTGCCGGCTAATAAGAACATCTCGGCCGAAGTGAACGCCGGGCTAGGCCTTATCACGTACTTCGGCCACGGCTCAACTACCAAGTTTGACTTGAATATCGGGGATATTAACGACCCTTTGCAAGGCTATAACAACGCTAAAAAGTACCCGGTAATGATGTATAATGGGTGCTCGGCGGGCTCGGCGTTTTATAATGTCAATACGTTTGCCTCTGATTGGGTACTGGCACCTAGTAAAGGTTCGATTGGGATAATGGCTGAGAGCGGGGCTTCGTTTGCCGGGCTGCTCGACCCCGTGCAGGACCTTACCCATCAACTGCTCTTCAACGACCCACTTTGGTTTGGGCGACCCATTGCCGAGGTGCGCCGCGAGGTAGTGCGGCGTGTGCAAGGGCTGCCAGACTACGTGGGCAAGCTCGCTGCCACCGAGCAGCTGCTGTGCACCATCTGGCAGGGCGACCCGGCCCTGCGCATGTATGCCCCGGCCAAGCCCGACCTGCAAACCAGCGCCGCCGCCCTCTCGCTCTCGCCCATTGCGCCAGAGGCAGCCGTGACGACCGCCTCTACCAAGTTTACCCTCAACATTGGGGTGAGCAACCCCTTGCGCATCACCCGCGACTCGGTCGAGATTCGCGTTACGCGCACCTACCCCACGGCTACGGGCTTGCCTAAGGAAGTGTATGTCTTCAATAACCACGACGGTCTCAAGCCTTTCCCGCAGGCTTTCCGGCGCGATACGGTTTACTCTATTACCCTCAACAACCCCACGGGCGACTTCTCGGGCGACAACCAATTTACCGTGGAGCTCGACTACCGCAACAAGATTGCCGAGCTCAACGAGGGCAATAACACGGCCACGCTCTCGTATTCGTTCCTGAAGCGTGGCCTCACCCTGCTCACCCCCACCGAGTTTGCCATTGTCGCCACTCCCAAGCCGCGCCTAGTGGCCCAGAGCAACGCCTCCAACAACCCGGTGCGCAGCTACGATTTCCAGGTCGATTCGGTGGCTAGCTTCGATAGCCGGGGGCTGCAATCGGGCACCGTTACCGCGGGCGCAACCCCTAGCTGGACGCCACCCAGCGCCCTCACCAGCAAAGGCGACTCAACGGTGTGGTACTGGCGCGTGCGCTTTACCACGGCCGTGGCGCCGGAAGACAACAGCTGGCAAGTGAGCTCGTTCCGCGTCATTCCCGCGGCCCTGAGCGGCGGCTGGTCGCAGAGCCACAATGGGCAGTTCAACCGCGACGACCTGCGGGGCGTGGCCGTGGCTACCCCTAGCAACCGCTGGAGCTTTGCCACCCGGCAGCAAGCCCTGACGCTGCGCACGGCGGGCGGCGGCGCCCCCGGCAGCACCTATACCTTTGCCGTGAGCGGCTACGGCATCAACACGGAGGGCGCGGCGGCCAACGTCAGCAATTGCGGCGTAAAATCGCCCAACCTGCTGCTCGCCGTCTTCGACCCGCGCACGCTGAAGCAGACCGTGGTGGGCGGCTCGTACTCGGTGTGCGGGCCGGCCAGCCAGCCGTTTTACTACTTCGGCGCCGACCCCACCAACGCGGCCGACACCCTCGATAACCTCAACAACAGCGCTACCCGCCAGGCGCAGCTGCTCGATTTTCTGGGCAACGTGCCCGAGGGTTCCTACGTGGCCCTAGTGAGCGAGAACCGCCTGCGCTACGCCGACCCTGGCCTGGCCGCTACGCTGCGCCAGGTGGCTAGCCTGCTGGGTAGCAAGCTGGTGCCGACCCTCAAAAACGGCGAGCCCTGGGCCCTGGTGGCCCAGAAGAAGGCTAGCGGCAGTGTGCTGCTGGCCGAGGCCGGCCCCGACCGTGCCTCGGGCACGCCGGCGTACCTGCAAAGCCTCACGCTGAGCGCCTCGCTGAGCGCGCCCAGCAAGGAGGGCAGCGTGACGAGCACGCTCATTGGCCCGGCCGTGAAGTGGCAAACGCTGGTGAATGTCATCAAGCCCGAAACGCCTACCGCCAGCTATACGCTCGCGCTGGTAGGTATCGACGCCAGCAACCGGGCCACGGTGCTGCAACCCGATATCAAAGCCAAGAGTGTGGACCTGACCGGCTACTCGGCCACTACCTACCCGTACATGCAGCTGCAGCTAGCCCTGCGCGACTCTGTGACTAGGGTGCCGCCGCAGCTCAAGCAGTGGCTGGTTGCCTACAAGGGCAAGCCCGAGGGCATCGTGCGCCGCGACTTGGTGGCGGCGGCTGTCTACGACTCGGCTAGCCTCAAGGCGCAGGCGACTAGCGGCACGGGCTTCATCAAGTTTCCGGTTAAGTTTGACAACATCTCGCAGGAAGCCTTTGCCAGCCGCCTCCAAACCCAGGTGCAGCTGGTGAATGCCACTACCAACCTGCCGGTGCGCACGCTGCCGCTGCTCACGGCCACCCGCGATTTGCTGCCCGGCGACAGCGTGCTGACCGTGAACGTGAGCCTCGATATGCGCGGCCTCTTCGGCAAGTTTTACGTGCGCGTGGTGGTCAACCCGCAGCTGCAACCCGAGCTCTACTACTTCAACAACGAGCTAAGAACGGCCACCTTCACAGTGCGCGATACCAACGTGCCGCCCACGCTCGACGTGGCCATCGACGGCCGCCACATCCTCGATGGCGAACTGGTGTCGGCGCGCCCGCTCATTGCCGTGCAGCTCAAGGATGAGGATAAGCTGCGCCTGATTACCGATGCCTCGTTCTTCACCATCTTCCTACAGCGGCCCGATGGCACCACCACGCCCGTGAATGTAAATGGGTCGGAGGTGCGTTTCAGCGTCGATAACTCGGCGGGTAGCCTGGCCAGGCTCGAATACAGCCCCGGCCAAAGCCAGCCGCTGCCCGATGGTACCTACACGCTGAGCGTGCAGGGCCGCGACGCCTCGAACGCGGTGGCGGGCACCGTTACGTACCAGGTGAAGTTTACGGTAATCAACGAGTCGCGAATCTCCAACGTGTACCCGTACCCGAACCCCGTCACGAGCAAGGCGAAGTTCGTATTCACGGTAACAGGCCAGGAGCTGCCGCGCAACATGAAAATTCAGATTATGACCCTTACGGGTCGCGTAGTGCGCGAGATTTTCATGAGCGAACTAGGCCCCTTGCACATCGGCAACAACGTGACCGACTACGCCTGGGATGGCACCGACCAGTACGGCGACCACCTCGCTAACGGCACTTACCTGTACCGCGTAGCCATCGATTCGTCGGACAAAGAGTTCAAGAAATTCAATACCAGCGGCGACCAGGCCTTCAAAAACGACTGGGGCAAGCTCGTGCTGCTTCGCTAGCCTAGCCCGGGTCAACTGCCAAATTGAAAAGGACGCTCTGCTTAGCAGAGCGTCCTTTTTGTTGGGGAGGGCCTAGCGGCGGCGCAGTGTTACGAAGCTGTAGGCTAGGGGGTTTTTTTCGTCGGGGGCGTGGCGGCAGCGGGTTTCCTCGCGCCAAGTAGTGGGCGGCAGGGCGGGAAAAAAAGTGTCGCCATCGGGCACGGTAGTGTGCACCTCGGTGAGGTACACGATATCGGCGGCGGGCAGCGCGGCGCGGTAGATTTCGCCCCCGCCAATCACGCACACTTCCTCGCCGCCGGGCTGCTGGGCGGCCAGCGCCAGGGCTTCGGGCAGCGAGTGGGCCAGCAGCGCGCCGGCCGGGGCGGGCCAGCCGGTTTGGGTGGTAACCACAATAGTGGTGCGGCCCGGCAGCACCCGGCCGATGCTCTCAAACGTGCGCCGGCCCATTATAATAGGGTGGCCGAGCGTGTGCTCTTTGAAGTGCTGTAAGTCGGCCGGCAGGTGCCAGGGCAGCTGGCCTTGGCGACCGATAACGTTGTTTACGGCGGCAGCGACGACGATGGAAACCATAAAACTAGATGAATTAGTGAGTAGTGCGGACTGTTAGTCCGCGCGTGATAACCTATTGTATGCGTAGTAAACCCGCGAATTAAAAGTCCGCGCTACTGGCCTGCATCCCCAAAATCCAGTTTGGTGCCGCGCAAAAACTCCTCGGTGCTCATACGTTTTTTGCCCTCCAGCTGTACTTCCAGCAGGGCTAGCCAGCCGGTGGGCGTGGCCACACGCAGGTGCTGGCGGCCATCGGTGGCCCAGGTGCCGGTGGGGGCAGCGGGGCCGGGCTGGGCGGCGGCGCGGTACACTTTCAGGCCGCGGCCATCGGGCAGGGTGGTGTAGGCGGCGGGGGCGGGGGCTAGCCCCCGCACCTGGTTCACGAGGTCGAGGGCGGGGCGATTGAAGTCGAGCCGGCCGGTTTCTTTGGTGAGCTTGGGGGCGGGGCGCAGGTCGGCGGGGTTGGCCTGCGGGGTGCTGGGCGCCGCGCTCGCCGCAATGGCCTGCACCGTGCGGGCGGCCAGCGCGGCGCCGGTTATTTTCAGCTTGTCATATAAGGAGCCAAAGTCGTCGCTAGGGTCGATGGCCAGCTTATCCTGCATGATGAGGTCACCGGTGTCAATTTCGTGGCGCAGAAAAAAGCTGCTCACGCCCGTTTCCTGGTCGCCGTGCATCAGGGCCCAGTTGATGGGCGCCGCGCCCCGGTACTGTGGCAGCAGCGAGGCGTGGATGTTGACCGACCCTAGCCGGGGCATGTTCCACACCGCCTCGGGTAGCATCCGGAAGGCCACTACCACCTGTAAATCGGCCGCGTAGCTCCGGAGTTCTGCCTGAAAAGCCGGGTCTTTTAAATTAGTAGGTTGCAGCACCGGCAAGCCGTGCGCCAGGGCCGCCTGCTTCACGGCCGAGGCTTGCAGTTGGCGCCCGCGTCCGGCCGGCCGGTCGGGACCCGTGAGGACGGCCACTACTTGCGCTTCGGGCAGGGCTAGCAGGGTTTCGAGGGTGGGCACCGCAAAATCGGGCGTGCCCATAAAAATGATGCGCAAGGGAGCAGGCATAAGAGTAGATAGGTCAGTAAATCCGGCCGTTGGGCTGGCGAAAAAAGCAGCTTGCCAGGGTAGATAGATAGTAGGCAAACCTGATAAGACGCTTCGTTCGTCAGCATGACAGCCTGTTGGGGGGATGGCGCTACTTTTCAGGGTACAGCAAATACTTTTTGCGTAGCTGCTTAAACTGGTTCAACCCCGGCTGCCAGCTAGCCCGGATGCTGGCCTCGGAGCGCCCGGCCACCACCTGCGCGCGCAGCGAGTCGGTGCCGGATAATTGCTCGAAGTATTTGGTAAAGAAGTGCGCCTTGTCGGTGCTCTGGCGGTAGAAATCGAGCAGGTACTGCACCGTAAAAAACTGCGCCGGCTCACCGGCGGCGGGCTGGTGCAGGTCGAGGCCGTAGCAGCGCTGGCCATTGAGCGGCGGCGTGGGCGAGCCCGCGTTGGGGCGGGGTGTAAACTGGTGGGGCCGGCTAGCTGGCTGGCTAGGGCTGCCGACAACCTCAAAGGGCCGGTCGGTGCCGCGACCCACGCTCACGTTGGTACCCTCAAACAAACACACGCTGGGGTAGAGCGTTACCGCCCGGGCCGTGGGCAGGTTGGGGGAGGGGCGCACGGGTAGGGCGTAGGGCGTGGCGTGGGTGTAGCCGCCCGCCACGGGCACCACCTGCAAGCGGCAGGGCTGGCCGCCGGCCAGCCACTTTTCGCCGTTTATCATGCGGGCCAGCTCGCCCACCGTGAGGCCGTGGCAGATGGGCAGCGGGTCGAGGCCCACGAACGAGCGGTGCTTGGCTTCGAGCACTGGCCCATCGACGAGCGCGCCGTTGGGATTGGGCCGGTCGAGTACGATTACCGTCTTGCCCTGCTCGGCAGCCGCTTCCATCACGTAGTGCAGCGTGCTGATGAAGGTGTAGAAGCGCGTGCCGACATCCTGAATGTCAAATATCAGCACGTCCACGTCGGCTAGCATCTCGGGAGTGGGCTTTTTGGTTTTGCCATACACCGAGCGCACCGGTATGCCGGTGCGGGCATCGCGCCCATCGGTGATGGTGGCGCCGTCGGCCGCCTCGCCCCGAAAGCCGTGCTCGGGGGCGAAGATGGCCGTCAGGTTCACGCCCCGCGCCTTCAGCGTATCGACCAGGTAAGCCTGGCCCACCCGCGACGTTTGGTTCACGACCAAGCCCACGCGCTGGCCTTGCAGGGCGGGCAGGTAGGCCCCCAGCTGGGCGGCGCCCATTTGCAGAGTGCGGGGCGCCCGCGCGGCGGGCGAGGCAGGTGCCTGGGCGGGTAGCTGGCCCGTGGTGGGGCTAGCCCCGCACCCGGTGGCCAGGCCCGCGGCCATAAAAATCCACTTCATCATGGCTCAAAAGTACCTTGCTGCGTAAGAAGCACGCTACTGCCCGGCCTGCAACCCCCGGCGCGGCGTAGCTTTACGCCACTTGTGAATATCGCCCGCTACATATCGCGCCGGATGGACGGAGCCGACTCCGGCTCCTTCACTCATTCTGTTACGCGCATTGCCACGGTGAGCATTGCCCTGGGCATTGCCGTGATGATAGTTTCGTTTTCTATTCTGCAGGGCTTCCGCGAGCAGATTCAAGACAAGATATTCTCCTTTGGGGCGCATTTGCAGCTCTCGCGCTACGACACCAACAACTCGCTGGAGGTGGCGCCCATTTCCGAGCCCGAGTTGCGCCGTCAGCTCACGCGTTACCCGCAAGTGGCTTCGGTGCAGCCCTTTGCCCGCAAAACGGCCATCATCAAAACCACCGACGAGGTGCTGGGCGTGGTGCTGAAAGGCGTATCGGAAAAACACGGCCCTAGCAGCATGCGCCAAAATATGGTGGCCGGCAAGTTTATCAGCTTTGCCGATTCGGCGGCCAGCAACGACATCGTTATCTCGCGCAAAATTGCCGATAAGCTGCGGTTGGGGGTTGATAGCACGGCCGTGTTCTACTTCATTCAGCAGCCACCGCGCGTGCGCAAGTTTCGGGTGGCGGGCATCTACCAGACCGGCCTCGACGAGTTTGACGAGGTGTACGTGCTCGGCGACCTGCGCCAGATTCAGGAACTCAACGCCTGGCCCGATACCCTGGTGGGCGGCCTGGAAGTGCGCCTGCGCAATTTTAAGACGCTCGACCGCACGTTTGACCAGTTTTTTGAGCAGCTGCCCTACGAGGTGCGCATCGAAAAAATCACTGACCAGTACGCCCAGCTCTTCGACTGGCTGCAATTGCTGAACCGCAACGTCATTATTTTCCTCATCCTGATAATTTTTGTGGCCACCTTCAACATGGTCGCCACCATCTTCATCATGATTCTGGAGCGCACCAAGATGATTGGTATCCTGAAAGCCGTGGGCGCCACCGATAACCAGATTCGGGGGATGTTCTTCTTCCGGGGGCTGTCCATTGCGCTCAAGGGCCTAGTGATTGGCAACCTGTTTGCGCTGGGCGTGTGCTGGTTGCAGTATCACTTTCGCATCATTCCGCTCGACCCCGACAATTACTACATGGACCGCGTGCCCGTGGCCTGGGACTTCACCGTTATCCTGTTGCTAAACGCGGCCACGCTCACGGCGGCCGTGCTTTCGGTGCTCATCCCAACCTACATGATTGCCCGCATCAAGCCCATGGTGGCCATCCGGTTCGACTAGGGACGGGGCGACAACAAGGCCCTCTTTTGGGGAACTGCGCGGCGGAATATGGGCGTTGGGCGACGAAGCCGGGCATTATTACCGAACCCGGCGTAATTTAGCCGGGCCAAATGGGCTGGTCAAAAATAAAAGCCGGGTGCAACCTGTTACCTGCTCGGTAGCCTCTTTTGGGTACAATAATTTTCCTTTTTTCATGAAAAATTTTCCTCGGCTAGCCGGCCGTTTGCTGGCCCTGCTGCTGGTGCTGAGCGGCCTCGGCCTAAGCAGCTGCAAGAAAGACGAAACCACCACCGTATATGGTAACTGGGTTCGGGGCAACTCGTTTCCGGGTACCGTGCGCAGCAACGCCGTGAGCTTTGTAGTGAATGGCGTGGCCTACGTGGGCACGGGCATCGATGCCAACAGCGTGCGCTACAACGATTTTTTCTCTTTCAATCCCGCCACTGGCAGCTGGCTGCGCCTCACGCCTTTTCCGGGCGTGGCGCGTTATAATGCCGCGGCCTTTGCCGTGGGCAACTTCGGCTACGTGGGCACCGGCTACGATGGCACTAACTACCTGCGCGACTTCTGGAAGTTTGACCCTTCTCAGAATACGACAACCACTACCACTGTTGGCACTACCGTAACCACGACAACCACCGTGGGCCGCTGGACGCAGATTGTGGACTTCCCCGTGAACCCGGGCACGAGCGGCCGCTACGGTGCTGTGGCCGGCAGCGTGGGCAACTTTGGTTACGTAGGCTGCGGCTTCGATGGCAACAATGAGAAGGATTTTTACCGCTACGACCCCTCGGCCAACACCTGGAATACGTTCGCTGGCTTCCCCGGCGACAAGCGTATCAACGCGGTGGCCTTTACGGTGAACAACGTTATGTATGTGGGCACTGGCATCAACAACGGCCAGTACGTTACGGATTTCTACGCCTACGACCCCGCTAAGGACGCCTGGACGGCCAAGCGCCAGCTGGCTAACATCACTAACTCGACGGATTCATACGACAACAGCCAGCTGCCCCGCTCGCAGGCCGTGGCTTTTACCATTGGCAGCTACGGCTACCTGGCCACCGGCAGCAACGGTGCCGTGCGCACCGACTGCTTCCAGTATGACCCCACCCTCGACACTTGGACCAAGCTGAACCCCTTTCTTGGTTCGGCCCGCAACGCGGCCGTGGCGTTTGGTATCGGCAACTTGGGCTACGTAGGCACCGGCAACTCGGGCGCCACTCGCTTCGACGACTTCTGGACGTTTGACCCCAATGTCACGCAGCAATAAGGCACCCGCCGCCTGGAGCCGCCTGCTGGCCCTGCTGGGCGTGATGCTGCTGGCGGCCAGCTGCACCAATACCACGAGCGACATTGGCGTCGGGCTGCCCGATTCTAATGTCGATACCGGCGCCTTTCTCATCGATACGCTCACGGTACGCTCGTCCACGGTGCTGCGCGACTCCGTGCCCAGCTCAAACTCGGAGTTTCTGTTCGTGGGGCAGTACACCGACCCGCTGGTGGGTAAGCTCACGGCCAGGAGCGCGTTTCGGCTAGGCCTGCCTGCCGGCTATGCACCCGACCCAACGGCCGTATTCGACTCCATTACGCTGATTCTGAAGCCGAACGGCTATCGCTACGGCGATACAACCAAGACCCAGGCACTGGTGGAGGTGCATAAGCTGAGCCGCAACACGCCCATCGCGAATACCAAGTTTTCGTACACGTCGCCCCGGCTCACGCCGCTCGGCTACGACTCGACGAACGTGGATAGCCTGCTGAACCGTAACCACGTGGCGCCCCGCGCCCGAGCTCGCCCGAGCATTCGTACGCTACGCCTGCCACTGGATGCGGGCTTTGGTAGCCGGCTGCTTTCCCTTGGCAAGCTGCGCCGCCTGAGCACGCAGAACGACCTCGATGCCTACCTGCCTGGTCTGGTTATTACCCCAGCTGCTGGCGATGAAGGCGCCATCATTGGCCTGAGTGCTATTGATGCCGGGGCCGTGATGAACCTCTATTACCACGTGCCTACTGACCCCACCACCGTTATCACCAGTTCATTTTCGCTGGCTACCGGAGCGCGGCACTTCTTTCAAGTGCGAGCCAACCGCAGCGCGGCGGGCATTAAAAACCTGCCCACTGCCTCGCTGCAAAAGGTGCGTTCCGCGCTTACGGGCAACCAAACGGTTATTCAGGGCGCGCTAGGGCTGCAAACCCGGTTGGAGTTTCCGTACCTGCTCGACCTGCGGCAGTTTGGCAACAATCTGACCGTGACCAGCGCCTCTGTTGAAGCTTCGGTACCCACGGCCACACTCACGCGCTACGCTCCCACGCCGCCCGCGCTTGGGGTGTATTACACCGATGCCAACAACCACCCTACGGGGCTCTACCAGCCCACCCCGGTTGAGTACAAGACGGGCATTTCCTCGCTCACGGGCATCGACCAGGGGGTGTACGCCTTTTCGGTGCTTGATTACTGCAAGGCCGTGCTGGCCAATACCATTCCGAACAACGGCCTGTTGCTAGCCTCGGCTACGCCCGACGTGCCTAGCCGGGTGGTGATTGGCGATTCGCGCAACACCCTCAACAAGCTGACTTTCCGCGTCTATTTCATTCGCGTGCAGTAAGCGGCCGGTATAGCCAATAGCGTTTGGTGAAAGCCCCGAAGCTAAGCTTCGGGGCTTTTTGCATCTGGGCCCTGCCCCGCCCGGCGAGGTTTGCTACCCACCGAGGATACTTTTTAGCGAAATAGCTGTTAGCCTAGCGTGACCAACCAGCTCCCGCCCCCTGCCCCCCGCCCCGACCTGCTGCGGGTATCCTACGATGACTACCGCGCCCTGCCCGCCATTGCCAACTCCGATTTATCGCGCCTGCGCGATGCCCTCAACGGCCGCCCGCCCCGCGTCGATTCGGGCTCGGGTGCCCTCAGCTTTGGCACGGCGTTTCACACGGCTTTGCTCGAGCCCAGCGATTACCAGCCCGGTCAGCCTGGGCTCAACGATACGCTGGTGTGGTGGCTGGTGGAGGGGGTGAAGCTGAATACGGAGCTCAATCGCCTGCTCGAAAACGGTGTTACCGAACGGAGCGCGCTCTTCACCGAGCCCGTCACCGACACGCTGTGCAAGCTGCGTGCCGACCTGGTGCTCGACCAGCCCGGGCAGCCCTATACCATCATCGATTTCAAAACGACCATGGCCCGCGACGCCGAGCATTTTCGCTGGCAGTGCTCGGCCTATGACTACGACCGCCAAGCCGCCTTTTACACCGATGCGCTGCGTGCCGAGCGTTTTCTGCTGGTTGGCGTGCAAAAAGTCGAGCCTTTCGGCGTCTTTCCGCTCGAAGTGCCCGCCGATATGCTAGCCGAAGGCCGCCGCAAATACATGCACCTGCTGCGGCTGCTGCGTGCCCCAGCCACTGCCCCCGCTTATCGGGCCGAAGCTGTGCAAGCCGCCGTAACTGCTTTGGGCCTGTAACACTACCGACACTGCCGCACCAGCTCTAAAAAGGCCGGTCAATATCCTACTAGCTTGATAGTCAGTAGATATTGGCCGGCCTTTTTAGCTATAAAGCCTTGATAAACTTAATCCCACCCATTATTGAACGCTGCGTTTGAGTACAAGAAAGTACAAAAGATTCAATAGCCAGTCTGAGTAAGTACACCTTATAGGTCAGTTTGTCTGCGCGTGTGCAGTTCCCGAAGCAGCGCCTTTAGGCTCGCGGGCTCTTGCAACTGCCCGAGCAAGAAAGCCAGGTATTCTGTCTCGGCCCGCAGGCTGCGCTTTATTTCGCGCAGGCGGGTACGCTGCTGTTTTTCGGTACCACTCCAGGGGGCTTGTTCATCGGGTTGGCGGGCGGTGGCTAGCTGCTGGCTCAGTTGCTGCTGTTGCTGCACGAGCGCCTCGGTATAGCGTCGTAGCAGCGCCTCGGCTTCACCGCTTGGTGGGCTAGGACCATCAGTATTGGCAAGGAGCGATAAAAGCGCGGCCAAATCGCCGGCCGCGTAGGCGGCCGTGATGCGCTGCATCAGGGCCGTTTGAGTTTGCTGCGTGGCGGCGTCGGCTTGGGCTGTCCGGTCGGGGTGATGCAGGCGGGCCAGTTGCCGGTAAGCAGCTTTGGTGTTGCTGAGTAGCGCCTGGTCGGTGGCCGCCGCGACCTGTGCCTGTCCGGCGCGCGCCTGTTGGCGCTGTTGCTGGCGACGGGTCCGCGCCGCTGCGGCTGCTTGCTCGTGCGAGGCTAGCGGTGGCGCAGCGTCTGCCACACCCGGCTTCTCCGGCTCGTCCTCGGGTGGTGGCAGGGGCGGGGCGTAGCGGGCTAGTATGTCGGTTTCATCTTCCCCAAAGCGCGTTTGCAGGCTGCGCGCGTTGTGCACGAGCAGCTCCGTCACCTGCGCTTCTTCGGCGCGGCTGAGGTAGTCGCCGAGCAAGGCAGTTTCCAGAGGTTCGTACAGAGCGCGGCGTGCGGCTACGGCGGCAGCGGCCACGGGGCCCACCTGTTGCCAGTAAGCTTGGCGGGTAGCCGCCTGGCTCGTGCGCAAGCGCAGGAGCTGCGCCCGCAGGTCATCTATCGCCGCTATGGCCTTCCGGAAGGCTAGCTGGGCAGGGGAGGCGTGCGGGCTAGCCGCGCGCTCGGGCAGCAGCTGGCGCTGGGGTAAAGTAGAGTCGGTAGTCACAGCTGGTAAAAATACAGCGCAGTTAAATGGGCTAGCCCGCAGCTCCTACTTACTGCCGCCGTAATAGCCGGCGCCACTTATCATTTAAAAGCGTTCGAGATTAACTAATCACTAATTATAAAAAATATTTTAAAAATAATTTCGCAATTAGTTGTGGAATCAAAATAAACTCCCCACCTTTGTCCCACTAAACCACCACAGCCATGTATTACTTCACACTCAGCCACCGTAATTCGGATAAGATGCAGCCAGCAAGGCTGCTGCTCGGTACATGTGCCTGCCGCTAACCCTTTAAGTTAGCCCTGCCACTGCCCGAGCCCTTTAGCTCGGGTTTTTTTGTGTTTAGTCGGTTCGTCAACCGCTTAGCTTCCTTGCCCGATGCTTTTCATCCGTCCCAGTTATCCGTTGCAGCAGCTCTTGAGCCAGCCCACTAGCGGTTGGGACAAACGACGCGACCACGCTTTTCTTTTGCGAAGTAAATACCGGTAGTTATCGGTAGTATTGCGCACTGAAAAGCCTGGCTCCATAAGCCGGGCTTTTTTGGTAATTTATAATCGAATAAAAATAATTTTTATTCGCAGGAAAAGTATTGTCTATGCAATTCAAAAGTAATTGCCCTTCGAATCAACTTTTTGCCTATTCATCACCTTTGCCCCACCCCCTCATGCGCTTCAATTTTACCTTTCGCAAAGCGCCGCCTGCCCCTGTTCGCAACCACGAAGGTGCCCCAGCCCACGTGCTCACCCCCGCCCTGGAGCTGTACGCCGCCGTGGCTACGGCTGCCCTCAGCGACCAGTTTTACGAGCAAGCCGATACCCGGCTAGCCCGCCTGCGCGAGCTAGTGGCCCAGAGCGAGCCGCCGTTCGTGGCGCGGCTGGCGGTGTATGCCCGTGAGCAGCTGTACCTGCGCTCGGTGCCGTTGGTGCTGGCCGTGGAGTTGGCGCGCACCCATCGAGGCGATAACTTGGTGAGCCGCTTGGTGGCGCGGGTGGTGCAGCGGGCCGATGAAATTCCGGAGCTGCTAGCCTTCTACGCCCAGGCCAACGGCCGCACGGGCCCCAAAACCCTGGGGCGCCTCTCCAAGCAAATGCAGCACGGCTTGGCGCTGGCTTTCAAGAAGTTTGATGCGTACCAGCTGGCCAAGTACGACCGCGATGGTGCCGTGCGCATGCGCGATGCCTTGTTCCTGGTGCACCCCAAGCCGCGCGATGAAGGCCAGCAAGCCGTCTTCAATCAACTGGCGGCTGGCACCTTGCCCACGCCTTACACGTGGGAAACCGAGTTGTCGGCTGCCGGGCAGGTTGCCTACGCCTCGCCCGCCGAGCGGGCTGCCGCCGTGGCCCGCACCTGGGCAGCGCTCGTAACCAGCAATCGCCTGGGTTACATGGCTCTGCTGCGCAACCTGCGTAACTTGCTGGAAGCCAAGGTGCCGGCCGGTGCGCTAGCCCACGCCTGCGCCACCCTGGCCGACCCAGGCCAAGTGGCCCGCGCCAAGCAGCTGCCCTTCCGCTTTCTGGCCGCTTACCGCGAGGTGCTGGCTCTGAACAGCGGCGCGGCGGCCCCGGTGCTGGCGGCGCTCGAAGCAGCCATCTCGGCCAGTGTGGCCAACCTGCGCGGCTTCGACGGCAACACCCGCGTAGTGGTGGCCTGCGACGTGTCGGGCTCGATGCAGCAACCCATTTCGCCGCGCAGCAAAGTGCTGCTCTACGACGTGGGCCTGGTGCTGGGCATGTTGCTGCAAAGCCGCTGCCAGTACGTAGTTACCGGCCTGTTTGGGGCAACCTGGAAGCGGATTGCCTTGCCCCAGGGCCAGGTGCTGCGCAACGTGCAGGAACTGTACCGCCGCGAGGGCGAGGTGGGCTACGCCACCAATGGCCACCTCGTGGTGCAGGACCTGCGCCAGCGCCGCGAAGTAGTTGATAAACTAATGATTTTCACCGACTGTCAGCTCTGGGATGGTGCCGGTCACGACCGCACCCTAGCCCAGGAATGGGCCGCTTACCGCGCCAATGTGGCGCCGCAGGCCCGCCTGTATCTCTTCGACCTGGCCGGCCACGGCACTACGCCGCTCGCGGTGCGCGCCGAGCACGGTGTGGCCCTCGTCGCCGGCTGGTCCGACAAGGTATTCGATGTGCTGGCGGCCCTTGAAAACGGCGACGACGCCCTCACCGAAATCCAGAAAATAGCGCTGTAACCCAAGCGGCCCGGCCGGGCAATCAAGCGGAACCCCCGGCCGCTGCCGCTAGCTACCAGCTAAAAATTAGCCGATTGGGTTACCATTGGCAACATAATTGTACTACTCTTCACACGCGCATTTTATGCCGCATCCCTTAGGCAAACGGCTGACCCCTTAATGGCAGTCGCTGGCCGGAACGGACTACCGCCGGGGCCTAGCTGCCTCGGCGGCCCGTTCCAAACCGGGCTAACTTGCTAGCTGACAGGTGCCGTAGGCAGGCGTTACTTCTTGGTTCTGTAGGTTCGACTCCTTCCCGTCGCTTCGGCCGCGGTTAAGACGCCTGCCGCCTTTTGCCCTGTCTTGTAGGCGTTGCCGGGCAGCGTAGCCAGGCCTTGCTTCGGATTATAGGTCCTATTCTTAGTACCCCGATGGATTATGCTAAGTCGGGGGGTAGCTCGCTGGCAGCGCAGTAGTCGCGCCCGCAGTTCAGCATCCCGGCCGCGGGCAATGGCAGCTAGCCAAAAAACTTTTCTGACGTGAAAACAACTTCTTGGCGCTAGCCAATGAAAATCAAGCTATTGGGTGCCGTAATGCCGCCATACTTCGCACCACAATGGGCCGGTGGCGGGTTCGACTCCCGAAGTGGCAGCCGGCAATGGCTGCTGCGTTGCGACGTGGCTTACGCCGGCCCGCTGGCGGCGCGCTCATTGCCCCGGTAGCCTGATTTTTAAGGGACTAGCCCCAAGCTTACTGCTTTTAAAACCCAGTGCCGTAGGACGGCGCTCCTTCGTTTGGTGAAACCTGACTGTTAATCAGGGCTAGGGTTCGATTCCCGCTTCGAGTCTTCGGGCTTGAAACTGTGCCAGCCGCTTGTTGCCTGGGTTGAGTTTTAACGGTCTTACTAGCAAGCTGGTGCCGTAGCAAGGCCCTACTTCGTTTGGGACGACGGGATTGCGGGTTCGAACCCCGCTCGCTGGACACCTTACCCACAACTTCCAGCGGTAGCTTAAAATGGCAAAGCACGTATTGGCAGGCCTTGCGCTTGTTGCCCAGCTTGTTAGTAGCTCGCCTTCGCCACCTCGTGCAGGTGCGCGGCAAGCACAACCGCCGCGCCTCGGCCGAGGAGCAGCGCTGGGTGCAGCAGTGGCTCGCCGAAGCCCGCCTGACGGTGTCGGTCTACGCGGGGGAAGACTAGAAGAAGTTGCTAATGAACCCCTCAGCATAATGAAACAATAACAATTTCCCCCATAGCGGTGCCGTAGCGCGGGCTTACTTCGTCTGAAACCCGAACCAACCCTGGCCAGCGCGTTTGTCGCCCGTTTTTTCTTAAAGCTGCCGGATGCCGTAGGGCGGCGCTCCTTCGACCTGTCACGTTGCCTGCGCGCGCCGCCCGGCTATTGCTCCGGCAGCTTCTTTTTTAATGCGTGATGAGTTAGCCGAAACCGGTAATCGTTACGCCTTGCTAATCAACCTTTACACTTTGAAAATGGCTTCTATACTACGAGGCAATGACTTGCGGCAGCTCGGGTTTCCCGAAGGCCGCGCTATTGGACTGGCGCTGGCGCAATTGCAGCGCAAAGAGCACAAGCGCCTGCCCCAAGCCGAGCAGCTGGCGCTGCTCAAAACCATTCTGGCTAGCCCCGGCGATTTCCTCACCGACCTGGCCTGGAGCCACACGGCGGCCGCGCTGCTGCCGCCGCCGTCGCGCCACGTAGCGCTGGTGGCACGTAAAGAATATGCCACCTTTGGGGCCGAGCACATCGAGCCGGGCGCCATTCACCAGATGGAAACGGCCATGAAGCTGCCCGTGACGGTGGCCGGTGCGCTGATGCCCGATGCGCACTTTGGCTACGGCCTGCCCATCGGCGGCGTGCTGGCTACTGATAACGCGGTGATTCCGTACGCTGTGGGGGTGGACATTGGGTGCCGTATGGCGCTGTCGGTGTTCAGCCTGCCGGCCAAATACCTGGGCCAGCGCACGCAGGAGCTGCGCAAAATACTGCTCGATAATACGCGCTTCGGCTCGGGCCGGGGCTGGGAGCGGGGCCAGCGGCTAGCCCACGCAGTGCTGGAGCGCGACGAGTTTGCCACGGTGCCGTTTCTCAAAAACAAGCACGCGGCCGCTTACGAGCAGATTGGTACCTCGGGCTCGGGCAACCACTTCGTAGAGTTTGGGCTGGTGGATATCACCGACCCGACCAACGAAATGGGCTTGCCGCTGGGGCAGTACGTGGGCGTGCTGTCGCACTCGGGCTCGCGCGGCCTGGGTGCCAGCGTAGCGCAGCACTACACCGGCCTGGCCAAAAATGTGTGTAAGCTGCCTGCCGAAGCTGCTCACCTTGCCTGGCTAGGCCTCGACACCGAGGCTGGCCAGGAGTACTGGGCCGCCATGACCCTAGCCGGCGACTACGCTGCCGCCTGCCACGAGCAAATTCATCGCCGCCTGGCCAAAGCCCTCGGGGAGAAGCCGCTAGCCAAGGTCGAAAATCACCACAACTTTGCCTGGAAGGAGCACCTGGCCGACGGCCGCGCGGTTATTACGCACCGCAAGGGCGCCACGCCGGCGGGCGCGGGCGTGCTCGGCATCATCCCGGGCTCCATGACGGCCCCCGGCTTTATTGTGCGGGGGCGGGGGCTAGCGGCGTCGCTGGCCTCGGCTTCGCACGGGGCCGGGCGGTTGCTGTCGCGCACCCGCGCCAAGGCCGAACTCGGCGAAGCCGAGGTGCGCCGCCACTTGGCAGCCCATGGCGTAGAGCTGATTGGCGGGGGCCTCGACGAGGCCCCGATGGCTTACAAGGACATCCACACCGTGATGGCGAGCCAGTGCGAATTGGTGGATGTACTAGGCTCCTTCACCCCCAAAATTGTGCGTATGGATGGTGCGTAAAAAAGTTCCCTTTACTAAATCCGACGGCCTTAACAGTTACGTAAAGTAAGCAGGCTCATCAGAGCCGTGTTTTCATAGCTCAGGAAAGCCCGCTGCCTTTGGCTGCGGGTTTTTTATTTGCCGCTAGCCTCGGCCGCTGGCAGCGGCGGCAGCACCCGCACCACGTCGCCCACGCGCAGGCGCCCGCCCTGCGCAATGTGGGCCGTGAGGCCACCGTGGCCGCGCATGGCGTTGTAGCCGCCGGGGCCCAGCTCTTCCTCCATGCGCGAGCAAGGGTGGCACTCGCCGGTGATATCCAAAATGACTTCTTCGCCCAGCTGAATCCGGCGGCCTTTGAGGGCCAGCAGGTTGAGACCACTCACCACCAGGTTGCGGCGCAGGCGTTCGGGCGCCACCGGCTCGGCTAGCCCCAAAAAGCCCGCCACGGCCCCCAGGTGCTCGTGCTGCACGAGGGTAATCTGCCGCTTGCCGCCCGGCTTGGGGCTGGCGTGGTCGCCGGCCAGGTGCCGGTCGGTAATAACCTCGGCCTCGGCCACAGCATCCGGCGCGGCGCGGCGCGCCGCGCGCAGGCCTATCCACTCCAGGCGACCCTCCTGGGGCAGGGTGGCTAGCAGCCGGGCCACGGTCGATTTATCGTCGCCAAAAAAAGGGAAAGCCATAAAAACGGAGGATAAGCGTCAACTGGCCAGGCGCTGGTAAGCCGCCCGGCCGCCACAAAATAAAAAGCAATAAATGAGGAGCCGGCCCGGCAGAATTTCACTAAAAGGTCTACAGCTCGTCGGGGGTGCCGAAGCCCTCACGCACCTCGGGGTGGCTAATCTGCCCGCCCAAGTTGCCGGCGCGGGCCAGCAGCCCAAAGCTCAGGGTAGCCCCTAGCAGCGTGGCCCAGGCTACCTGCCGGGCCCGGGCGTGGCGCTGCTTGAGCTGCACCACGCACAGCAGCGCCAGGGTAGCCGTGGCGGCCAGCACGTAGTAGCCCAGGCGGGCGGCCTGCGCGTGGTTTTTAATGAGCGCCTGGCTCACGCGGGGCATATCCTCCACCACTTTCGCCGCGCCAGGGCCGGTGAGTTGGGCGGGTAGCCCCAGTACCACGGCCAGCACCAGCGCCCACAGCCCGGCGTGCAGCACCGCATCCTGCCGCTTTAGCAAACCCGCGGCTAGCAATAGCACCCCGGCCAGAGCGCCGAAAATGGGTACGTGGTTGAAAATTAAATGCCAGTGAGCTTGGTTCATGGGGGCGCGGCGCTAGGGGAGGGGCAAAGGTAGCCGCCGCCCCGGCGCTGGCCGCGGGGCCTAGTCGTTGCGATGCGCCGCCAGCTTTTCGTGGTGGTTATCCTCCGCTTCTTCCACCGAATGCGTTTCGCCCAAGTCGTTGTCGGCCCGGGCTTTATCGGCCAGCAGGCAATAAAACTGGTGGATAAGCCGGATTTCCTCTTCCGAAAAATCCTGGGCGTTGATGAGGCGGTTGCTGGCACCTTTGGTAGCGGCTAGCAGCTCATTAAGTTTGAGGTGCAACACCAGCGAATCTTTGTTTTGCGCGCGCTGGATGAGAAAAACCATTAAAAAGGTAATAATGGTCGTGCCCGTGTTGATGACCAACTGCCAGGTTTCAGAATAATGAAATACCGGCCCCGTAACGGCCCACAGCAGCACAATACCCACGGCGCCCACAAACACGGCCGTGGAGCCCGAGTACTTCGTGGTTTTTTCGGCGAAGCGCCCAAAGAAGGACGCTTTACTAGCGGGCTGAGGAAAAGCAGACATAACAAAAAGCAAAAAATGCCAGGCTAGCACAGCAGCTAAGGCCTTGCCAAGTAAGCAACTAACAGGTGTGTAGTTGCTGAAGGCATGACTTTTTTTACGTAAAAAGCGCCGCAGCATTTGAAAAAATAGCGCGCCGTAGTACATTTGCACCCGCTTCGCCCCTCAGCGAAGCCGGTCTGCGGACCGTGCCGAGTTACCGATTGCCTTTCTGCGCACGTGGTGAAACTGGTAGACACGCCATCTTGAGGGGGTGGTGCCTTCGGGTGTGGGAGTTCGAATCTCCCCGCGCGCACGCTGAACAAAAAAGCCCGCTTTCGAGCGGGCTTTTTTGTGTCATTTTGTGAACGGCTGGCTTATTTCTCGAAGGGGTTGCCGGGCACTACAAGTACTACCCGCTCGCGCTCCACCAGTACCTGGCCCGGCAGGGCGCCCTTGGGCTTGCGCACAAATTTTTTGGGCGTCACCGTCACCGGGCACAGCGAGTCGTGCTGGCGGCGCGAGTACCAGCCCGCCAGCTGTGCGGCGTGCGCTACTACCGGCTCGGGCACCGTGTGCCCGGCCCGGTGCCGAATAACGACGTGCGAGCCGCTCACATCCTTGGCGTGCAGCCACAGGTCGTCCTTATGAGCGTATTTCTGCGTCAGCAGGTCGTTGTTCTGGGCATTGCGCCCCACCAGAATCATGAAGCCGTGGTCCTCAAACACTTTAAAAGGCAATTCGCTAGCCGCCTTGGCCGACGCCGGGTTGGGGTCCAGCGCGTGCAGCTTGCGCCAGGCGCGCAGGCCGCGCAGCTCGGCCAGCGCGGGCGCGGCATCCAGTTCTTCCAGTAACTCCAGGGCTTGCAAGGCCTCGGTTTCGCGGGTGGCGATGCGCATTTGCAGCTGGCGCTCCTCTATCTGCTGGTTTTTGGCCTTGCGATACAGGTTTTCGGCCGTGCGCTGGGGTTTTTCGAGTGGCTTCAGCTTGAGCACGACGGGCTCGTTGGTGTAAAAGTCAATGACTTCGAGCTGCGCCGCGCCGGGCGCAATGGCGTGCAGGTGGGCCATGATGAGGTCGGCGCGGTGGCGGTAGCCGGCCTCGTGGGCCAGAGCGTGCAAGCGCTGGCCGGCCAGGTGGGCACTGGTGCTGGCCTCGTCGGCCCGGCGCGTAAGCAGCTGCCGCAGCTGGCGGCGCTCGGTTTCGAGCGCGCGGCGGGCCAGCGCCAGCGGCACAAAGCGCCGCAGCGCGCCAATGGGGTCGTTGCCCGGCAGAGTTTCGAGCACCTCGCCCAGTGGCACCAGGCTCAGGCGGGTGCGGCCATCGAGGTAGAGGAGATGGTAGTGCGGCGGGCTTTCCAGCTCAGTCTGCAACTCGCGGGCTAGCCGCTGCTTTACCTCGGCGGGCGCTGGGTCGTAGCCGCGCTGCTCGCGCAGATAGCGCCCTGGCAGGTCGGCCAGGGCCGGGGGCAGCTTGCCGGTGGGCCCTACCGCCGGAGCTGGGGCATCGGCGGGTAGTGGCACCAGGTCGGCATCGGCCGCGTAACGCTGGTGAAAAAGCTGGGCCGGCGCGGCCGGCGCGGGCCGGAAAATAGCATTCGGCCGCGGGCCATAGAGCTTGAAGACGAGGCTAGCCGCGTGCTCCACAAAGTTGATTTGCACTACTCTATCCTGCGGCCAGACGGCGGCGCTGGCCACGGTGCAACCCAGCAGCTCGGGCAGCAGGTCCACCGAGTTCTGGCGGGCGCGGCGGAAACTCTCGGGCAAAGCCAGCGCCGGAAAGGCGGCGCCCAGCTGCGCTTTGAGCCAGAATTCGGTCCCGGCGGGGCTCAGCAGGCCAATTACCAACTCGTCTTTTTCCTGCGAAAAACAGCTAGCCACGCGGTAGCCGCGCAACTGCGCGGTGAGGGCGGGAGCTAACTGGCGCAGGAAATAATAATTGGTGTGCATAAGTAAGTAATAAACAGCCTTAGCCGCTAGGCAACAACTTGGCTGCGCAGGTTTAGCAGGTTAATCAACAGCTGCCTGACTTGCTTAAGCTCCCATTGATACTGCAATAGAAAGAGGGCAAGACCCACTAGCCAAGCCGCAACTGGTATTACTAAAGAAAGGCTTAAACCGCTCAGAAAGATTTTTGCCGCGATAAACGAAAAAATAAACAAGCCAATGACACCTGCTCAGCCGCCAATGGCTAGCAGCGCTCCAACAGATGGGTGGTAACGAAGACGCAGCAAGCAACCTTGGCTGCCTCGCAGGCGCAGATCCTCAACCCGACCAAGTGTGCCAGGGCCGTTCTGACGACCAAACCTGGTATTGTGGCTCACATAGAAGGAGTAGGTCGTTATCTTTCCGACCAATAAAAACTCTTCGGCGCTTAATAGCGTGCGCCAGCTAAGCGGCGAAGAAAGATTGGTTCGTACCTGCCGCAAAAGCTCGGCGGGGGACACGGAAGAATAAAATTCTTCTGTGGAAGAAGGAAACCGCATCGCGCTACACCTCCACCGCCAGCCCATCATAGGCCAGCCTAATCCAGGGTGGCAGCGTGGCCTCTACCTCGCGGTGGCGGCCTAGCTGGTGGCTGATGTGGGTGAGGTAAGCCCGGCGCGGCCGCAATTCTTCCAGCACGGCCACGGCCTCGCTGAGCGAGAAGTGGGAGAGGTGCGGCTCGTGACGCAGGGCGTTGAGCACGATGGTATCGCAGCCGCGTAGCTGCTCCATCGTACTAGGGGGCAATAAGTTGGCATCGGTGAGGTAGGCTAGCCCGCCCAGCCGGAAGCCTAGCACGGGCAGCTTGTGGTGCAGGGCGCGCAGCGGCTGCACGGCCAGCCCCAGCACGTCGAAGGGCTGCTGGTCGTCGAGTATCGGGTGCAGGCCCACCTGGGGAACGCCGGGGTACTTGTGCTCGGCAAACACGTAGGCGTACTCGCGCTTGAGCTGCTCGATAACGCGCGGCTCGGCAAAAACGGGCATCTCCTGCTGCTGCCGGAAGTTGAAAGCGCGCACATCATCGAGGCCCGCCGTGTGGTCCTTGTGTTCGTGGGTAAACAGGATACCGTCGAGCTGCGTGATGTGGGCCCGCAGCATCTGCTGCCGAAAATCGGGGCCGGTATCCACCACCAGGCTGCGCCCGGCCACGGCCAGGTGCACGGCCACGCGCAGGCGCTGGTCGCGAAAATCGAGCGAGCGGCATACCGGGCAGGTGCAGCCTATCATCGGCACCCCCGACGAAGTGCCCGTACCCAGAAAAGTCAGCTTCATAGAATTTAATTATGAATTATGGGTTAGAAATTATGAATTAGCGGGCGGTCTGGGGCGCCGTGCCCGACGGGAAATTCATAATTCATAATTTCTAATTCATAATTAAAAGTTTACCCCACGTACTGGCGCACTACGCGCACCAGGGCATCAAAATCGAGGGGCTTGGGCAGGTAATCAGTGATGCCGGCCTCGCGAAACTGCTCCATCGAGTAGTTATTGGCGTTGCCGGTGATGGCAATCACGGGCAGCTGGTTGATGCGCGCGTCGGCGTGGGACCGAATGTCGCGGGTGCACTCAATGCCGTTTCTTACCGGGATGTTGATATCCATTAAAACCCCGTCAACTTGCTGGCTTTCAAGCTGCTTAATAACCTCACCACCATTTTTGGCCAGCACAATGCGGTATTTCTGCTGTTCCAGAATCTTACGGGTCAGGCTAAGAATGACTGAGCTATCCTCAGCAATAAGGATGGTTTTGGGAGTAGCGGTGGGCGTCATGTGGAAAAAAATGGGTTCGAAACCAGCTTAAAATGAAAAGTAAAAAACACTGGCTAGGGCCTTTAGCCGGCGGCGAGGGCTAGCCAAGCGTGAGCAGGCCAGGATAATTAGCGATGAAAGTAGCGAACAGTTTATTGAGTTCGGGCAGGCCGCTGTCGATTACCTGCGTCTGCTGTTTTTTGATAGCTTTCTCCAAAGCTAAGGCCTGGGTAGCCAGCTTGGTGAGGCCGAGCGTGCCGGCGGTGCCCTTAAGCTGGTGCAAAAGCGGGTGGAGCTTTTCTAGCTCAGCGGCTTGCCAGTGCTCATTTATCTGAGTCATCAGGGCAGTGGTTTCCTCGATAAACTCGCCGTAGAGCTCGGCCGTGAATTCCTCGCCGCCCAATTGCAGCAGCTGCCGCAGCACCTCGGGGTCCACGATGGCCGGGTTGGGGTCGGAGGCTGGCGGGGCAGGCTCGGGCTCGGGGGGAGTGGCTATCCAGCGGGCCAGCGTCTGGGCTAGCTGCTGGTGCTTCACGGGCTTAGCCAGGTAGTCATCGAGGCCGGCTTCCACGAACCGGGCCGCGTCGTCGGGCATCGAGTAGGCCGTCATGGCCACGATGGGCGGGCTGGCCGCCCCCAACTGCGCTTTAATAGCCCGGGTGGCGGCAATGCCGTCGAGGCCGGGCATCTGGATGTCCATGAAAATGAGCTGGTAAGCCGCATCCGGCGCCGTGGCCCGGCTGATAGCCTCGTAGCCGTCGCTGGCAATATCGACCTCGCAGTTGAGCTTGCCCAGGAGCCGGGCGGCCACTTTCTGGTTAATAGTATTATCATCGACCAGTAGCACGCGGGGAGCGGGGCCGGAGCGGGTACCTACCGGCGGGGCCGGCTCAGGAGCAGCAACCACGGGCAGCGCCGCCGTGGCATTGGGCACTTGGCAGCGGATGGTAAACCAAAAAATGCTGCCCTCGCCCGAGTCGGATACCACCCCGATGGTACCCCCCAGCAGCTCAGCCAGCTCCTTGCTGATGGCCAGGCCCAGGCCCGTGCCACCGTAGGCCTTGCTAGGGGTAGTATCTAGCTGCGTGAAGCTGGTAAAGAGCCGCGCCGCATCGGTAGCCGAAATGCCGATGCCCGAGTCCTGCACCGCAAAGCGCAGCGTAAAAAAGTCGCCTTCGGCGCGCGTAGCCGACACCACCACGCTCACCGTGCCCTGCGCCGTGAATTTGATGGCGTTGGCAATGAGGTTGGCCAGAATTTGGAGCAGGCGCGTTTCGTCGGTGATGATGGTGGCCGGCGTGCCGGGCGCCAAATGGCAGGTGAAGCGCAGGTTTTTCTGGTTGGCCCGGTATAGAAACAAGGCCCGCAGGCGGTCGAGCAGCGGGTCGAGGGCTAGCGGGGCTTCGTTGAGACGCATCTTGCCAGCCTGGATTTTCGACAAATCCAGAATGTCATTTAAGATGGTCATCAGCGCCTCCGAGCTGGTGCCCAGCGTGTCGACATAATCGGCTTGCTCGCTGCTGAGACCAGTCTGGCCAAGCAGGTCAATCATGCCGATGATGCCGTTCATGGGCGTGCGCAGCTCGTGGCTCATGTTGGCCAGAAACTGCGTTTTGGCTTCCGAAGCGGCTTCGGCTTCTTCCTTGGCTAAGCGCAAATCGTCCTGAATGCGGCGGATTTCGGTGATGTCGCGCGCAATACCCTCGGTGCCAAACCGGGTGCGGCGGGCGTTGATGAGCACGCTCACCGGGTAGCCATCCTGGTGCCGCAGTTGGGTTTCGAAGTTGCGCAGCTCGCCCTGGCGCAGCAGCTTCTGGCGCAGCTCCAGGTGCTGCTCGGGCTGCCAGTAAAAGTCTTCGATGCGGTAGCTAAGGGCCTCTAATGGGCTGTAGCCCAGTACCTCGCGCAGCGAAGGGCTGAGGATAGTAAAGCGCCCTTCGCGGTCGGTACGGTAGTACACATCCTGAAACGACTCGAAGATGGAGCGAAACTTCTCCTCCTGCGCAGCTAGGGCCAACTGCGAGTTTTTGCTGGCCGTAATGTCCTGCGCCTGCGCTGTAATCTCCTCAAACGAGCCGTCGTTGAGATAAATGGGCGCCAAGTTGATGCTCAGCCAGATGCTGGGTAGCCTCGGCTGACGCAGTTGGGCCTCAAACTGTTGCGGCTCGCCGCGGTTGGCGGCCACGTAGCTGCTGCGAAACAGCTCGCGGATAGCTTCATCGGCTAGCGCCACGTCGGTCTCCAGCACGTTGAGCCCCGGCGTAGGCCCGGTGCCATTGCGGCGCTGGTAAAAAGTAGCGTAGTTGCGATTGAACGATACGAGGTTGCCGCGCCGGTCCACGTTCCATATCAGCTGCGAGCCGCTTTCAAAAATGGCACTCAGGCGGGCATTCTGACGAGCTACGTATTCTTCCTGGCGCTTGCGGTCGATGGCCAGTGCCACCTGCCCCGAGATAAAGTGCAGAATATCAAGGTCGGCGGGTGTGTACAGGTCCACCCGGTCGTATTCCTGCACCGTGAGCACGCCGATGGTGCGGTCGCCCACACTCAGCGGCGAGGCTAGCAGCACGGCCGGCAGCCGCCCAAAGGCCGTCATCTCGCCAGTGCGCATGAGGCGCAGCAAGTCAGCCTGCGTAAAGAACATGGGCTGGCCCTGCTCAATCACGTACTCGGTGATGCCGAGCGAGAACGGCCGGCCGTCGCCCTGCTCAAAATAGGCGTG
>Ga0308164_10001508_pt1 | contig 26940 bp, 24 predicted proteins | sample PhyTR2_FD_201031 | JGI IMG/M metagenome (GOLD analysis project Ga0308164, IMG submission 201031) | Phyllosphere microbial communities from UC Gill Tract Community Farm, Albany, California, United States - DLSLT.R2 | ecosystem: Host-associated > Plants > Phyllosphere > Unclassified | place: USA... | reverse complement strand
GGGCTGGCGTACCCGAAAGCACGACGGCCGGCGTCAGTCCCTGCTCGACCATTGCAATCTTCGATGGCGTGGTAGCAGCCTGCTGGGCTGCTGCGGGGATAGGCAACAGAGCCATGATGTACGCCACTCTGATCAACTTGCTCATCGTCTCGCCTCTACGTGTATTGCCCATGCAATACACCAGTATTATTGCGTAGCAAGCACCTGTCGCTGTCCTTCGCATCGGTATCCGCGGATTCTCGTTTCACCATCCCAATTGGGAATCCATCTACCAAGGTAGGCTATCTCCCTCCCAAGTTTTGAAACTGCCGGAATCCTTCGGGCTCAGTTCGTCAATTACTGCCCTGATCCCCTTCGCTGAAGCTTGCGGCGATACAGGGCCATCTTCGCCACCCATATCAGTCGCCACCCAGCCAGGATGAATGACCATGGTGGTGACGTTCTGATCCTTCAGCGCAACCGAGACACATTTCCATGCCGCGTTGAGTGCTGCCTTCGATATGCGATAGGCCATCATGTCCGTAGATGACGTCTGCTCTATCGAACCCAGTTGGCTGGTGAGAGCTACCAGTTTTGCGCCTCCTGATGCTGCTAAATTTGAAGAAAATACTTGAGCAAGCCGCAACGGTCCCGCTGTATTTATATTAAGTGCGTTAGCAAAGTCCTCAAAATCAAAATCTTCGAGGGAACGATGATCGCCACCCAATACACCTGCAACGACTATTAATACATCAATTGCTTCGGAGGCGACGCTATTGTAGAAATCTCGAACAGATAGGTGTGATCCCGTATCCAACGGATAAATACTTAGATCGTACGATTGCGTGAGAAGCTTGAGACTGTTCGCCTCATTGGGTGCCCGACAGCCGGCAATGACGTGCCATCCAGCCACTGCATACTGCCGACACAATTCCAACCCAATGCCTCGGCTCGCACCGGCGATAAGGACGGTTTTACTCATCTTTCAATTCTCCATTATGATATTGTACCGCCTGACGAACAGTTTTTGGGAACCGTCGTACAGGCGAATTGAATCGTGATCACGGTCTTCTCGAGAAACATATACGCGCGATCGTTCATGTCCGAATGGTCGCGCGCATCCCCCTGGATTTGTGCCATGAACACATCATACGCCTCGCCGCGACCCGATGGAATCAACCAACCAGTTCCACATCGTCTGCATCTTCTTCGGGGAAGCCGCCGCTGCGCTGTTAACTCCCCAAACGGTCGAGGGCTCTTTCCACGGCTGCCATAACGTCACCACCAAGGCGCATGATAGGCAGCGGCGGATCGCCGACCGAAAGGGATAGCCGGTCAGCGACCGCGTACATCACACGCAGGCTGCCGTGCGTCTTGAACAGCGCCCATAGGGCTGAAAATGCCGCGTCGATCGTCGCCAACTTAACGGCTTCGCCATCCTGCGCTGCGCGGGTCAATCGCAGCGACGGTTGAGGCAACAAGCCGGCGACGACGCTGTACCAGGCGTTGCCACCCGCCAGCAGCGATAGGCCGCCGCCCCAATCGCCGCTGTAGCCTATCGCGAATGCTTCGGGTGTCGAAGCGCGAAGTCGTGTCAGCTCGCCGGCATAGTCGTCATCCGCCGGTAGCGGCATTTTAACCGCGCCGATGCGGGGCATTTTCGCGAGCTCGCAAATCAGCGCATCGGAGAAACTGAAATTTGTGGTACCAGGATTGTTGTAGATACACAGCGGCAGAGCGGTTGCATCGACGACTGCGCGGTAATGCGCGGCAGCCTCGGCATCGGTCAGGCGGGCATAGGACATTGGCGCGAGAAGCACACCCGACGCGCCAGCTCGCTCTGCGTCGCCGGCAAGCTCTATTGCCCAACTTGTCCGCAATGCACCGATGCCGACGATCAGAGGCACTCGTCCGTTAATCGCCTCCACCGCCGCGGCCACGGCCCGCTTGCGCTGAACGCGATCAAGGTAGGCGTAAATACCGGTGCTGCCGAGCAGCCCAATCGAGTCCACACCGGCCGCCGCCAAGCGATCAACCAGCACGCCGGTCGCCGCGGTGTCGACGATCCCATCGCGATTGGCTGGAGTAAGTGGGAAAGCTGATAGGCCGGTGAAGAGCTTGGACATAAGCGATGCTTTCGGTTCAGCGGGGAGGTGGTACTCAAGCCCGGCGCTGGCGAACCTCACGGCGCGCTTGCCTTCGATCCAGTGGCGTGCACACCGCCTTACGGTGTCGCAAGCTTCATCATGATGATCCCGCCCAGGATCAACGATGCTGCGAGGAGCCGGATCGGATTGGCGGGCTCTCCGAGGATGAGAATGCCGACCGCGAAAGCACCAACCGCACCGATCCCGGTCCAGATCATGTAGGCGGTGCCAAGCGGGAGAGAGCGCATCGACCAGGACAGAAACGCAAGACTGAGCACAACACCGATTACCGCGACTGCGCTAGGCCACGGTTTCGTAAACCCATGCGATTGTTTCATCGCATAGGCCCATACAACCTCGAACAATCCACCCAAGACAAGTACGACCCACGTCACAGCAGCCTCCATATCAAAACGAGGTGCCGAGCCGTCCCGGTCTTGATGCTCCACAGGTGGAGGCGGGAACGTGGTCGCCGCTCCGGGCTTATACCGCTCCCCAGCATTTGAGTGAATCTTGTTTAGCTTGATCGGATGAAGCATAGCTTCATCATGCTGGATTATGCGTCGATTACCGCTGTCGCTGCCATCGTGCGCGAGGGCACGTTCGAGCGGGGGGCAAACTCTCTAGGGATCACTCCGTCCGCCATATCGCAGCGCGTGCGTGGCCTAGAGGAAAGGCTTGGCGCGATCCTGATCCTGCGCGGTCAGCCCTGCGAGCCGACAGAGTTGGGCCGCACGCTTTGCGCCCATCTCGATCGCGTTCGCCTTCTCGAACACGACCTTGCGCCTTCGCTCGGTCGCGACGCGCTCGATGCCGAGGCGCCCGTGACGCTTCGCATCGCCGTCAATTCCGACAGCTTACCAACCTGGTTCCCGGCTGCCATCGCCGCCTTCGATCCCGGCCCCAAGGTCACGATAGCCCTGACGCTCGACGACGAAGCGCGCACGGCCGATCGGTTGCGAGCCAACGAGGTGCTGGCGGCCGTCACCGATGATCCAGAGCCGGTTCAAGGCTGCAAGACGATCCCGCTCGGTGCGCTCCGTTACGTCGCCTGCGCAACACCAGCGTTTATCGATCGCCACTTTTCCAATGGTGTAAACGCCGCATCGCTCGCGCGCGCGCCGCACATGCGTTTCGATCGACACGACGCTATGCAGGATCGATGGGCGCGCGAGGCGCACGACATTGATCTTGCCGGCCCTGTGCATTGGGTCCCGTCGACTCACGGCCTACTCGACTTCATCCTGGCTGGCGTTGGATGGGGCATGAATCCGGTGCAGCTCGTCGAAAGACATTTGGCGTCGGGGCAGCTCATGGAGTTGCCGCCCGTGCATCGCCTCGACGTGAAGCTGTACTGGACCGTTGCCCGGCTCCATGCCCTCACGCTGCGTCGTTTGACCGCCGCCATACAGGAAGCAGCAGCCCAAGGGCTGGAATGAAGCGCCGCTTAATCACTTTAAGCTGGTTGAGTTTCACTTATCGGTCGCCAAGCCCCAAATAGGTACCGACCCGATACGGGCCGCTTTTCGACCGGGAGGTATCCATGTCCGCAACGCTGTCCCATATCATTCCGCGCGCATCAGACGGTCGCGCCCCCGACACCCGCACGAATTCTAATGTCTCCCACGTCGCCAAGTTCGGCAGCCTGTGGAAGTTGATGTTGCGGGCATCTGAGACGGCCGTTCGTCACAACTACGCTGCGCCTTGGCGCACCGATGACTCTCTCTGAACTTCAAGCCGAAAGAGCCGCGCATGTTCCCGCGTCCGATTATCGACCCCGCCATCGCGACGATCGCGCCGGGCTTCCGCGCGATCAGTTTGTTTGTCGATGCACATGGCGCTGCTCCAATCGCGCTCGATCCAGCCGTCCTCGCAGATGCGTGCAGCGTCGTTCGGGAAGGTGCCCCGGTATGGGCCGAGGCGCATCTTGCGAGCTGGGCGGAGGTCTATGTCCGGTTCGGCGCCAAGCCCAACCGCACACCTTGCTCGGCACACGCACTGCGTAAACGAGTACTGAAGGACGGCGCGCTGCCGGCGATCAACCCCGTCGTCGACCTCTACAACGCCGTCAGCCTGCGTTTCGCGGTGCCGGTAGGCGGCGAGAACATCGACGCCTATGTCGGTCCTCCCCGTCTCACGATCGCCAACGGCACCGAGCCGTTCGACACGATGGCAAGCGGAGAACCTGTGATCGAGCGTCCTACCCCCGGTGAGGTAATCTGGCGTGATGACGCCGGCGTGACCTGCCGGCGGTGGAACTGGCGGCAGGGAACACGGACCCGGCTTGATACCTTTACCGGCCGGATGTGGTTCGTCCTCGAAAGTCTGGACACCATGCCGATCGAAGCTCTCGCCGAAGCTGCGAATTTTCTTGAATTGGGGATACGTACTCTGATTCCTGACGGCTCGATCACCCGCGAAGCCGTTGCGCCCGCCTGATCTTCAACAACTAAGAAAGCAGGAGAGACGTCATGCGGATCGAGACCATCGCCGTTCATTCCGGACGCCAGGTAGACGAGGCGACGGGTGCCGTCACCGCGCCGCTGCATCTGTCCACAACCTTCCAGCGCGACGCTGATGGCGGCTTTCGGCGTGGTTTCGAGTATAGCCGCGACGACAATCCCAACCGCCGATCGCTCGAAATCTGTCTTGCCGCGCTCGAAGGTGGCGCGACCGCAGTCGCCTTCTCGTCGGGAATGGCTGCGATCTCCGCTTCGATCGAGGCGCTACGTCTCGAACATCCCGGCCGTCTCGTATTGCCGCAGGACATGTACTTTGGCGTCCGCTCCTTCCTTACTGATACCGCCTTCGGCCGCTCGCTGGAGACAATAGTGGTCGACATGGCCGACCCGGATGCCGTCGAGGTGGCGTGCCGCGACGGCGAACCGGGCATCGTCTGGATCGAGACGCCTTCCAACCCGCTCGTCAGCATCGTCGACGTCGCCGCAGTGACGGCAATCGCAAAGACCGCAGGGTTCGCCGCCGTCGTCGACAACACTTGGGCGACACCCGTCCTGCAACGCCCGTTCGAGCATGGGGTGGACGTGATCGTCCATTCGCTCACTAAATATATCGGCGGTCACAGTGACGTGATGGCAGGCGCGGCGATCGTCCGCGAAGCCGGGCCGCACCTCGACGAGCTACGCGCCATCCAGCGCCATCGCGGCGTGCTGGCATCCGCGTTCGATAGCTGGATGGGGTTACGCGGCATCGCGACGCTGCCGGTGCGCATGCGCGCTCATAGCGCTAGCGCACTTTCTGTCGCCCGCTTCCTGGAAGGGCATCCCGCCGTCGCCAGGGTCCACTATCCGGGGCTTGCCTCGCATCCCGGCCATGAGATCGCCTCGCGCCAGATGAGCGAGTTCGGGGGCATGGTATCGTTTGAAGTGCGGGGCGGCCGAGACGAGGCGATGACTGTCGCCGCGGCACTGTCCATCTTCACGCGGGCGACCAGTCTCGGTGGCAACCACAGCCTCGTCGAGCATCGTGAATCAGTCGAGGGCCCCGCCACCAGTGCATCGGAATCGCTGCTGCGTTTATCAATCGGACTCGAACACGTAGGCGACTTGATCGCGGATCTGGTGCAAGCTCTGAGTGAGTTGTCGGAGCAGGCTGGTTAAGACGCTCGGTGCGGCAACTACCGTGACCGATCATTCTCAATATTCGATCGATTCCGAGAACGCCGGGGTCTTCTCGGACGGTTCATAGTCGGGAAGGCCGGATAACGCCCCGGTGATGAACAGTCGCGCGGCTGCTATTTATAAGCGGCGAATGGCCCGAAAAACACAGCCCCGCTCTCAGTTAAAGCCGGGATCTGAATTTTTGATGGAAGCGACAGTGCGAACTCCGGCCAGACCTGAGCAACATACTCTCCCCAACGATCGGTAGGGATTTCACAAACTTGGCCTTCGATGTCCTCAAACACGTATTTTCTGATCTTTATCGCGTCGACACCCTTTTTGACGGCCGTGAGGTAATCAGAAGCTCCAACATACGTTGGAACAAGTGTCCCGTGCTTACCCTCAGGCAGGTCACACCCGTCACCACGGATGACCTTCATCGTGAACTCATAAAGCTGATTGGTCACTCATCTTCCTCTTTTCGTAGCCGGCGCAACCCGATCACCTTGTCGACGGTCGAAGCTATGTTTATCTCGATGGACGACCGGATGATTGGCCTTTTTCTTGTCGAAGCCGAGGGCTGAATAAGCCTCTCGCTCAAAATTCCCGAAATTCGATTCCTTTTGAGAAGCGGCTTTACGCTAAACAGGCACGATCTCAGTTGGCCAATTGAAATGGGTGTATAGGAACGGCGTACCGTCCTCTTTCGTCACTTCCTTCGCATAGATGCGGAAACGCGTACCTACAGGGTGCCGCTTCCGCATGTCGCGCGAGCATTCGACGTTCATCATCACCGGATAGAATTGGCCGGGGATGGGTCGTGCGCGAACGCTTCCGTGTGCGCGCGCTGGCCCGGCGTAGGTTTCGATTACAATTTTCCTGTACGGCGACCATGGCTTCGATATCGACATACCGGCAGAATACACAAAAATGGCCGGCGGGTTAGTCCGGTTGGGGGCAAGCTAAGATGCGCGTGGTGATCGATTCAAATCGGATGCGTAAGCCTGAATTGCTCGCGTACTTGATGCTTAGCCCAGATCATAAGGCGGTTATCAGCGACTACTCCGCGATCGAGAGCTACAAGGCCGAGAGCGTTTGCAGCGTCACCGAGCATTTTAAGATCGTCTCGGCGTTTCCAAAGCAGATAATCATCTTAAAGGGCACGCATGAGGTCGGAAGCCTTGATCCTCGTGCGGGTCCGATGGGCGAGCGTATGATCGATCTAGACCAGACCGCTCAGTTTCCAGCCTTTAGCCTCGCTATGGCTATGGCATATGATGGCGATCCGCTCGTTATCGAGCAAATTCGCGAGCGTCGGAAGTGGGCGCTGGGTCAACTGAACTCGATGGTGGACAGGGTAGATAGCCGCGAGGTCATGGCAATCATTCGCGGCGTGTTCACCACGGATCAGTGGAAGACGTTCGCGCGAGGAGAACCCTTCACACCCAAGATGCAGGGTCTTTTGCACGCGGCAATCCTGCTGACAGCGGAGGCGTTTGCGGAAGGCCACCCCATGGGCATGGAACTCCCCGACGCTCCCGATTTGCATCAGCACTTCGTTTTTCGCCTTGCGGTATGCCACGTCATCCACCTGATGAATCTAGCGGGGACGGGCGCAGTCACCCGGAATGCGAAGCAGGCGCTTAATGATCGGGTGGACGTGTTTCATGCCACCTACGCTACCTACTTCAACGGCCTTATGACGAGCGACGAGAGGGCCGGCCAAACACACAATCATGCCAGGGCAGCGCTTCGGTCCCTTGGCGTCACATTGCCCGAGGATTACGCGGACAACATGCAAGGGTCTGTGGTGGCACTCATCAACGAGCAGCGGGTCAAGGCTGGCAAGTCGCCCCTCTAGGCGGTCAGCCGCTCGACCCCCAAATTTTAGCGGCTAAAATCTATCTGCCCTACGGCCGGACGGCGCGCGTTCCGGCTTGATCCTTAGTTGAAGAAGGTCGCTAGCGCCGGGAGAAATGGTGAAAGTACGCCGATGTGATCGGCCGTTATGCCGATAAAATGTTGATACGCTTTTGCAAATCCGTTCGTGCCCTTGTGCAGTTCCATGTCCTTTATGGCCGAAATGATAGCTTTCTTATCACTATCATTGTTCACGGCGCTTTCGACCGTATCAATCATTTGCCCAAACACACCGGAGTTGGTAACAGTGTTGGTGGAGTGGTCGGTCGATCCGATGTTGACTCTCGCATTATCCCCGGTGACAGCAATGTTATAATTGCCGCCCGTATTGTGAGGAAATGTACCTTTGCGTCTAACCTTGACCTCGAAATGAGCGAGTGCCGCAATCGATCCGTAGAATACTGGATCGATAACCTCAAACGCTTCATCGACGCCGCTCGGCAACGTACGCCTGATCTCATCGCCTGTGAATATCTGTAGATTCGAATCATGAATCATAACGGTGTTGCCGTCGAACTGCGCTTTACCCCTGCCTCGTACAGAGCCATCGGGAGCGACTAACTCGAAATCCGTATTCGCGAACATGTTGCCGAAAGCCATAAAATCTCCTGTGCTCGACAGATGAACGCTAGGAACCCTGTTTCCCAGCCCTGCTTATAGGGGTCGGCTCCGGATGAGGGCGAAATGACACCCGAAGGGTAGGAAAGCCGCTTGGCTTATTGAAATCCACCCTATCGCGGTATCAGGTCGGCAGTCGGGTCCGCAGGATCGCGTACGGCGACCGCTGCCGGTCGACACCCCCGTTGAACTCAGGGCGGCGGTTCGCCTGGGCCGCCGAGATATAGAGCCAGCCACCGTCGATCCAGAGCGTGTCGGCCCAGATCAGGCGCGGGTCGCTGGCAACGATCTCGACCGTGCCGTCGGCGTTGCGCCGCCCGATCGCATTGTGTTCCTGGAGCGCCAGCAGCACCCGGCCTTGCGGATCACACAACAGGCCACCGGTCAGCCCCTTCTCGCCGTAGTCCTCGACCTGCGCGGCCACCTGTGCATCGGTTGCGCGCGGGTCGAGCAGGGCGCCCGTATCGATCACGTAGAGGTGACGACCGATCAGTGGTGCGTAATAGAGGCGGTGCCCGTCCGGGCTGAGCGCGATGCCGTTGGCGCCGCCCTTGATGGGAGCGGTAGTGCCGTCGGCGCGGCGGGTCATCACTTGGTGGCCCTCGACGATCTTGACGACGCCCTCGACCGAGGCGGTGCTGGCGTGGCCCGCCAGACGCCGCACGACGCGGCCGGTTTCGAGATCGACGGCAAGCACCGCGCCATTACCGTCCTGACCCTGGTCGGTGATGAAACAGCGGCGCGCAGCCGCATCGATCCGCAGGTCGTTCAGCGACGAGGTCGGCACTACCCCGGGAGCGAGCGGGATGCGGCGCACCACGCGGTCGGTGGCCAAGTCGACACACACCAGCTTGGCACCGCCCGGCACGGGTACGCCGCTCGACGCCATCAGCCCGGCATCGAGCATCCATAGCCGGTTCTGCGCATCGACGACGCCGTTGGGGACGTGGATGAGCACTTCGCTTGCATGTGCAACGTCCGGGCGGTTGATCGCGGCCGACGGATAGGGCGTGACCCCGCCGTCGCGAGCGACCTCGCCGACGGTATAGATCGTCGTGTCGTCAAAACGCGGCATGAAGACGAAGACGCGGCCCTCGCGGGATACGACGACACCGGTCGGGGTGGTCGGTGCGCGGGCGGCGCGGAACAGTTCCATCGTGCCGACCAGAGCGGCGGGGGGCTGTGATCGCCCCTGCGCCAGCACCGATCCCGAAAGCAGTATTGTTCCGCCGGCGAGCCCCGCACTCATCACTCCGCGGCGGTTCACCCCGATCCCCTTTCGTGTCGTCATCACCATCCCCCCGTCTTCAAATCGATCGCGTGGAGCGCATCGGTCGCACACAGGTACAGGCGCCTGCCGTCTGGGCCACCGAAAGCGATGTTTCCGCAGGTCCGCGGTGTGGGGATCGTGCCGAGATGCCGTCCGTCCGGTGCCCAAAGCTGTGCCCCGGCCGCCGTGGCGGCGAAGATCCGACCGTTGCGGTCCACCGCCAGCCCGTCCGGGATGCCGCTGCGCAACCGCCCCAACACCCGTGGACGGACAAGGGTGCGACCGTCCACGACGTCGAAGGCGCGGATTTCACGCGGCCCCTCGGTGTTGAGCCCCGCGCCCGTCTCGCTGACGTACAGCGTCCGCGCATCGGGGGAGAAGGCGATGCCGTTGGGCTGGTCGAACCCGTCCGCCACAACCGTCAGACCGCCCTGTGGGTCGATCCGGTAAACGAAGCGGCCGGGTTGTTCGGGCTCGGCACGCTCGCCCTCTTCTGGAACAGTGATGCCGAAGACGGGATCGGTGAACCAGATCGCGCCGTCGGGCGCGACAGCGAGATCGTTGGGGGAATTGAGGCGCTTGCCGCCATATCGGTCGGCGAGCACGGTCAGCCGCCCGTCATGCTCCTGCCGAACGACGCGACGGGTAAGATGCTCGCAGGTGACCAGGCGGCCTTCGCGGTCGAAAGCATTGCCGTTGGCGTTGCTCGAAGGGTCACGCCACGGCACCGCCGGACCGGAATCCAGCGCCATGATGCGGTTGCGCTTCACGTCGCTGAAGACCAGCCTGCCAGTGCGGCGGTCCCAGGCCGGGCCTTCCAGCCAACGGCCGTCGCCGTACAGCGTGACCATGCGCGCGTCCGGATCGATGACATCGCGCATCGCTGTGGGCATCTCCATGCCGGCGGCAAACGTCGGCGCGGTGGCTATTCCCAGGGCCATGCCGACGCCGGCCAGAACAACGCGCCGATCCGGCAGATCAGAAATATCGTCGGGTCGCATGATCGATGAACGATCGGACAGTGCGGCGGTTGCAACCGGTTGCATGAGGGGTTTCAGCGTCATGTCAGCGCGGCCACCAGGCCATGGCCCGCGGAGCCCATGACCATGACGACCGGGATCGCGGCGTACCCCATGCCCCGCCATGCCATCCGGCCGATCGCCAAGTCCGATCCCTCCTCGCGAGCCGATCGCATCGCAAATACCAGCACCCCCGTCGCCGCGAGAGTGGTGAGCGACAGCCCGAGGATGAACCACAGCCAGCGCGAGGCGGTGCCGCCCCAGTCGCCGAAATGCAGGGGATCCGCCGCCTCGGCAATCCGCTGACCGGGCGAGAGCATGTCGCCCCGGATACTGGCGACAGACGCGCCGACGCCATCGACCAGCACCGCATTGGCGCGGTCGCGCACCAGCCAGCTGTCCGATTGCCCGGCGAGCAGGATCCCGCCGTCGTCCGGGAACGCGACATGACGGATGCGCACCGCCGGCACCCGGCGCATCGCAGCGGCGATCACGCGGTCCAGTCGGGTTCCGTCGATCATCGTTGGCGCGACCGTCGCCGATGGGGTTGGGTCGGGCTGTTCCAGCCCCGCCCATTCGGTGAGGTACCAGCCTCCGGTAAGTGCGATCAGGGCCAGGAAAGGCAAGGTCCACAGACCGACCCAACGGTGGAGATCGCCGACGAAGCGGCGCCGATCGGCGAAGTTGCGGGGGCGTCTCGGCAGACGCAGGAAGCCACGCCACCATTTCTTGTAGATCGCGAACGACGTGACCAGCACGGCGGTCAGGGGAAGTGAGAGGATCGCGACGACCGGTAGGCCGATCCAGCCGGGCAGCATCAGGTGGCGATGCAGGTCGCGCAGCAGCCGCCGGGCGCCCAGCCACGGCGTCACGCCGGTCGCGCGGGCGGACCACGGATCGATCTGGACGCGACGCCGCTCGCCGCCGTCGTCCACGACCACCGCCTCTGCGGTGAACGCGGACGTGACCGGCAGGTCGAGCGTCTCGACCCGCGTATCCGGCGCGGCGCGGCGAGCTGCATCCAGCCACCGCCCCCACGACGCCGTGGGGGCGGTTCGCGGCTCTACCCGCATGGCCGGGTGCAGCAGCCAGTCGATCTCCGGCGAGACGGTCGCGAACGTCCCCGTTGCCAGGACGACGAGCAGCAGCAGGCTGACCTGCAAACCGGCCCATTGATGCACTCGCCACCACCAAGACCTTCCCTTGCGGCGTGTGGTCGCCACGTGTCAGAATCGGGCGCGCAGCGCGGCGACGACCGTCTGCGGCGCGCCGGGATAGTTTTCCAGCCGCGTGACGGCGGATTCGATGAAGGCGGCATCGGACAGGTTGCGGCCCGTCACCGACAGGTCCAGCCCGGTGCCGGGGATCGCGTAGCTGACCGTGGCATCGAAGCTGGTGTAGCCGTCCACGAAGAAGCTGTTGTCGAGGTCGCCGGCGCGGACGCCGACGCGGGTGACGCCGCCCGCCAGCGTCAATCCCTCGACCGCGCCACCCAGCACATAGCTGCTCCACAACCGCCCCGACCAGCGGGGAATGTTGGTCAGCCGGTTGCCGACCGCGAAGGTCAGATCCTTGCTGATCGTCGCGTCGAGATGCCCGCCGCTGGCGATCACCTGCCAGCGCCGGGTGAAATGACCGGCCACGTCGAGTTCGATGCCGCGCACGGTCTGCTCGCCGGTCTGGATGGAAAAGCCGGGGTTGGCGGGATCGGTCGTCGCGACGTTGCGCTTGCGGATGTCGAACGCCGAGACCGTCGCGGTGAGGCGGCCGCCCATGGGATCGAACTTCGCACCCGCCTCCCACTGTCGCCCGCGCTCGGGGTCGAGGGTGCTGCCGTCGACCCGCTGGCTGGTCTGCGGCTGGAAGCTCTGCCCGAACCCGCCGAACAACGACACCGTCGTCGTCGGCTGGACGACGATCCCGCCGCGGAAGGTAGTGGCGCCGTTGTCGCGGACGGTGCGCGACGGGGTCAGGCGATTGTCTTGCCGGTCGCGCACCTCGTCGTGGCGGACGCTGCCGAGCAGCTTGAGCCAGCTCGTCACCGCCACCTGATCCTGGAGGTAGACGCCGTAGAGGTTGGATCGCCGTAGGAAGCTGCCGGCCGGCGTCAGCCTGGGCAGCGGTGCGACATAGACGGGATCCAGGATATCAATCGACGCGATGTTGCCGCGCTCGATTTCGAAATCGAGCGTTGCGCGGCTGTAGTTGACGCCGGCCAGCACAGTGTGACCGATCGTAGCGGTGGAGAAGCGCATCAGCGCCTCGCCGCGCACGTCGGTCGAGTCCAGCCCCTCGGTCCGGGTGGTGGCGCGGCGCGTGAGCGTGCGGCCGTTGCTGCCGAGCGCGCGGTTGTCGATCGCGAAGTCGTCGTGCACTCGCGCATCGACGTGGCGGGCGTTAAGGCGCAGCGTCAGCCAGTCGGTTGCGTCGTGCGCGACGTCGAGCGCGGCGCGTGCCCGGTGCGCGTCGGTCACCGACCAGGGTTCCGACAGGAAGTGGTTGGTCGGCAGCGTCACGCGGTTGTCCGCGCCGACCACCAGTCCGCGGTCGAACGGCACTTTCTGGTTCGCATAGTCGAGGTCGAGATTGATCGTCGTTGCCGCGCCCGGTCGCCAGCGGGCCGAGGCGGCCGCGAACTGGCGCGTCGAATCAATCGTGTTCCGCCCCCGGAAACCCTCCAGCGTCTGCGCGGCGCCGGTGACGCGGACCGAAAGCGTGTCGGTCAGCGGCCCGCTGGCCGTGGCCGACACGCGCGCGAAGTCGAAGCTGCCGCCCTGGATCTCGATTTCTGCCGACGGACGATCGGTCGGGCGGCGCGTCGAGATGTTAACTACGCCGCCGGGATCACCCTGCCCGTACATCACCGACGCCGGCCCCTTCAGCACCTCCACCGACTGGACGTTGGCGAGATCGAGGAAGACCTCCGACCGGTCGGACACGCGGTTCAGCAGCACGCCGTCGATCGCGTAGCGCGGGGTGGTGAAGCCGCGGATCTGGAACGTCTCGCCGCGGTTGCCCGCGGTGGTCGCCGGCTGGACGCTCGACACGTTGGCCAGCACGTCGGTCAGCCGGATGCTGTTCTGGTCCTCGATCACGCTGCGCGTCACCACCTGCACCGACTGCGGAATGTCGCGGATCGGCGTCGGCGTCCGCGTGGCGGCGGTCGTCTCGTCATTGGTGTAGGTCGGGCGCTCGCCCGTGACGACGATGTCGGTCGCCCGGCTAGTCTGGTCCGGCGCTGACTGCGCCTGGACGGCGGGCGCGAGCAGGCATGTCGAGGCGATGCCGCAGATGCGACGGATCATGATGGTCTCCCAGTAAGGGGACCCCGCCCCAGATAATGCGAGCCGTTAGCAACTGCATTCATCTGGTGCAACCGGTTGCACGGTGGATGGCATTTCCCCACCGATCGCATAGGGTGGGAGGTGGAGAGCAGAATGAAGCCACCCAGCATCAGCGACGTCGCCAAGGCGGCGGGTTTGTCACGTTCGGCCGTGTCGCGCAGCTTCACGCCCGGCGCCAGCGTCGCCTCCGCCACCAGAGCACGCGTGATCGAGGTTGCCGAACGTCTCGGCTACCAGCCCAACCTCCTTGCCCGGTCGCTCAGCCGCAGCCGCAGTCGCACGATCGGGATCGCGGTCGCTCGGCTGGACAATCCGTTCAACGCCGAACTGCTCCAGCAGCTCGCGCGCGGCATAGGCGAGGCGGGATACGGCATTAGGCTGTTCGTCGCACAGGACGGCGACGAACCCGATCCGGGCATCGCCGGGATCATCCAGCACCGCGTCGATGCCCTCGTCACCTGCGCTATTGGCCTGTCCTCGTCGCTGCGGCGCGACTGTGCCGCGCTCGGCATCCCGGTCGTGATGGTCAACCGCCGCACACAGGAGGGCGGCACCTGCGTGGTGAGCGACAATCGCACGGGCGGCGCGGAGGTCGCGCGGTTCCTGATCGCCTGCGGTCACCGCCGCTTCGCGTTCATTGGCGGCGAACGGGACGCCTCGACCAGTCGTGACCGCGAGACGGGGTTCGCGGGCGCGCTGGCGGAAGCCGGCCTGACGCCGCCGATCGCCGTGACCGCGGATTGGCGGCCCGAGCGCGCCGCTGCGCTGACCCGCGACCTGCTGGCTCGGGACGACCATCCCGACGCGCTGTTCTACGCCAACGACCATATGGCGTTCGTCGGGATGGCGGTTGCCGAGCACGAGCTTGGGTTGGTGCCGGGACGGGACCTGTCGATCGTCGGGTACGACGACGTGTCCTATGCCAAACTGGGGCGGGGACTCACGACGTTCACACAGGTGATTGCCGACATGGCCGATCATGCCGTTGCCGCAGCACTGTCGCTGATCGACGGTCGCACCCTCCCGCAGCGGCAGGTGGTCGCGGGCCGCCTGATCGTGCGCGGATCGTCAGCGGTTCCGGATCAGGGGTGCAGAACGGTTGAGGGTGTGCGGACGTGGTCTTCGGGTATCGCAGGACCGGTGACGTAGCGCATCGCTGCCATCGCCCATGCACCTTTCGGCAAACGAAACAGCGTCAGCGTAGACCGGCGTAGAAGGTCATGATTGCGTATCCGGCACCGCGTCAGCTCGCGCTCGCCCGACGATGGCGGCGACGGTGTTCTTGCTGAGACCAAGACCGCGCGCGATCCAGCGATAGCTGCGCCCCTCGGCGACGAGCGCCAGCACCTTGGGGGCGAGCCGGTCGGACTTGGGACGGTCACCGGCCTGCCGGCCAAGCTTGCGCCCCCGCGCCCGTGCCGCGGCAAGGCCGGAGCGAACCCGCTCGCTGAGCATGTCGCGCTCGAACTGGGCAATGCCTGCGAGCATCGTCGCCATCATACGCCCGTGCGGCGTGTCGACCTCGAAGGTCATGCCGCTCATCGCGACCACCGAGACGTGCCAGCCCGACAGCCGGTTGAGCGTATCGAGCAGGTCCTGCGTCGAGCGCCCCCAGCGGCTGAGTTCGGTGACGAGGATCGCATCGATGTGGCGCGCCTGCGCCAGCTTCATGACTTCGCCACGCGCCGAGCGGTTGGCCTTCATGCCTGACGCGGTTTCGCGGAAGACCTCGATCACCTCGTAACCGCCACGTTCGGCGAAACCTGCCAGGTCGCGCAACTGTCGCTCGCACGACTGGTCGGCGGTCGAGACGCGGGCGTAAATGGCGGCACGTTGTCCCAATTGAACCTTCCTGAAATCAGGCCTCGAAAACCCTTGATTTGCGTGGGGTCAGTGTTGTCCAAAACAGACTTCTGTTCAACAGGGACACTTCCGCATGCCGAGACGCCATATCCTGAGCGCCCGGCAGCGGTCATCGCTGCTCGACCTGCCTACCGACGAAGCGTCGCTGCTACGGCATTACATTTTGGCGGACGACGACCTGATCCACATCGATCGGCGACGCCGACCGGAAAACCGGATCGGCTTCGCGCTGCAACTCTGCGCGCTGCGCTATCCGGGACGAATGCTTGTGCCGGGCGAGGTGATCCCGCTCGCGGTGTCCGCCTTCCTCGGCGCCCAGCTCGGTATTACCGGTGAAGCGCTCGTCCGCTACGCAGTCCGGCGCCAGACCCGCCAGCAGCATATGGAGGTGCTGCGCTCCATCTACGGATACAGGACGTTTCCCGGTCAGGGCGCGCCGGCACGGGCTTTCCGTAACTGGTTGTTCGCCGAAGCCGAACAGGCGCGCTCCAACGACGATCTCGCCCGGCGCTTTATTGCGCGTTGCCGTGACACCATGGCCATCCTGCCGGCGATCACGACACTTGAGCGGCTGTGCGCCGACGCGCTTGTCGCGGCCGAACGTCAGATTGAAAAGCGCATCGCCACACGCATCGATCCGGCCGCCTGCACCCGGCTCGACCGGCTGACGACCGAGATGCTGCCGGGGACAATCACCCGCTTCATATGGCTGCGCCGGATCGAGCCGGGCAATAATTCGGCCGCGGCGAACCGACTGCTCGACCGGCTGGAGTTCCTGCGCGCGATGAATCTCGATGCCGGTCTGCTCGTCGGCATCCCGCCGCATCGCATCGCCCGGTTGCGCCGACAGGGCGAACGCTACTTCGCCGATGGCCTGCGCGATCTCGGTGCCGACCGGCGTCGCGCCATCCTCGCGGTCTGCATCATCGAGTGGGCGACCGCGACCGCCGATGCGGTGATCGAGACGCATGACCGGATCGTCGGGCGCACCTGGCGCGAGGCGAAACAGCTGCATGACGCACGCGCGGCGGAAACCAGAGGTGGGGTTACAGCGACGTTGGACGGGTTCGCCGCACTCGGCCAGTCGCTGCTCGAAGCGCATGGCGACGGCGCGTCGCTGGAAGAGGGAAGAGCGCTGCCTCTCCGCTAAACAACGCTAAAATAGAGTGCCCTCCAAAATGTACCTCAGCGCCCTGGTAGAACCAGTCGAAAAACGGTTGCCGGCGCCGGCTCGAAGGCCAACGTCCCACCATGCGCATGGGCAATCTGACGGGCGAGACTGAGTCCGATTCCTGTGCCGTCCGGCTTCGTGGAGTGAAACGGGCGGAAGATGCGGTCTACGCTATCTGCAGGCACCCCGTCGCCATTGTCGCCTACCTCGATCTCGAGCCCTGCCTCCGTCCCGCGTGCTCCAAGCGATACCTGCGCAGGTCGATCGGGATTGGCGGATGCGGCTTCCGTTGCGTTCTGGAGCAAAGCCCAGATCGCCTGGCTCACCTGATCGCGGTCGAACGTCCATGAAAGGTTATTGGGTAGGTTCACTGACAACGCAACGCCGGGCCAGCGTCCGGCGAACAGCCGTGCGAGGTCTTCGGCCAGTTCGCGGACCGCTACCGGGCCGACGCTTGGTTCCGGCAGGCGAGCGAGCGCGCGGTACGCCTCCGTGAAGCGTTGTAGTCCCTCCGCGCGGCGAGCGAGCGTGCCGAGAATCTCGGGCAGCAATGCCGGGTCGCGATCGGCCATCCCGACGGCAGCCAGCCCGCTTTCGGCGAGCGAGACGATGGGAGCCAAGCCGTTGAGCAATTCATGGCCGAGCACATGGATCAGCTCGGCGGTCGCGCGTGCTTCGGCCACGCGCTCCTCCTGCTCGATATCGATCAGCGCCACCACCATGTACCCGGCGCCGGCATCCGTCACATCGACGCGATCGATCCGCCAGCTTCGTCCCTCGTGGCGCAGATGGCTCGTGCCACGGTCGAGCAATTCGGCTGGCACTGGCAGGATACGGTCTTCGGCAACAAAATGCTGACGCGCCGTGCGGTTTAGCGCGCGCACCGTCACGCCTTCAATGCCCAGCAGCGGTGTCGGCGCGGCGTCGAGTAGCACCCTCAGGACTATCGCATGGCCAACCTCGGGGCTGGGCGCGGCGGGGCCGACTACGGGTGGTAGTCGCAGAATGCGCCAGCAATGCAGCGCCCCCAGCCACATCGCCGCGAGCACCGCGCCCGCCAACAGTCCCCACAGCCCGTTTCGCAAGGCTGCGGCGCCGATCGCGCCACAAGCGAGCAGGCCTGCGGCGTTCAGGACGGGGACAAGCGCGCGCCTATAGGCCATAACGCGCCATCCGGCGGTATAGTGCGCCTCGGCTTAGCCCGAGTGCACTCGCGGCATGGGTGACGTTGTGCCGATGTTCGCGTAACGCCGCTTCGATCACTGCTTTTTCCGCGTCGCTCAGATCGAAGCCACTGTCCGCCGCAGCCGTGATGGGAATGGCAGCATGGACCGGAAGCGCGAGGGCGGCAGCGTCGATCGGACCATCTTCGGTGAGAAGCACTGCGCGTTCGATCGCCAGCGCGAGTCCCCGGACGTCGTCGGGCCAGATGGTCGCGCGGATCGCCGCCTCGGCCGCTTCGGTCAATATCGTCGCGGAGCGACCGAATTGCTCGGCCGCCACGCGGACGAAGTGGCGCGCGAGCAGCACCGCGTCGTCGGCGCGTTCGGCGAGCGGGGGCACCCTGATTTCGATGGTCGCGATCCGCCGGTGCAACGCTGGGGACAGCGGAGCGGCGCTGTCGGCGATGGCGATGCAGCGCAGCCCCGACGGCAGGCGATCGAGCAGCCGCGCTTGCGCGACCATATCGAGGCGGTCGGGATGTCGCAGAATGACGGTGCCCGACGCGGTGTCCAGCGATCGCCACGCCGCATCATCGCGCAGATCGACGCGCATCGGTGGGATGCCGGCATCGCGCGAGGCGGCGACGATCGCCATGGCCGTAAGGGTGCGTCCAGATCCCGATGTTCCGGTGACCGTCACCCCGGCCGATGTCGGGGCGACGCGCCGGATGAGGTCGCGCAGTGCCATTATCGCCGCACTATCTCCCAGCAGCCGGGCGGGACCGTCGTCGGTCGTCAAGACCGCAGCGGCAGGCTGGGTCTGTCCCGTCCTACGCGTGATCGCCGCCTCGACCTTGGCGATCAGTTCGGCGTTGCGCCACGGTTTCATCACAAAATCGCGCGCGCCGGCCTGCATCGCGGTGACCGCGATCCGGATACCGCTGTGTGCGGTGATGACCACCACACACGCGCCGGGATCGTCGGCGATGATCCGGCCCAGGCATGCAAGACCCTCGACCCCGTTCGACCGTCCGGCGGTGAAGTTCATGTCGAGCAGGATCGCTTCGTACCGACGCAGCGCGAGGCGCGAGTACGCATCTTCCGGCCCGGTCGCGGTATCGAGCCGGTGGCCAGCCAAGCGGAACGCGATCTCCATCGCCCGCGCCACTGCCGGATTGTCGTCGATCAGCAGGATCGCACGCGGGCTTGACACGCCTTCAGATCGTCCATTCGTGGACACCGTGTCCATCGCTGGACGATCTATTGGTCGGGACGGGAATAAAAACGGTTCTATCATAGGGGTTTAGGCTTTCAGGCCATTCCGGGTGACACTGTCCCCATGATGACCGAACAGCCCGAACACGCAACTGCCGCGTCCGATCCTGCCCCAGGCGCTGTGATGGACCGCCGCGTGGTCCGAAAAGCAACGCAGTGGTGGCGGCGCCGCACGACGCTCTCGATTGTTGCGGTGATGCTGGCTGCGATCGCCGTCTGGCGCTTCCTGCCGGCCAGCGGATCGACTGACATTGCCGCTGCCGATATCGAAACCGGCGTCGTTACCCGCGCGCCGTTCGCCGATTATTTGCCGGTACGCGCCACAGTCGCCCCCAAGGTGACGACCTTGGTCGGGGTATTGTCTGGCGGGCAGGTCGAGACGCTGCTGGTCCAGGACGGCGCGATGGTCGTCGCGCGGCAACCGCTTGCCCGCCTCGCCAACCCGGAACTGCGGCTGGAGGTGCTAACTCGCGAGGCGCAGATCGCCGGGCAATTGGGGGACGTGTCGGGTCAGGATCTCGGCATCGAGCGCAACCGGCTCGACCGCGCCAGTCAGATCGCGCAGGCGAACTACGACCTCATCAAGGCGCGCCGCGAACTTGGCATCCGGCAGCAGCTCCATGACAAGGGCTTCGTCTCCGATGCGGGTGTGCGCAGCTTCGCCGAGGAGGCGGCGTATCAGGAGAAGCGCCTTGCACAGCTACAATCGGGTGGCGCGGCGGAAGCGCGGATCACCGCGACGCAGGAAGCGCGGTTGGCCGATACGCGGGGCCGGCTGTCGGGCAATCTTGCGGCGGTGCGCGCAGGGCTGGATGCGCTGGTTGTGCGCGCGCCCGTCGGCGGACGGCTGACCAACTTCACGATCCAACCCGGCCAGACCTTGAAGCCCGGCGATCCGGCGGGACAGATCGACAGCGAGGGATCGTGGAAGCTCGTCGCCGATGTCGACGAATATTATCTCGGGCGCGTCGCAGTCGGGCAGAAGGCAATGGTCGATAGTTCCCGGCTGACCGTCAGCAAGGTGCTGCCCGCGGTCAAGGACGGCCGCTTTCGCGTCGAATTGACTTTTGATGCGCAACCGCCTGCCGGCCTCAACCGCGGCCAGACGCTCGACATCCGCATCACCCTCGGCAGCACCGCGCCTGCGTTGGTGGCGCCGGTCGGAGGCTGGCTGGACGCGGGTGGCGGCACGAGCGCCTTCGTCCTCGACACTGATGGCCGCCACGCCCTCCGCCGCGCCGTCAAGGTTGGTCGCCGCAATCCCGAACAGATCGAGATCCTGTCGGGCCTTGCCGTCGGCGACCGCATCGTCAGCTCCAACACCGCGTCCGTGAAGGGCGACATCCTCAACATCCGTTGAAAGGGCTACCTGTGATCCGTCTAGAAAAAATTCAGCGCTGCTACGTCTCTGACGAGGTCGAGACCACCGCGCTCCACGATATCGACCTGCACGTCGAAGCCGGCGAGTTCGTCGCGATCATGGGACCCTCGGGCTGTGGTAAATCTACCCTGCTCAATACGCTCGGCACCGTCGACCGACCGACCGGTGGCCGATATCTGTTCGGCGACCGCGATCTCGCCGTACTGGACGAAAAGGCGTTGGCGCAGTTCAGGGGCGCAACGCTGGGGTTCGTATTCCAGAGCTTCAACCTGATCGACGAACTGACCATCGAGGAGAACGTCGCGCTCGGCCTCGCCTATCGCAAGGACGCAGGCGAGCGGCGCGAGCGGGTGGCGGGCGCGATGGACAAGGTCGGGATTGCTCACCGCGCCCGTCACTATCCGCACCAGTTGTCGGGGGGGCAGCAGCAGCGCGCCGCGATCGCCCGCGCGATCGTCGGCGATCCCAAGCTGATCCTTGCCGACGAGCCGACCGGCAACCTCGACACCGCCAACGGTGAGCAGGTGATGAACATCCTCGCCGGGCTGAACGCCGAGGGCGCGACGATCGTGATGGTCACCCACTCGCCCAGCCACGCCGACATGGCGAAGCGCCGCATCGACATGCTCGACGGTCGCATTGTCGCGTCTGCCGCCCGCGCGATCTGAAGGACGTACCGATGAACAGCTTCGCTCTCCTGTCACTCTACCGATCGCTCACCCGTCAAAAGCTCTACGCCGCGCTCAATATCGGCGGGCTGGCACTGGGAATCGCCGTGTTCCTGGTGCTGGGTCTCTATGTACGGTTCGAGACGAGTTACGAAAAATGGCTGCCCAGACACGATCAGATCTATCTGGTCCAAACCGTGTTCAAGTTTCCTGGCAACCCGTACAACGGACCACAGCCGGACACGATGGGCGGTCTGCTAGATCAAATCCGACAGGACTTCACCGTTGTCGGCACACGGGTAAACGGTGGCAAGGGCGGCGGTAGCGTCATTCGAGGGGGTATCGCAACGCGTGAAGACGTTGCTCAGGTAGACCCGTCTTTCTTCAATGTCTTCGACCTGCCGATGATCCGGGGCGACGGGCGACAGGGGCTGTCGACGCCGACCGGGGCGCTCATCAGCGAAAGTCTCGCCCGCAAATATTTCGGCAGCAGCGACCCTATGGGTCAGTCGATGACGATCGATGCGAGCGCCCCGCAGCGATATCGGATCGCCGGCATCTTCCGCGATCTGCCGGCGAATACCGAACGTCAGTTCACGATACTGGTCCCACTGCCGCGGACCCCGCCGAATCCGCAATGGACCCATTGGGGCAGCACGTCCTTGTCGACGTATCTGCGCTTCGATACGCCCGCTGCGGCGCGCGCGTTCGAACAGAAAATGCCGGCTTTTGTTGTACGGCACGTGGGCAACGACATGCGCCCGCAGAATATCGGTATCGCTCTGCTGCCTATCGTCCAGGCGCACCTGACGCAGGACATGGGCGAAGGGTCGCGCCTAACTGTGGTCACGCTGGGCCTTGTCGGCCTGTTGACGCTACTGATCGCGATCGTGAACTACGTGAACCTCGCCACGGCGCGGGCTGGGTTGCGCGCGCGTGAGGTGGCGATGCGCAAGGTGCTGGGCGCGGATCGCGTGGCGCTGATCCGCCAGTTCCTCGGCGAGGCGGTGTTGACAGTCGCCGTTGCCGCGCTGTTCGGCCTGATCCTCGCCGAATTGGGGATGCCGCTCGTCAACGCGGCGGGCGGCCTATCCCTGACCATTCCCTATCTGACTGTCGTTCCCGCGCTGGTGGTGCTGGTGCTTGTCACCGGAATCGCGGCGGGTTTCTATCCAGCTGTGCTGCTGGCCCGTTTTCCTGCGGCGGCGGTCCTTGCGTCCGCTCGGTCCCCAGGTGGAGGTCGAGCGGGTACGCGGATGCGCGAGGCTCTGGTGGTCTTCCAGTTCGGTCTTGCGATCGCCTTCATGATCGGCACCGCGGTCCTGGTCGCACAGACCCGCTATGTTCGCCAAGCCGATGTCGGGTTCCAGCGTCAGGGACTGCTCGTAGTGAGCGGCCTGTCCAGTGAACAGATCGGGCCGGCCCGTGCGCGCGAAATCCTCGCCGCGTTCCGTCGCCTGCCGGGCATCGTGGCTGTCGGGATATCGAACAACGGGGTAGGCGGCAGCGGAAGCTCCAGCAGCGACAACGTACCGCTGCCCGGCGTTGCCGGCGACGGCCCGATGCTCAACTGGGTCGATGCGGGGCGGGGGTTTTTCGCGGTGCATGGCGTTGCGCCGATCGCGGGGCGCCTGTTCGACGACGCGCACCGCGCCGACGACAACAGCAAAACAGCCAAGGGCGGTACGGCGAACATCATCATCACCAGCAAGGCGGTGGCAACGCTCGGCTTCCGTACCCCGCAGGATGCGATCGGCAAGACAGTCGGCGGTGAAAACCCTCGCACGATTATCGGCGTCGTTCCCGACCTGCGCTTCAGGTCGCCGCGAGATCCGGTCGTGGCGACCTATTATTACTACCGGCCCGAGCAGCCCTCGTTCGTCACCGTCGCTTCGTTGCGCGTCACCGGCGATCCGCGCGAAGCGCTGGCGCGGGTTCGCGAAATATGGCTGCGGATGGCGCCGCAGGTGCCCTTCGCCGGCAAAACCGCCGACGAGCGCCTCGATAGATTCTACGAGGCCGACGATCATGCCACCCGCCTGTTCGGCATTGGCGCGGGGCTGGCGGTGCTGATCGGCATTGTTGGGCTGTGGGGTCTGGCGTCGTTCAACACCCAGCGGCGCATCAAGGAGATCGGTATTCGTAAGACGCTGGGGGCGTCGTCCGCTGACATCGTCAAGCTGCTGGTCGGCCAGTTCCTGCGGCCGGTGCTGATCGCCAATGTCGTCGCCTGGCCCTTGGCCTTCGTTGCGATGCAAACCTGGCTAGCCGGGTTCGAGGATCGCATCGGGCTGTCGCCGCTTTACTTCATTGGTGCGAGTCTGGTCGCGACGTTGATCGCCGTGCTGACCGTTCTCGGCCAGTCGCTCCGCGCCAGCCGCGCCGCACCGGCATGGGCGCTCCGCCATGATTAAACGAGCAACTATCCTGGTGGGGCTCCTGTTGTCCGAACCTGCCTCGGCCGAAACGCTGCGTGAGGCGATCATCGAGGCGTATGCTACCAATCCGCAACTCGCCGCTGCACGGGCGCGGCAGGAGGCGCTGTCTGAGACGGTGGAGCAGGCGCGCGCTGCGGGGCGTCTAGCCGCCCAAACCGACGTCGGCGCGGGTTATGACAGCCTGGGTTACGGCAATGCCGCGTCGGCGACGGTTGGTGCGACGTTGCCGATTTGGACCGGCGGGCGGGTCCGTTCGGCAATCCGGGCGGCGAATGGCGACGTCGGGGCTGGTGCCGAGGGGCTGCGCGATACCCAGGCGGTGATCCTGGAAAGCGTCGTTTCAGCTTATGCCGATCTACTCTACAACCAGCAGGCGGTCGAAGTCGCGCGCGTCGGGATCGAGCGGCTCGATACGCAGGTCGCGGAAGCCCGCTCGCGGTTCGGGCTTGGGCAGGCAACGCGTACCGACGTTGCACAGCTGGAAGCGCAGCGCGCAAGCGTCGCCGCCAATCTAGCCGATGCGGAGGGGACGCTGGCCACCATCGCGGCTGCGTATCGCGCCATTGTCGGGCAAACAGCGGGAGCGCTGTCCGCCGAGGTCACACCGCCGACGTTATTGCCACGTACGCTGGACGAAGCGCGGGAGCAGGCGGGGACAAGTAATCCGTTGTTGCTTCAGCAGCGACGCGTCGTCGAGGCATCCAGCGCACGGATTGATCAACAGCGTGCCGAGCGAGCGCCCTCGTTGGGACTGAGCGGCAGCTATGGCTATGGTGGCCGCCTGATTGCGGGCGATGTGCGCGGCTATGATGCGGCCGCCACGGCAGGCCTCGCCTTGCGCATTCCGTTGCTGACGGGCGGGCTTGTCACTTCCCGCGTCCGACAGGTCGAAGCGATCTACCGCGCCGAACGGTTACAGACCGATGCCGCTACGCGCGAGGCGCTGCGCGGTGCCGAAGCCGCCTGGGCGACGTTGATTGCCGTGCAGGGACGACTTCTAGCCAATGTGCAAGGCCTTGCCGCCGCAGACCTCGCGCTCAAGGGCGTGCGTGCCGAGTATGGCTTTGGGCTGCGCTCAACGATCGATATCCTCGTCGCCGACCAGAGTTTTCGGTCGGCGCAGCTGGCGGTAGCTCGCAGCCGCAGCGACATGCTCGTGGCGCAGGCTGCGCTGTTGCGTGCCACGGGGCGGCTGGGACGCGACGCCTATGCCTGACTACATGGAATGGGCCGTGAGATTCCAAGTCGTTTCATTTCTCGGTAGACCGTCGAGCGCCCGATCCCGAGCTGTCTGGCAGCCTGCGCGGGCGAGACGTTGGCTGCGATGAGCGCGACCGCAGCGTTCACCTTGTCGGCATCAAGCGGTTGTCGTCCGGGCAGTTTACCTTTTGCGCGTGCTGCAGCGATTCCGTCGCGGGTACGTTCGGAAATCAGACGGCGCTCAAAATGCGCGATGGCGCCGAATACGTGGAAGACCAGCTCGCCGGCCGCGGATGAGGTATCGATCTTCTCCTCCAGGCTGAGCAAAGCGATCCCGCGCTCGCGCAGCATATTCACCGTCGTCAGCAATTCCCCCAGTGAACGGCCGAGGCGGTCGAGGCGTACGATCGCCAGCGTGTCACCATTGCGCGCGAAACCGAGCAGCTCGGCCAGCCCCGGTCTATCCATGCTCTTGCCCGACATCACGTCGGTGAACACACGGATCGCGCCTGCTTGTTCGAGGCGCATCCGTTGGCCTGCGACATCCTGATCGCCGTTACTGACGCGTGCGTAGCCCAAAATACCGCTCATCGATCGCGTCTCCCAAACGGACGAGACTGTTGAAAAACGGCTGTTTGGTAGCCGCGTGGCAGATGACTGGTGATGTCGGCAATCGGGAAGATGGGCTGCGTATCATGCTGGCGCAGCCTTCCGGGCGAGTAACTGGAGGTTGTAGGCCGCGGCGGCCATGGTGAACTCCTCCGCGGCTCCGGCGAGACCTCGCAGCTTGAGCGTTCGTAGACCCAGGTTGCGTTTCAGGTGGCCGAACACGCGCTCAATCCGCTGCCTTCGACGCCGCGCCTGCACGTAGGCGTCGGTGCCGGCGAGGGCGCGGACGGCATCGCGGGCATCCTCGCTCACTAGGCGGGTAACACCGCGCTTCTTGCCAATGGTGCATTGGGGTTTCAGTTCGCAGGCGGTGCAATCGGCAGGACGGCTTCGGTAGACGCGGACCTGGCTGGCGCGGTTAGTGCCGCAATAGCCAAGCATCTTGTCTGCCGGGCAGCGATAGGCGTCGGCCTCTCGGTCGTAGCGAAAGGCATCGCGGGTGAAGAAGGCATCGCGCTGGCGACCGCGGTCGATGACCGGAATGTACGGCGTGATGTTTCGATCGACCAGCCAGCCGAGCAGCGGGCCGCTGCCATACGCCTTGTCGGCCGAGAGGCTCACAGGCGCGATGCCCAACTTGGTCTCGATGCGTGACACCAGCGTCCGGGTCGCCGCCACTTCAGCTGCGAAGCGCGCAGGCGTTGCCTCAACCTCGAGGATACAGTCGGTGTCGAGATCAAGCAGGGGGTTGATGGCGTAGGCGTACCGTGCCGGCCCGTGCTTGCAGGTGAGCGCTGCCTGCGGGTCCGTCGGCGAGATGCTTGCCGGCTCGACGGAGGCTGGCTCGTCCGGACCTGGCGGCAACGCGGCATCGAGCGCCGCAAGATACTCGGCGACGGGCCGCGAGACGCTCTCCCGAGCACGCAGTTCGTCAGCTGCGTAGGCACCCTTCAGCTTCTTCTCCCGGCTGGCATCGGCCATGATCGTGCTGCCATCCACCGCCACGTCGCGCCCCGCCACCAGCCCGGCCGCGGTGCACTTGGCGACCACCTGCTCAAACAGCAGGCGATGCAGGTCGCAGGCGCGGAAGCGACCGTGCCGGTTCTTTGAGAACGTCGAATGATCAGGCACCCGATCGGCCAGATCGAGACGACAGAACCAGCGGTAGGCGAGATTGAGATGCACCTCCTCGCACAAGCGCCGTTCCGAGCGGATGCCGGACAGGTAGCCGACCAGCAGCATCCTTAGCATCAGT
>Ga0308164_10001506_pt1 | contig 26954 bp, 22 predicted proteins | sample PhyTR2_FD_201031 | JGI IMG/M metagenome (GOLD analysis project Ga0308164, IMG submission 201031) | Phyllosphere microbial communities from UC Gill Tract Community Farm, Albany, California, United States - DLSLT.R2 | ecosystem: Host-associated > Plants > Phyllosphere > Unclassified | place: USA... | reverse complement strand
TAACCCGGATACTGAAATGTGGCGGGTTTATTTTTCTCAAAAAAGAAATGGCCAACCCATGCAAAGCCATAACCTAGAACGGGCATTGCTAAGAAAAAGTGCCAGTTATGAAATAAAAACCCGGTTACAAATGCAAGTGCAACTAACCCCGTCCCGATGAAATGTAAAATTCTGGAAGTGGTATTGGTATGCTGACTCAGGTAAAACGGGTAAAATTCTTGTAGCGATTTATATTTCTTTTCTTGCATGTTTAAATTTATTAATAATTTAGGCAGAACAGATTTCTTTTATGAAAAAAATAACGTTTCTCTTTCTAATCATCTCAACAACAATATTAAAAGTTTTGGCTCAAAACCCTGTTCAAGGAAAAGTATTTGATGCTGAAACGAAAAAACCTGTAGAAAATGCCAGTGTGTATTTTAACAATACCGAAATTGGCATGAAAACAAACGATATCGGTGCATTCAGGCTTTACCCGAAAGACTTGTATAAAGATTTGGTGATATCTGCCGTTGGTTATGAAAAAGTAATTATCGCAGTTCAGAATAGTTCTTCGAACTATACTATTTTTTTAAAACCGAAGGATAATAATCTTAATCAGGTTAACATAACTGTTGATAAGAACGCATGGAGAAAATGGGGTAATTTTTTCCAAAGATTACTGCTTGGAAATGATCCACGTTATACGGCGAACTGTTCAATTTTAAACCCTAAGGATGTTGCCTTTTACTATGACAAGGATGACAACTCTTTAGAAGTTAGCCTTAAAAATACATTGGTTATACGAAACACTGACTTAGGTTACAACTATAATATTGATATAGACGAGTTTAAGTATTCTTTTGTTAATGATGATTTGAGTTACAGAAGTACAATCAAATATGAAGAAATAAAAAACAAGGGTCGTAAGAATATGAATGTTCAAGCCGCAACAAATAATGCTTACTACGGCTCCAAAGCGCATTTTTACAAAAGTCTGTACGCGAATAGATTAATGGAAGAGGGTTTTACACTATGCGGATATTGGTCTGTTAAAAATGTTGAGAAGGAGCGTGTGTTACAAATTGTTCAAAAACGGCAAGCCCAAAAAATGGCCGAAAATTCAGAGCAAGCAGAGATATTAAAGCTCTCTGATAATTTAGATTCGGCTATTTATTATAAGCAAATACTTGAGCAAACCGATCAAATTTGCTGGGGAACAAAAGGCGTAAACATTAAAGAACTTTTAACTTACGATAGAGCAAAAAAAAGAGTCCTTTTTAAATTTCAAGATACATTAATTCTAACTTATACCAGAGATAATGAGTTGTTAAATGAATTTACGCCAAGTAATTCTTCTTCCAGAAGTCATCGTTACGCTTTAATCGATCATTCTTCAATGAGACCATCACATTATAATTCCAGGTACTCGGAAGTTTCTACAAAAATGCTTTTAATCGATGATAAGGGCGTTACCATCGATGCAGCAGGATTTACATATGAAAATGTTCTTTTCATGATTGGCGATCTAGGCAACAGAAGGCTTGCTTTGGAACTGCCGCTCAACTACACTCCCAAAGAGGGACGAAAATCATATGATGTTATTAGCTTTTAAAAATGCTTCGAGCTCTGCAGGTTTTTCCGTCATAAGTAAAGTATTTAACCCAACTTTTTTTGCACCTTCAATGTGCTGCGGACTATCATCAATAAATAAAGTTTCTGCAGGATTCAGATTATTCTCTTTCAATACTTGTTCAAAAATATTGGTGTTTGGCTTTCGCAATTTCATGTGTTGAGAAAAATATGCCTTTTCAAAATAATCATCATAATTATTAAGTTCGAACGTGGTTTGCAAGTAATTAATAATCCAATCGTAGTGGATTGAGTTGTTGTTGCTTAACAGAAAGGTGCGGTATTTATCTTTAACTTTTAAAAGCAGTTCGTGATTTTGCTGATGGGTACCGATTAATAGACTATTCCAGGCATCATCAATTTGCGCATCAGTAAGTTCAGGCTTATCAGCCGCTTTTCTAATCCCCTCCCTAAATTCTGAAGGCGATATTGCTCCTGTTTCAAAATCATCAAACAATTTATTGTGGGCTTTGTGCGCAAAGAAATTTTCGATATCAGTAATACCAAGTTTTTTAAATGATGCTTGAGCGATTTTGAAATCGATATCGAAAATTACGTTTCCGTAATCAAAAATGATGTTTTTAATATTTTGCATGGTGGCATCTATAGTCTGCGACAAAGATGTTCAATTAAATTATTTTTTAAGCTTTAAATTTTGAAAAAGACCTATGGTGGCTAACAAATGTTTTTAATCTTCGTTATTTCAATTTGATTACCATTATCTAAGAAAAATATAAACAACCAAAACTCATCTGTATCGTTAATTTTAATTTCTTTAACAAAGCCTTCTAATTCGTTTCCATCGGTAACGTTCGAGCCAACTTTAATCTCAAGCAGATCAGATGTCGGCGTATTTCTATCAATCTTAACTATCATCCGATAAATATAAATGAGATTTAGCCTTTATCAGCCTTATCTGCGCTGAACATTGTGAAAAACTTTAAAACCGCAGGCACCCCGACAGATAAAATTGTTAAATATTTGATTACGGTAGAGTAGGCCTCTTGCTGGGAGGTGAACAAAAATGCCAATATCGCTACGATCAGGATTATCAAAGGAGTTTTAAGGTTTTTCCAATTTCCGTTATCTTTTATTTGGTTTCTAATTTTTATGGCTTCCGAGTTTCCAATTGCGGTTAAGATGAAATTTCTGAAACCTTTATTAAATAGTCGTAAAATACCATCGTCTTTAGTGATAATACCTTTGCTTATAAGCAGTGTCAGGTTGTAATCATCGTACGGGTTAACCAACCCGTCTTCTGCTAAATCATAAAGTAAAAATTTTTCTTCTTTTGTTAATGATTGCCAAACGTACATATAAAAATAATGTGAAGTAATTTGCATTTTAAAAGCTAACGAGTCGCCATCAATTAATGCCAAATCCTCTTGGGGTAATTTTTTAATGCGGTTAATAATTGGTTCCTGCATTTTTTTTAAGAAGTGTCCGCTCTGCGTTTCCATCATTAATATTTTTTTCCAAAGCGGGGTTGTGGTATCAATGTCTGAGTGTACGGTTTGCAGCTTTTCGATAACAATGCGGAAGTGACCTAAAAGTACATGCCACCTTTCCAAATCGTGTTCCGGTTGGCGCATATCTTCTGTTTTATACAGTTCTTGTTGGTTAAGAGAATCTAAAAAGTTAACCGGATGAACCGTTGAAATGATCACAATTTTGCTTTTGTTACGCTGCAAAAGGGCTTCCATAAAATTCAGCTTAGTCGCATTTGTAGATGGATTTTTAATGTCATATTCGAAATGATTTACAATAACCAATGGGTAGTCTTTGTTTAAGGCAGCATCCTGCATATCAATCCAATGCTGATCTGTTTTTGCCTCATCGGCATTTTCAGGAATTAAAATCATGTCGGCAATAAACACGTTACTCTTATCCGGATTGTTCTCATCCATTACTAAGACAGCACCATTTTTACCCATAATAGCCTTTTTCTTAATAAGGTTTTTGAATCTGCTTAATTTTCCCGAACCCGGAGAACCGATTACAAAAAGCAAAGAATTCAGATCGTTATCTTTAAGCAGTAATTCATCTATTTCTTGCCAACCCTTGGTAACAGGAAGGTTTAAAGCGAATAGCTTTCTGAAAATATTATGAAGAACAGTTCCGAAAATCAATAAGGCTGACAGGAATAGCATCCAATAGATAAATCCCAAATACCACTTATTGTTGTTATAGGTTGTTGGCGAAATGTATTGTATCCTTGAAGATGTAAGCTTAATGTATTTTTCGTTCGAGAGTTTATGATAGCTTTCTGTTTTACCCGCTTCGAATAGAGGTGAGAAAGCCATAAAATTATCTTCCGAATTTAGCTTGTATTGATCAATTTCAGGGAGCTGTTTTGTTGTGTAATTGGTTAGGTATTTGAATAATATAGCTGTGTTCTTCTCTTCATCACTAAAGTTTATTTTTGGGGTTTTTGTTGCATTTTCAATGCCTTTAATACAAACGCTATCAACATAGACATCATTAAACGCAAGTTTTTTGTTCAGCAACGGGTATTTTTCCAACAGCTCTTTTGTGAATTGTAAATGCCTGTAACGGGTAGTCATTTTTAATTCATAATTATAAGATGCTGTAAAAAATAACATTACGGGCAATCCGCTTGTGATGATTAATCGGGTAAAGATCATTAAGGAATAGCTGTTACTGAAATTCCATGATGTTCCGGTAACTGGCGAAAAATGATTTACCCACTTAAACGCCCGCTCGGAGACATTCAGAAAAATGAACACGATTACAGCCAGAAGGATTTCAAAAGCAAAAAATTTATAAGGGGTGATAATAATAACAGCCGCCAGGTTTATTAAAACAATTACGATCATGAGCGCAACATTGGCAGCTCTTTTTAGTTTAAATTTCTCTGTAATTGTTTTAGAATAACTTTTTGAGTAGTTGTAGTTTAGAAACAAGGTTACCGATGTTGATGAAACAAACAGAATAAACAAAAACTGCAAAAAAGTTGTAAACCTGTAAAATATAATAAGCAATAGAATATTTATGACATTATACACAATGGCCAAATTATATTGATGTGCGAAGTTCTTATTAGGGCCAATCCACGAAATATCGAAATAATGTTTTTTGAAGAATGTTGTTTTTTGCGAAAAACCAAACACAACCAGTATTTGAATAATCAGCAGTAAGAAAAAGCTAAAGAGCATTACGAAGCTGAAGCTGAAAACGTTTATATCCCTTATGTTTTTGTAATCTTTATCTTCCAGAACGACGATTTGATAAGGGAGGTTACCAACCGATTTTACTGTTGCATAGTACTCTTTACCTAAATATTGAGTGTAGAAAAAGGCATTTCCATGAGTAAGGATGGCAGTTTTGAATTCATCTTTTTCTGAAAACTCATTCATCAAGTTTTCGTTTAAGTTTTTCGATGCATTGGAGTGATATAAAACTTTTCCATCATTGTTTATAATTGCATAAAGTAAACCTGAAGGCAAAACAGGCTTGCTTAAGCATTTAAAATTGAAAGACATTGCTACGATAGGAGTGCCTTTGTTTATTGATGGTTTGGAAATAACGGACGTGAACTGCCCTGTTGTCCACGAGATAACCTGATCTAAATAATAAGGCTGTTTGTTTGGGGGAGGAAGGTAGTAAGCGCTTCTATTTCGGAGATTTGTAAAATAGTTGCGGTTTGCAAAATTTCCGGGTGGTGCAATATTGGCTGCTGCCGACCAATTATTTGATTCTGCTCCATTAGATTTAAGCCAAAAAACCTGGTTAATATTGATTCCTTTACTTATCGAATCTATCTTGTTCGCAAATATTGTTGCAGAGTTAACTGAGTCAGCATCCTGATATTTGTAGTTTATATTTTTATCGCTGAAGTTTATAAATGCAGCGGCCGTCTTGTTATTGTTTCTGATTTGATCAAGTCGGGTTAATAGCTTATAAGCGGCACTTGTTTCGTTATTGAAGTTTTTTTCGAGTTGATTTGCCAGATTGTTCCCTATCCTTTGCGAAACATTCTCACCCGGTCTTAGTAGAACATTGTACTTAAAAAATGCGAAAAAAAGAATCGACATGAGCAACATGGAAACGGCAAACGAGAATAAGCCATCGGCAACTGTAAGCCTGTCTTGATTGCCCATTTGGTAAAGTTTAATCCACGGTAGGGCTAAAATTGTTGCGATGGCAAGAATCAACAATAACAAGACCACATTCTCCTGCAACTTATTTTTTTCATGTTGATAATTCTGATCTTTTAGCAAGCCTGAAATGGTTAAAACTGAATCGGCATTTAAGCTTAGTTGTTGCGAAAAAAGTTTGTATTGTATACCGCTTAATTCTATATTTTTTACCTGTCCGCCTGCAAATGCACTTTTATCGGTTTTTAATGAATCGGTTGTAATGTTTGTTATCCCGCTTGGGAAAGTTTGATAAACGATCTTGCTCGATTTTAAAAGAATGTATTCATTGTAGATATCGCGGGGAAGAAGTGGATCGATAAACTGGTTGATGCTATATCTTAGACCAATCTGAGTTCCGTTCTTTGTGAGGTAAATAATGAGTTCTTGTTTGTTAAAATCTATGTTACAGGTGCTGTCAGGCTGCGGTTTACCAGTAACAGGTTTTGCAAGGCTAATTGGAATTAACGTAAAATTCTGTTGGGGATAATTTTTTATGTACTGGCTTAGCCGTTTTTGATTGTATTGCGGGTCATTTTTTTGCCAAGTAATTAAAAGGTTGTTTAGCAAAGCTACAGAGTTATCTATTTTAGCATGAATGTTGGTCTCAATGTTTTGTAAACATCTGAATCTTTGTTCCTCTAAATTTCTCTGATTATTAGGGATGTACATGAAAAAGTAAATCCCACCCAAAAGAAGAACAAAGAACAGTGTAAACATAATTACACCTTGGTTTCTGCTAAAAGTGAAAAATTTCGACATCTGCGAACCTTGTTACGTATTACAGCTCATCCACCTGGCTTTGGCCTTTTGGTAGGTATCATCGCCCAAATGAACGCCGTTTCCATCGCCGCGGATAAGTTGATTTGGAAGGCATAGATTGTTTTGAGTTATAAACTTGTTGCATAACTGTGTAATTAAGGCAACTTCTTCATTTGCAACGGCATCCATATCCAAATCCATTAACTTGATAAAAAGCTCCGTTCCGTTAGGTTCACTTTTGTATACTGCAGGTGCTTCGAACAATAAACTTTGCTGGTTTAGTACAGGTTTTATGCAAGGATTTATACGAACCAAACAGGCTTCGTTACTCAGGGTAGGGTCGATTATTGAGTAAGCAATAAATGTCGCCGAATCAGGCGGATCGCCCAAAATGCTTGTCGACATTTTCTTAATGTCCGATACAAATGTTAGATCGTAATCTGTAAAAGCCAGCTTATTATCTTCATTCTTGTCGTAAATAGCCTTTATTTGAGGGTTAGATGACGTATGATAATCAGCAATCATGGCCTGCCCGCCCGTTCCGGTACCAAGTGAAAGAATTTTATAGTCGCTCATCGGAAGAGAATTGTTCGTAATAGCTTCAATCAGACCCGCCAAAACAGGATTATTAAAGCCAGAAACAGCGCCATCCCACATTTTGGTTTTTCGATTATCGTTGCCATTTAACTGGTTAATGATGATTTCTGCAGGCGCATCGAAATAATTTACCGGCGCATTACTGGAGGCGTGTATGGCGTGCCCTAAACTTACCTGATAGTATTTTCCTCCGCTAAAGATGTCTGTTTTACTTGAAGGGTTTGAGCGAAAGAACGTTGCCCGCTGCCTGAAATAATCGAAACCAACTATAATTAGCTGTAACTCGGGTTTGCCGATAATTTTTGGTAGTTCATTTAACTGAATTTCCAGAGTAGGTTGGGTAGTTTTGCCCTGTTCCATAAGTCTGTTATACTGTTTTAGAACCCCTTGCAAACCTGATATTTTTCGTTCCATGCTATATTTAGGACCAAGTACATTGGTTAAACTTGCAATATTCCGCCAACGTAATTTTTCCCAAAAGGATAGTTTTGAAAATACCTGCTTGCGTTTTGCCTCATCTTCAAAAACAGAAATAATTTCGCTAAGCTTCATATCATTACAAAGCGTTGCCAAAACCAAACTGCCACCGGAATTGGCAATTGCGAGGTCGAATTTTCTTAGTAATTCATGACCATTTAAATCGCCATAAATATCTAAAAGTACTCGGGCCTGAATTACCGCCCAGGAGCCGCCGCCATCGAGAGAAAGAATTTTGTATGCCATAGCTAATTCAATTACTGTTTATTCCATTTAGATTTATCGAGACATTTAAAAAGCCAAGTATCTTGTGGTTTTTTAAGTTGTACTTTAAAGTTGAAGGCAGCCACAAGCCTTCCGTTATTCTAAAACATAAATCGGCATGTGCAAAAAAACGATGGTTATCTCTTTTAAGGTCTTTTCAAATGTTTAACACATAATGTGTGTTTTCGGGATCTAAACTTTTGATCCTCACTTGTTAAAGTATCATCGATATTTCTGGCATTTAAGTGGTCGCCGATTCTATACATTTTTCCGAGAAACCACTTGTCCGAAACATCGCACAACCGCCCTGTCGGGTTAAGATGCTCTTTATCAGTAACTATTCGGTTAAGTGCTTCCTTTAAATTTCCGGCTCTTAGGCCAAATTTAGTGGCAATAATCTCCGCCACAACAGTAGCCGGCAAACTATAAAGCAAGAAGATAAAAATATTTCCGATTACTACGTCGAAAGCTACGTTGTTAATCATTTTTAGGGAGATTTATTTAACCGCCAATATCAAAAAAAATAATATTGATAATTATCCCTCAAAAGAGTGATTTTCAGGTTATTAAGTGTTATTTTTATTTCTTAATTTTACTTAGCCTATAATCTTTCATCATGAATCTATTGAATATACTCTCAGCCGGTGAATTGTATCGAATTGCCGGTTATTCAAATAAGTTACATAACGAAAATCCTGATGTGTCTGAATCCGGGAATGAAGCAGATCAATTTGCGAAAGGTGCAGCCGGCTATCAAGCTGTTTTTAACTGGGCGTGCATGCGGTACATTACCATCAGTTCGTCGGTAAAAAAAATTCTGGGTTACGATGCGTCGTTGTTCGTTAACCGGGGATTTAATTTTTCATTGAGCATTATTCACCCCTCAGATTTGGACTTGCTAAGGGACATCCATCAGGCAATTTTTAGCTATTATTACAGCACTCCTGCCGAGCTAAGGGAAAAGCTGCGTTTTAGTTATAATCTGCGAATCAGAACTGCCGACAATGATTTCGTAACCATTTTGAGGCAAAGCAGTTTTGTCAGTTTTACCAAAGACGGCAAACCAACATTGGAATACATCCACTGTACGGATATTACAGGTTTCAGATTGGCCAATTCAATAAATTTAACAATTCACAAACTATCAGCCGCCGGAACATATGTAATTTGTCACGAATCAGAATTTTCGCAGTTTAATCAATCATTATCGAAACGAGAAAAAGAAGTGCTGGAATTAGCAAGGCAAGGCTATACCAGTAAAGAGATTGCAGGCAAACTTTACCTGTGTATAGAAACTGTAAAAAGCCATCGTAAGCATATAATCGCTAAAACAGGTGGTGCAAATATGGCTGCAGCAATAAACAGAACGGCCAGATTATAAGTACTACATTCAAGAATATATTAAGGCTTATGTAAAAACTGGAATAATAATTGTTTTTACGTAATCAGTGTAATTCATAAGGCGTCTGCAATTGCAGATTAATCTGAAAACCAGACGTATACTAAACTATGGTATTACATTATTCTGATTGCCCGAAATTTATCATTACCACTAATGATAGATTTCAAGGCAATTTTGAGAGGGGTGTAATGCCCCTCTTTTTATTTTTTAACGGTGATGGTTCTGCCTGTCACTAAGTTGAATTCGTAAATCCGGTACAAACCGTCATCAGTAATTTCTATACTTTCTACCAATCCTGTTTTACTGAATGTATCCGTAACCATGTCACCCTTTTTTATATCTTGCAGTTCTTCGTTCGGCGTATCCCTGTTCAATCTCTTCATGGTATAAAGGTACATTTCTCCAAAAGACTTCAATTGATTTTTTTTTACAAGATTATTAGTTTGCTGCCAAACACACATTCGGTTTCCGCATTTATTCGAACTTGGCCGTTGATTAAAATTCTATCAAATCACTTCAATGAATGCTCAGTCAACACCTAGGATAAACTATTATTACTAAAGATAAATGTTTGAAATATAGAGGCATGCTTCGACAACTTTGAGGTTTAAACACATAAAGTTTGGGTACAAATTCGTTGTAATATATCAATATCTTTACGCTGGTAAATCCATGAATTTGTTTCGCTCTGTTATATTTGTTAAATCATCATAAAAGTAAACTATTGACCAAACAATCACCCGTGTCTGATTTGAACATTCAGGCTGATATTGAAGCAATTAACAGTATTCCTGCTGTTGCAAGTATTCTACAGGTTATTTGCCGTACAACAGGTATGGGCTTCGCTGCAGTTGCACGTGTTACCGATGACAAATGGGTGGCCTGTGCCTTGAGAGATGAAATTAATTTCGGCCTTGAGCAGGGCGGTGAGCTTAAGCTTGAAACTACCATTTGCAATGAAATTCGCCAACATCACAAGCCTGTAATAATTAATCATGTATCAGAAAGTAAAGAATTTGCTAACCACCATACACCCTTAATGTATGGCTTTCAGAGCTATATTTCTGTGCCTATACAACTCAAGTCAGGTCAATTCTTCGGTACACTTTGTGCCATAGATCCTAAGCCGAATGTACTGGATACGACTGAAGTAACAGGGATGTTTAATTTATTTGCAGAATTAGTTGCTTTTCATCTCGATGCGATTGATGAGCTAAGCTCTTCGCAAAAGAATCTTGTAGAAGAACGCCATATTGCAGAATTAAGAGAGCATTTTATCGGTATTTTGGGTCACGATTTACGCAATCCTTTAAATGCAATTTTAAACAGCGCACAACTTCTTAAACATTTGTCTACAGATGAGCGTGTTTTAAAAATTGTCGATATCGTTCAGCGTTCATCCAGAAGAATGAACGGGTTAATCGAAAATATGCTCGATTTTGCCAGCGGCCGTTTCGGTGAAGGTATTTTGTTAAATAAAAAGAAAGACGACGGATTGGAAAATACCTTAACCGACGTTATTACAGAACTTGAAGCTAATTTCCCTGCCCACAAAATAAACGTTGTATTTGATTTAAAAGAGGTTGTTAATTGCGATGGGCGACGAATTGCTCAGCTTTTTTCGAATCTTTTGGCCAATGCACTAAGTTACGGAAACGCAGAAGAGCCTGTGAATGTTAGCGCAATAAGTGCGGATAACGTGTTTCAGTTATCTGTGATTAATAAAGGAAAACAAATTTCTACTGCCGCAATGGAACGTTTATTTCGGCCGTTTTCCAGAGGAGATGTAGAGCCGAATCAAAAGGGTTTAGGCTTAGGGTTATTTATTGCGTTAGAAATTTCCAAAGCTCACAACGGTACGATAAGCGTATCATCTGATGAAGTGCAAACCTGTTTCACCTTAAAAATTCCGACCAATTAAATCCCGATGCGGAAAGTAAAGATTTTATTTTTTTTGCATTTTTAGTCAATTAATCTGGCTGTATAATCAGATAAGTCCGAAAAAACAAAGGCAAAGCGCTTTATTCCAAATTAGAATGCTAAATAATTGATAAGTCTGTTTAATGTCATTTATTAAGTATACCTTACAGAATGGGCGATACACTTAATTTTATACTCGGCGTTGTTTTCATCGCGGGTGGTTTTAGCGTTTTCTGTGTAATTTTTGGTGGCGGTAAGAAGGGTTAGCATTTTAGTGAAACTTTAATTATCCCTATCAAAACGCAAATGAGCGCAGTTCTTTGCGTCGTTGAAAACAATTAAGAACAGATTATTTTGCAAAGTCAGGACTTCAGAAACGGTCTGAGGTTGTTTCTCTGTACTTGATAATTTGCATACAGGATTTTATAAGCATGATATCGAAGGGTTTTCCTATGCCTAAATTTCAAGCTTTCACTGGTTAAATCATCTTACCATATAAAAATATGGTTACGTACGTTTTTTTCAAGTTTTAACGCCTACCTTGATTAAAATTTTAATGTCTTTCTAACCCTATCCGTATGAAACTTAACTATTTGTTTTTCATCTCTGCGTTCATTATTACGTTGAATGCTTCTGCCCAGAATGTTACAACCTCACAAGTAAAAATTCAAAACGGTGTTTTAGAAGGGGTTAATGAAAATAGTGTAATAACTACATTTAAAGGTATCCCTTTTGCTAAAGCACCTGTTGGTAAGCTGAGGTGGAGCGCACCTGAGCCCGCAGAGAATTGGACGGGCGTTCGTAAAGCTGATAAATTTGGCAATAACGCGATGCAGAAAAAACCTTTTGGAGATATGGGGTTCCGGTCGTCGGGGATGAGCGAAGATTGCTTGTACTTAAATGTTTGGACACCATCAAAAAACTTTAAAGATAAATTGCCGGTTTTAGTTTATTTCTATGGAGGAGGTTATGTAGCGGGAGACGGCTCCGAGCCTCGATATGACGGCGAAGCAATGGCGAAAAAAGGTATTGTTGTTTTAACGGTTAACTATCGTTTGGGCATTTTTGGTTTTATGGCCCATCCTGAGCTTACTAAAGAATCGGCAAATAAATCATCAGGTAATTACGGCTTATTGGATCAGCAAATGGCCTTGGTTTGGGTACAGGAAAATATTAAAAACTTTGGCGGCGACCCGAAAAAGGTGACCATCGCCGGAGAATCGGCCGGTTCAATTTCTGTATCGGCACAAATGGCATCACCATTATCCAAAAAGCTATTTGCAGGCGCAATAGGAGAGAGCGGTGCAATGATAAATCCGACGCTTGCACCAATAACACTGGCTTCGGCAGAGAAAAATGGTCAGGCTTTTGCAGAAAAAGCAGGCGCAAAATCTTTAGATGAATTAAGAAGTTTGCCTGCTGATAAATTGCTTGATGAATCGTCAAAACCGGGCGCATTCCGAACGGCCGCAAATATCGACGGATACTTTTTGCCTAAAAATTTGGTGGAAATATTTACGGCAAAAGAACAAGCCCAAGTTCCATTGCTTGCCGGATGGAACTCCGCCGAAGTACCGTTTCAAGCTTTGTTAGGAGGAGAAACCCCTAACGTAGAAAATTATGCGAAAAAAATAAAGCAATTATATCCTCAAGATGCGGATCTAGTTTTAAAATTATATCCTGCAAATAATGAAGAGGAAGTTGTAGCCGCTGCAACGGCTTTAGCAAGTGATCGATTTATTTCTTACAGCACTTGGAAATGGTTGGATCTGCAGGTAAATAATTCCAATAAGCCTGTTTATCGGTATCTTTTTTCTAAATCTAAACCGCCGATGACACCCAAGTTTGCGCAAGCTACTCCGGGTCTTGCAGGCGGAATAAGTATGAATTCCTCCAACACTAAGCCTGAGCCTAAGAAATTGGTATCTGAAGGTGCTCCGCATGCATTTGAAATTGAGTATGCAATGGGTAATTTGAAAACAAATCCAGTTTATGCATGGTCGCCTGAGGATTATAAAATCTCGGATACAATGCTTCAGTATTTTGCAAACTTTATTAAAACCGGTAATCCAAACGGAAATGGTTTGCCGAAATGGTCGCCCATCAGCAAAACTGCGGCGCCCTATGTAAATATTGGGCTGAAAACAGCAGAATTTACAGAAACCGAGCAAGAGCGGGCACGCTACCTATTGTTAGATAAAGGCTATTTAAAATAGTTACTCAGTTTCAAACAAGTAGCCGCTATAAGCTAAGCCCTTGGCTACACTTTTAAAATTATCTCCGGAGTTCATGGGGATGTGGGGGAATTTACCCCTGAATAAATGCTGAATTGCTGATACCATCGAGGTGCCTCCTGTAAGAAATAGGCAGTCTATATCAATTGGATTAATATTGTTATCTGCCAGAAACTTATCCAGGTAGTCGCTTATTCTTTGAACATCTTTTGCGATAACCGAATTGTAATCATTAATTGAAATGGTTTCGTTAATGTTGATGCCCATGTTCGAGTATACAAAGGATGATGAAGCACTGTCAGATAGCTCGATTTTAGTTTTTTCGATAGATTGGAAAACAGAGTAGCCGAGGTTATTATCGATCAGTGTAATTAAATTTTTGAATTTCCGATCCTTTCCTGAGAAATAATAGTAATCTTCAATATCCTTTTGAATTTTCTGACCATTAAAAAAATTCATTTTATCCCAAGAACAGATGTTTGCAAAAAGTGATTTAGGTACATTCAATATTTGTCCTCGTGTGGCTTCGTACTGTGTATTTTTGCCAAAATAAGGTGTTCCTTTCTCCCACATAAAGGCAGAATCCAAACTGTCGCCACCAATGTAAATACCCCCTGAAGCAATCATATCATTCTTTCTGTCTTTAGCGCCAATTTTTTCAGGATCAAGAATGAGGTAGGTGAAATCTGTAGTTCCGCCGCCTAAATCGGCCACCAGCACTTTTTCTTTTTTGGTTATCGTTTTCTCATAAGCAAATGCCGCCCCGATTGGTTCAAATTGAAAGCGAACATCGGTAAACCCTGCGTTTTCTGCAGCCTTTTTAAGTCTTGTTTGGGCAAGTGTATCTTTTTGAGTGCTGTCATCATCAAAAAAAACAGGTCGGCCAATTACTGCTTTTGTACAGTTCACACCTGTTATTTTATCAGCAGATTCTTTTAAATCCCTTAAAATTAACTTAACTAAATCAGAAGCATTATAGCGTCTGTTTTGAATTCTAGTTTCTGTGAAAGTAGTTCTAGATAGGATTTGCTTAATCGATTTAATAAAGCGACCTTTCATGCCATCGTTTAAATATTCCTCAATAGCTTTCTCACCAACAACATAGTTGCCGTTATCTGCTGATGTTAAGGCGTGCTTAAAGTAAATGAGAGAAGGAATCGAAATGGTGGAAATAATTTCGCTTTTATCTTCATCAAAAATAGACAAGGCAGAGTTAGTAGTGCCAAAATCAATTCCATATAGAAAGTTACTCATTGCAGCTAAGATCGTTTAAGGTCAAATTTAATCGGGCTGCGAAAGTACAAAAAAAATCGAGACGAAATGTTTAAAGCGCTGCGTTCATTGCGGGGGCTCTTCCTGTAATATCTAGGTATATATCACCATTAAGTTGGTTTATCCAAACAACGATATCTTTTACTGCAGATTTGCCTGTTAAATCTTTTGGAAGATCTTTCGAGTAGCTAAATGTACAATCGCTAAAATTTGTAACATCTCTGGTAGACGTATAAAAAAAGTAACCGCCCTGGTTGGCCTTACGGAGGTACCAATAGAGTATATGAGGCTCGTTATAATTTGTATACTTGATCTTTGTAGCGTAAACCTGGAGTTTAACTACGTCAGGTTCAGGAATCTCTTTCTTGCAAGAGAAAAAAAACAAGCTTGCAATTATAATTAATAAAAAATTTTTCATGGCAGTATACACAACACAACCATGGCAATTAAGTTTCATTCTTCATCAATAAAATCTAATTTCGTATTATTAATACTACTGAAAAGCATGTATTTATACCGAATTTGAATTTGATTATTACATTTTTTATTGGTTACTCTTCATAAATAAGAATGCGTTTCTTTTAAAATTATATACCTTTTAAATCGTATTTCAAAGTGCTAATGAAGCTTTTTTGGAGCCAATAAAATACTACATTGCGATATTTAAATGTTATTTGCTTATTTTGTAGTGTAATTGCAAAACGGTTTTGATGTCTATACAACATAAATACTTTGATGTAAAATGATACAACTTGAAGATATCAAAGGGAAATTTAAAAGAGATAAGGCGCTGAATGCCGAGTTTCCGATTAGGGTATTGATTATTAAAGAGGCCACAGGTTTACTGTGCATGAATTCGGGTGACTATGTACTTTCGCCGGGCAGGGTTTTTTTTATTCCTGAGGAAGGAATCATCAGGTTGGAAGGGGAAATTACTTCTGCATATTGGTTAAGTTTCAGTAGTTTACTTTACTCTGAATTCTTACTTCAGCATAGAGATTCGCAATCCAGAAACTTATTTATGGCGCTGTCTTTTAAGGATTTAACAAATATTCAGGCACAAAAAGCATTTACATTATTAGAACAGTTAAAGCGAGAGATACTGGCCAAACGCGATGTTTCCTACCTTGCTCAATATTTATCTTTAGTACTTGGCTTTTCTGCTGTATTAAACGCAGAACTAATGGATTTAACCGTTGATGAACTGCAACAGGTGCTGAGATTCAGAGCGATATTAGAGCAGTATTTTAAAACAGAGCGATCTACAGAATTTTATGCCGCAGGCATGGGCATGAGCTCAAGAAAATTAAATTCCTTCCTTAAAAAGGCATTCGCAAAAAACCTGCCTGAACTGTTATACGCGAGGCTAATTCGCGAGGCAGAAGAACTTCTAATTCATACAGACTATTCCATGTCCATGATTGCCGAAATTCTTGGTTTTGAGCAAGCGAATTCTTTCATAAGTAATTTCAAGAAAACAAAAGGAATATCTGCACTTGAATTCAGAAAACTGAACTATTAGATTTTAGGTTTAGAAATGAAACTCAAAAAAGACTGAAATTGGGCTTTGTGCTTTTGCTTATCCAGTTTAAAGTAAAAAGCGCCCCTTCTCGAGCTTGATTTATCTTTTTCAGTTTGTTTAATTAATAATCCGCTGGCCGTAATCTTTCTAATGAAATTCCTGTTGTCTATTGGCGAAACATAAACCTGCTCGTAAAGATTTTGGAGCTGAGGAATGGTAAATTTCTTCGGCAGTAATTCAAATAATATAGGATGTAAGGCTGCCTGATATCTGATTTTATCCATTGCCGATTTTACCATCAGGTTGTGATCGAAAATTAATTCGGGAACTTCATTAAGCTTAAACCATTCGGCATGGTATTGATCATTTATCTGCTTACTGTATTTATTGATATCGATTAATGCAAAATAAACTACGGAGATTGTTCTTTCAATGGGGTCTCGGTCGGGCTGACCGTAAGCATGCAGTTGTTCCAGATAAACATCGTGAAGCCCTGTTAACTCCAATAAAATACGTTTCGCGGCTCCGTCTAAATCTTCACTATTGCCAATAAAACCACCCATTAAACTCCATTGATCTTTCACAGGTTCTATTGCCCTTTTTATTACCAAAAGCTTTAGATGTTCGCCATCGTAACCAAAAATTATACAATCGACAGCTACAAGAACAGGGTTTTGGTTTATATATTTTGCCATTTTTTAAAGAAGCGTTTTTATTATCGGATTGTTGAAGTTATCAATAAAACCCAAAATATTTGAATATGATTCAAATTCTTCAAGTTGGTGGGTGGTGGTAAGTACTATAGATTTCATGCCTGCATTTGCGGCAGATTCTACACCTTTCGGAGCATCTTCAAATACCAGACAATTTGCCGGTGCGATGCCTAAATAAGTTGACGCTTTCAAAAAAGTTTCGGGGTCAGGCTTGCTAACAGTTACATCATCAGCACTCACAATGGCGTCAAAATAGTGCCTAATTTCTAAACCGTCTAAAACGAAATCAATGTTGAATCCGATGGCGGCAGAACCAATGGCCATTGAAATACCTTTTCGTTTAGCATTCTCTAAAAACTCAGCCAGTCCGTCAATTAATGCCAGTTTAGGAAAATATGCTTCCTGATAACGTTTCTCTTTCTCAAAGGATAATTCCTTAATTTCCTGGGGAGTAAAATGGTTTTTCCCGAAAATGCGTTCGATAACCTCATGGTTCTTTCCGTACATTTCTTGCTTAACCGATTCAAAGGAATGATTCTCTCCTAAATCTTCGTTAATTATAGAATGCCAAGCCTTGGTATGATACTCCATGTCGTTAATCATTGTTCCGTTTAAATCGAAAATGAAGGCTTTTGGCTTAAAATCTAAATCTTGCATATTAACGGCTAAAATATGTTATTTCTTTCTACGAGTAAATCCTTAAGCAATAATAATTATAATCGTTATAATAACGTTAATTATTTTATTACTTTAGCTTCAACCAAATTAAATCTTTATGAAAATTAAATTCTTATCTACAATATCTATTGCTGCGCTATGCTCATCAATCGCAATAATTTCATGCAATCCATCAACGGGGGGGAAATCTGCGGATGGAGCCAAAGCAGATTCTTCAGGTTACAATTCTACCATCGACGGAAAAACAGTTTCACTTTATACATTAAAAAATAAGAATGGCGTTTCTGTATCAATTACAAATTATGGCGGAAGAGTGGTTTCTCTTTTAGTGCCTGATAAGAATAATAAATTAACTGATGTGGTTTTGGGTTATGATAGTATCGGCTCCTACCGTAAAAAAGGCGAGCCATTTTTTGGAGCTTTAATCGGTCGATACGGTAACAGAATTGCAAAAGGGAAGTTTAGTTTGGAAGGAAAAGAGTACCAATTGCAACTAAATGACGGTTTAAATACTCTTCATGGTGGTACTGATGGTTTTTTCTCAAAAGTTTGGGACGCAAAAAAAATCGATGCCGAAAAGTTGGAACTGACTTATTCATCTAAAGATGGCGAAGCGGGTTATCCGGGTAAGCTTGATGTGAAGGTTATATATACTTTAACTGATGACAATGCCTTGAAAATAGATTATTCTGCCACTACAGATAAAGCTACAATTGTTAATTTAACCAACCATGCTTACTTCAACCTAAACGGCGAAGGAAACGCAACGATTTTAGATCACGAATTGTACATCGATGCCAATGCCTACACGCCAGTAGATTCAACACTGATTCCGACAGGTAAATTGCAACCGGTTATGGGTACGGCGTTTGATTTTAATAAGGCAAAAACGATCGGTAAAAATATTGACGAGAATGATCAGCAATTGGTTTTTGGTAAAGGCTACGACCATAATTTTGCTCTGAATAAACATGACGATACAAAGGCTGTCGCAATTGTTAAAAGTACCTTAACTGGGATTACGATGGAAGTTTACACCAGCGAACCCGGCTTACAGTTTTACAGCGGTAACTTTTTAACCGGTGTGGATAAGGATGGAAAAGGTGGTAAGTCATACCCGCATCGTTCGGCTTTTTGTTTGGAAACACAACATTTTCCTGATGCACCGAATCACCCGAACTTTGCGTCGACAGTGCTAAAACCCGGCGAAGTTTATAAAACGACAACAACTTATAAATTCTTAAAATAAATCGCGGTTTTCTAATTTATAAAATGATGAAGCAGTATTCAGGAAAAGGTTCTCTCTTTCCTGAATACTGAAATTCGAAGAATACTTTGTAACTAACTTAAACCAATCGGCATATGGTCTGCTTAATAAAACTACCGGCCAATCGCTTCCATACATTACCCGGTCAGTTCCAAAATGCTCAAAAACCACATCGAAGCAATTAAAAATTTCTATTTCTTTCCAATTTCTCCAATCTGCTTCTACAAGCAGAGCAGAAACTTTACAGTAAACATTCGGGTTTTCAGCAAGGATTTTAATGTTTTCGCTCCATTTTTTTAAATCCTGACTTTTAACATCTGGCTTACCGCAATGGTCTAAAACATATGGTTGATCGGCAACTTTATCTACAAGTTTAATAATATCGGGAAGCTGATTATGATAGCACAAAAGATCGTAAGTGTAACTGTATTTTTTTAAGGCCTTTATGCCGTTAGTAAAGTTTTCAGATAGAATAAAGTCTGAGTTTTCTGCTTGGAGTACATGTCGCCAGCCTTTTATCTTTTTAAATGCCGACCAATACTTTAAACGTTCTTCTAAATTTTTGCTTTTCAAATCAACCCAACCAACAATACCTTTAATAATTTCATTTTGATCTGCAAGCGTTAGCAAGAAATCATTTTCCGATTCTGCCTGATTAGCCTGCACGGCCACACAACCTGTAATCTCCAGTTCATTATAAGTTCTTATCAGGTTTTTGGGCGTAAAATCTTTACGTATGGCATTCATTTCTTCTGAAATCCAAGAATCTCTCACAGGATCAAAATTCCAGAAATGTACATGCGTATCAATCATATAAGCTTAACTTAAAGTTTAAAAATATTTTCCATTAACATCCATTTTTCACCATGTTTTGCGCCTGGTAATGCTTTTTGGTAGTTCCACATCAGCTTTTCCCATTCCTGAACGCTTTCATTTTCAGAATCTGATTTCGTTTTGGCCTCAAAAGAAAAGGAGTCATCCACATCCATAAGCATAAATAAACGGTTACCGAGAAGGTATATTTCCAATTCTTTTACACCGGCTGATGTAATGCTTTCTTTAACTTGGGGCCAAACCGCCCTATGATGCTCTTTGTAAGCTTCAATCAGATTTTCATCATCAATTAAATCGAGGGTAAAGCAATACCTTTTCATTTTAATTTTCGCTATAAGCCTTAACAACTTGTCTGCTGGTTCCTAAACCATCAATTCCGAGTTCAACAACATCTCCTGCCTTTAAATACCAAGGTTCGGGCTTTTGACCTAAACCAACACCTGCTGGCGTTCCGGTTGTGATTACATCTCCGGGTAAAAGTGTCATAAACTGGCTGATGTATGAAACCATAAAAGGCACATTAAAAATCAGATTTGAGGTATTTCCGTCTTGCAACGTTTTGCCGTTTACCGTAAGCCAAAGGCGTAAATTATGTACGTCGTCGATTTCATCAGGCGTTGCAATAAATGGACCGATCGGTGCAAAAGTATCACAACTTTTTCCTTTAACCCATTGGCCGTTTCTTTCTATTTGAAATGCACGCTCGCTGTAATCGTTATGCAAAACATATCCTGCAATATGCTCTAACGCATTTTCTTCGCTTACATAACTTGCTTTTTTACCGATTACAATTGCAAGTTCAACTTCCCAATCGGTTTTTTTGCTGTTTTTGGGGATAACTAAATCATCATTCGGACCAACTATTGCCGAAGTCGCTTTGAAAAATAAAATTGGCTCCGCAGGAATAGGCGCATTAGTCTCAGCAGCGTGATCTTTATAATTCAAGCCTACACAAACTATTTTCGATGGCCGGGCAAGTGCCGCACCCAAACGAACATTTTTATCTACTTCAGGAAGATTTGCATTTTTAACATCAGCGGCTAACTTTGCAATGGCATCGCCGGCAAAAAAATCCTCATTGTAATCGTTAACCAACGAAGAAACATCATAATATTTGTTATCTATAATTACTCCCGGTTTTTCAAAACCTACCTCGCCAAATCGTATTAATTTCATTTTTAAATATTTATTTTTTGATATTTAGTTATTTAGTGTTGTAAATCCACCGTCAATAGGGTAGTCGCAACCTGTTATAAACGAGGCTTCATCGCTGCATAAATATAAGGCAAGTGCGCCAACTTCTTCAGGTTTTGCCATTCGGCCTATTGGTTGAGTTTTCGAAAGTTTTTCAAACATCTCAGGGATGTTATCCGGATAATTCTTCTGTAAAAATCCGTCAACAAAAGGGGTATGCACTCTTGCAGGAGAAATCGAATTACACCTTATATTTTCGCCGATATAATCTTTTGCTACACTCATTGTCATTGCTTTAACGGCGCCTTTTGCAGCACTGTAAACAAAGCGATCGGGCAAACCAATTAATGATGCGATTGAGGCCATGTTGATAATAACGCCACCACCTGATAACCTTATTTTAGGAATAGCTGCATACAGGCAGTTATAAACACCTTTCACATTAACACGCATTACACGGTCGAAATCCTGCTCTTCCGTGGTATCTGCCTTCCCGATATGCGCAATGCCGGCATTATTAACCAAAATATCTATTTTTCCGATTTGATCGAAAACCTTTTTAACTGCATCATGGTCAGATACATCACACGCGTAACTGTAGCCCTTGTTGCCCGATGCTTCAATCTCCATTAAAGTGGTCTCGGCTTGTTCAATTCCTAACTCAATTACATGTACTTCTGCGCCTTGTTTGGCAAGGATTGTTGCAATTGCTTTGCCAATGCCGCTTCCGCCACCAGTAACTACCGCTCGTTTATTTTGTAGTGAAAACATATTTTATATTTTGCCTTTAAATTAAATATTATTTATAAATGTTGAAGTCAGCCTATGCTGAAATATTTGGTTTTTGATGTTCCGGTAATCATTTATTGCCATATCATTTTACAAATAAAATGTTTATTGTTGAATAAACATTTTAACTTTTTATCTAAACATTGGCTAATATTATCATAGCTGGTTCATAACCCTGTATTCGACTTTACCTTGCAGAAATTTTACAAAACCGACCTCTTAATTTACTTATATTTGAATAATATTTTTATATTTAAATATTATTTTAACCAGATATAATTCAAAACCCTTCCGAAAGGGTTTGTTTAGAGCCAATTGAATGAGAAACCATCTGATTTTTATTTTCTGTATTTTACTTTTTCCAATTGTATCGATTGCATCAATAATTGGAATTGACAAAGAAAAAATCATTGTTATTTCCGCTGCTAAAAATCCGCGTATCAGCTTCGGAACCGATAAAGTTTTTGATCAATTAAATAAGTTAGGTTTTCAAACATCGTTGAAAAAAATAAACCCAAAGCTACCCATTCCCGCAAAAAAAGGTTCTGTTATAATTGGTCAGCTTCAGGATAAGTCAATTGCTAAAAATCTTCCCGAATCTGTTAAAAAACAAGTCCAAAATTTGGGTAAAGAAGGTTTTGTGATCACTTACGCAAATGGTAAACTTTTTGTAATTGGATTTGATGCTTCGGGTACTTTATATGGTTGTTTGGAATTAATAGAGCAGATTAAAGCCACCGGTAAAATTCCGGAGAAAATAGAATTAACCGACCAGCCGGAAATGGTAATGCGAGGTACTTGCATTGGTTTACAAAAAACCGATTATTTGCCCGGGCACGATGTTTATGAATATCCCTACACGCCTGAAAGTTTCCCTTGGCTGTATGATAAGAAACTTTGGATTAAGTATTTGGATATGATGGTTGAAAATCGATACAACTCGCTTTATCTGTGGAACGGGCATCCTTTTTCATCGCTGATTAAATTGAAAGATTATCCATATGCGGTTGAAGTTGATGATGAAACCTTCAAAAAAAATGAAGAAATTTTTAGTTTTTTAACTGCAGAAGCCGATAAACGAGGGATTTGGGTAATACAAATGTTTTACAATATTATAATTCCGAAACCTTTTGCAGATAAACATGGACTGAAAACTCAGGATCGAAATCGCCCGATAATTCCTTTAATTTCTGATTATACACGAAAATCGATAGCTGCTTTTGTAGAGAAATATCCTAATGTTGGTTTGATGGTTGCGCTTGGCGAAGCTATGGAAGGTGTTGGGCAGGATGATATAGATTGGTTTACCAAAACAATTATACCTGGTGTTAAAGATGGCTTAAAGGCTGCGGGCATAAAAAGCGAACCGCCAATTGTTTTGCGTGCACACGATACAGATGCGCCTGCAGTTATGAAAGCCTCCTTGCCACTTTATAAAAATTTATATACTGAAAACAAGTTTAATGGCGAGGCGCTAACCACTTATGAACCGCGTGGTGCATGGGCCGAGTTAAATAGAAAGCTGGCAAAGATTGGAACGGTAAATATCTCAAATGTTCATATACTCGCTAATCTTGAGCCTTTTCGCTATGGATCGGCAGATTTTATTCAAAAATCGGTACAGGCAATGAATAAAATTTACGGTGCAAAAGGTTTGCACTTATACCCCCAGGCAAGTTATTGGGACTGGCCATATACTGCGGATAAAACGCAAACCCGCGAACTGCAGATTGACAGGGACTGGATTTGGTATAGGGAATGGGCTCGCTATTCATGGAACAGCCAGCGTGAGCGAACCGGTGAAATTACTTACTGGGGAAACGAACTGGCCAATAAATACGGAACCGACCTTAATGCCGGAAAAGCAATTTTGAATGCCTACGAAGAGTCAGGAGAAATTGCGCCGAAGCTTTTACGCAGGTATGGAATTACAGATGGTAACAGGCAAACCCTTACATTGGGTATGTTGATGACACAATTGATTAATCCTTTTCGCTATGGATTATTTACATTAATGTACGAATCTGAAGCGCCTGAGGGTGAAATGATTATTGACTATGCCGAAAAGGAGTGGAAAAAGCAGGGGCATGTTGGTGAAACTCCATTGCAAATTGCAAAAGAAGTTATTGAGCATGGCAAAAAAGCGGTTGCATCTATTAACGAGGCTTCATCATCTGTAAAGAAAGATACTGCAGAATTTAGAAGGTTAAAAAACGACATGTACTGCTATGATGCACTTGCAAACTCTTATGCCGAGAAAGTAAAAGCGGCACTTTGGATTTTAAGATTTAAATATTCAAATGATGTTGCAGATTTGGAGAAGGCGCTGCCATTCTTGCAAAAAAGTCTTGATTATTACAGCACGCTAACCAAATTAACAGAAAACGAATACCTGTACGCAAATAGTATGCAAACCAAGCAGCGTAAAATCCCGATGCGTGGTGTAGACAAAACATTTATCCACTGGAAAGAAATGATGCCTGTGTTTACAAATGAACTGAATCACTTTAAACATAGCATCGACTCGCTGAAAGCTATAAAAAACACCGTGGCCGAGAAGATAATTCCTTACAAAAATGCAACGGTACAAATTTTAGCTGCTGACGTTGAAAGTTACATTATAGATAGAAACGTTCAGGTATTTGCCGATACTGGCGCACAAATTAAGGAAGTAGCAGAGCAGCTGGTTGGCTTGAGAGGCCTAAAACTGTCAAGAGAAAATCAGATCAAAAACGGAACGGAGATTAAGTTCAGTTCCAAAGTTCCCGTTAAACTTTTGGTTGGTTATTTTAACCAGAAAGATAACAAAACTTTATTGCCTCCGCAGTTGGAGATTGATGCAAGCGCAAATAATTACGGTCAGTCTGAGATAAAAATTTCGAATGCATTAGTAGTAAATGGTTTTGCGCCGGTAAATGTTCATGCATATTCCTTCGCTGCCGGAACCCACACATTAACATTGGGTAAAGGCGCTTGTTTGGTTTTAGGATTTATAGATGATCGGCAGGAACTGAGAATTTTTAATGCGGGATTAGATGGTCGTGGGAAAGATATTGATTGGTTATTTGAATAATGGTGATTAAAAAAAAGATTATAACTGCAATTTGTCTGTTCGTTACTGCAACAGGCTTTGCACAGCAAAAATCAATTTCGCTTAAAGCAAAATTGAAAGATTACGTCGAATATTTTAACTCAATTGATACTGAGGCAGTAAAGAATTTTGTTCCGAATGCACAATCATACAATTGGTTATCCGAAAATGTTCCTCTGCTCGATTGTCCTGACGAGGTAATTGAAAAGAACTTCTACTATCGGTGGTGGTCATTTCGTAAGCACTTGGTTAAAACACCTGAAGGTTTCATCTTCACAGAATTCATCGAGCCTGTAAAACACGCAGGGAAATACAATTCCATCAGCTGTGCTTTGGGTCACCATATTTACGAAGGCCGTTGGTTAAAAAATAATGAATACCTAAAAGAGTACATCAATTTTTGGTTATACAAGGCCGATGTTGGTCAAACCAAGCAACGTTTTCATCAGTTTAGCAGCTGGGTTGATGATGCTGTTTTGGCAAACTATATGGTGAAACCCGATATAGGTTACTTGAAAAACATTTTGCCAGCGCTTGATGCTGACTATCAAAAATGGGAGAAGGAAAGGCAACTTAAAAACGGCTTATTTTGGCAATTTGACGTAAAGGACGGTATGGAAGAATCAATTAGTGGTTCGAGAAAGGATGAAAATAGTCGTCCAACGATAAATAGTTACATGTATGGCAATGCCAAAGCTTTGGCCAGTATTTCAGATTTATTAAAAGAACAGACTTTAAAGGTAAAGTATCAGCAAAAAGCCACAGATCTGAAAAAACTCGTTCAAGATAGTTTATGGAATTCATCATCTTCATTTTTTGAAACTAAGCTTGCAAAAAAAGGTTTGGCGAATGTTCGTGAAGCAATCGGCTTTACACCGTGGGATTTCAATTTACCTGATGATAAAAGCAGCTATGCTAAAGCCTGGGATCAATTATTAGACACCGCCGGATTTATGGCGCCTTGGGGGCTTACCACCGCAGAACTTAGAAACCCGACTTTCAGAACCCGCGGAACCGGCCACAGCTGCGAATGGGACGGCGCCTTATGGCCTTTTGCAAGTTCGCAAACGCTTAAGGGGCTTTCAAACTTATTGGTGAATTATAAAAATCACGGAAAAATGACGGCTGATGTGTTTTATAATGAACTGCATAAATATGCATTATCACACCAAAAAAACGGCAAGCCATATATTGGCGAGTATCAGGATGAAAGGAATGGTGAATGGTTAAAAGGCGATAATCCCAGGAGCAGTTTTTATAACCATTCTACATTTTGCGATTTAGTTATTAGCGATTTGATTGGTTTGAAACCTAGAGTAGACAATATTTTAGAAGTTTTTCCACTTATCCCGCAAGGAAAATGGAATTGGTTTACACTAGATAACGTTTCATATCACGGCAAAACCATAACCCTTATCTGGGATAAAACCGGCGACAAGTATAAAAAAGGCAAAGGATTTTACATCTACGCTGACGGTAAAGAGATTTACAAAGGCAAAGCTTTAAAACCTGTAAAGGTTAAATTGAGTTGAAACAAACAAAATAAATTCTAATCAATGAGGTATTCCATCAAAATTATAAATGTTTTAATTTTTGTTTTGGCAATTGGTTGCAGTGTAAAAGCCGATGCACAGTCTTTTTATAATGTTTTAAAATACGGTGCAAAAAACGACAGCAGCAAGTTGGCAACAACGGCAATAAGAAATGCAATAGATGCGGCTTCGAAAGCGGGCGGCGGTACAGTTTATTTTCCTGCCGGAAAATATTTAACCGGTTCTATTCATCTAAAAAGCAATATAACAATCTATATAGATGCGGGGGCAGAACTTCATTTCAGCGATAATTTTGATGATTACCTACCAATGGTTAAAAGCAGGTATGAGGGAGTGGATGTAACTTCATTTTCGCCACTTTTTTATGCTTACAAAGTTGAAAATATTTCGATAATCGGGCGTGGCTTGATAGACGGACACGGGAAAAAATGGTGGGATTTTGTAGAAGGTTATAAAGAAGGCCAAACACGTTCGAAATGGCAAAATACTTTTGAAGAATTAAATAAAGGCATCGTTTTACCTGATGATGCAAAGCAGATGAAACGAGGTTTCCTTCGTCCGCCGTTTATACAGCCCATGTTTTGTAAGAACATAATCATTGATGGAATAACGATTCG
>Ga0308164_10001505_pt1 | contig 26960 bp, 24 predicted proteins | sample PhyTR2_FD_201031 | JGI IMG/M metagenome (GOLD analysis project Ga0308164, IMG submission 201031) | Phyllosphere microbial communities from UC Gill Tract Community Farm, Albany, California, United States - DLSLT.R2 | ecosystem: Host-associated > Plants > Phyllosphere > Unclassified | place: USA... | reverse complement strand
GCCGGGCTTCTTCCAGAGCTTGCGGCAGTGGCGTTCCGCCCCCTGCCCCCAGCGCACTCAGCCACGGACTCAGCGCCGACGATGCTTTTAAACCCTGATGCTGCCAGCTCGGCGCGTGGCCACTGGCCGTGAGCAAGGCCAGACGGGTGCGACTGCGATAGGCATCGTCAAATACCTGAGACAGCACGCCCTTGGCCTGGCTGAGCGCCTGATGCCGCTTCGTCGACGCAGACGCATCGACAATCACCAGCAACAGCTCACTGGGGCGACTGCTACGCGGCTGGCGAACCAGATCGCCGGCCTTTTTCGGGCGACCTTTCATCAGGGTCGGCAGCCATTGCACCGGCCCGTCCGAACCTGCTCTTGATGCGCCTGCCCTTCCAGAAGAAAGTCGACCCGGCCGGGGCACGGCATCCGCCCCCTTGGAGCGCTTGGGGCGGATGCCTAAGGCTTTTTTGGCCAGCTCGGCACTTCGCGGCGTGAGCCGGTCGGTACTGCCTGAGCCGGTAGCTCACCCCAACTGCCCTGCCCGCCTTGGGTGTCCTGTTTTTCGGAGGAACCTGAAGGCGGCGTTTCCGGCGATTGCGATGGTGGAGGCGGCGACTGTTCGCGACGGCGGTGGCGCAGTGCAAACTCGGCGACCGCATCAATGTCCTGCTCTTCAATCTGCGCGACGCCGCGCCAGGCTGCATGTGCCCGTGCGGCGCGCAGCCAGACCAGATCGGCGCGCATGCCGTCAACGCCTGCTGCGAAACAGCGTTCGGTGATCAATGCCAACGACGCGTCATCCAGTTCGATGCCTACCAGCCGCGAACGGGCCTGCTCACAACGCTGTTTCAATGCATCCTGCTCGGGTTGCCACTGAGCGCCGAACGCATGCGGATCGGCATCGAAATCCAGACGTCTGCGGATGATCTGGCTGCGCTCGGCAGGCAGCGTCTGTCCGCTCAGAGCGACGTTGAGGCCGAAACGGTCCAGCAGTTGCGGACGCAGTTCGCCCTCTTCCGGATTCATGGTGCCGATCAACACGAAACGGGCGGCATGACGATGGGAAATGCCATCACGCTCCACCAGATTGACACCGCTGGCAGCGACATCCAGCAGCAGATCGACCAGATGATCGGCCAGCAGGTTGACCTCATCGACATACAGCACGCCGCCGTCAGCCTTGGCCAGTACGCCGGGCGAGAAACGCGCACGGCTTTCGGACAGCGCGGCATCCAGGTCCAGCGTCCCGACCAACCGTTCTTCGGTCGCGCCCAATGGTAGGGTCACGAACTGCCCGCTGGCGAGCAGGTCCGCAAGTCCGCGCGCCAGGGTCGATTTGGCCATGCCTCGCGGACCTTCGATCAAGACGCCACCGATGCGCGGATCAATCGCGGTCAGGCACAGCGCCAGCTTCAGTTCATCGGCGCCCACGACGGCGGCCAGTGGAAAATATGGCGTATTGGCAAGGCTTGAGTCAGACACGGTCATCACTTCTCTTCTATATCCAGCAGCAGGTCTTCCAGGGCTTGCTGATAATCGCCTGGTTCCTGCCAGAGGCCGCGTTGCTGCGCTTCGAGCATGCGCTCGGTCATGTCGCGCAGGGCATCGGGGTTGTGCTGTTCAATGAATTCACGAGTCGACGGATCAAGCAGGTAGGCATCGGCCAACAATGCGTACTGATGATCATCGATCAGCTCGGTCGTCGCATCGAAGGCGAACAGGAAGTCCACCGTCGCGGCCATTTCGAACGCGCCTTTATAGCCGTGACGTTTGACGCCGTCGATCCACTTCGGATTGGCCGCCCGCGAGCGGATCACGCGGTTCAGCTCTTCCTTCAAGGTACGGATTTTTGGAAGGTCCGGCTGGCTGTGATCGCCGTGATAACTGGCCGTTTTCACGCCGCTGAGGGTTTCGGCGGCGGCCAGCATGCCACCCTGGAACTGGTAGTAATCGTTGGAATCGAGCAGATCGTGCTCGCGGTTGTCCTGATTCTGTACCACCGCCTGCACCTGAGACAGGCGCTGAGCGAAGCGCTGCCGGGCGGGCGTACCCTCGTCGGAGCCGCCATAGGCATAACCGCCCCAATTCAGATAAACCTCGGCCAGATCTTCGCGGCTTTGCCACAAGCGTCCATCGATGGCGCCCTGAACGCCCGCGCCATAAGCGCCGGGCTTGGCACCGAAGATCCGCCACCCAGCCTGACGTGCCGCTTCGTCCTCGCTTAGACCTTCAGCGATGAAACTCGCTCGTTCCTCACGTACCCGGGCGGCAATCGGGTTCAGATCATCCGGCTCGTCCAGCGCCGCAACAGCCTGCACGGCCGCGTCGAACAGACGAATCAGGTTGGCGAAGGCATCGCGGAAGAACCCCGAAACCCTCAGCGTCACGTCCACGCGCGGTCGATCCAACAGACTGATCGGCAGAATCTCGAAGTCATCGACGCGCTGGCTGCCCGTCGCCCAGACCGGACGCACGCCCATCAGCGCCATGGCTTGCGCAATGTCGTCGCCGCCAGTGCGCATGGTCGCCGTACCCCAGACCGAAAGACCCAACTGCCGCAAGTGATCGCCGTGATCCTGAAGATGGCGTTCCAGCAGCAGGTTGGCCGACTGAAAACCGATGCGCCACGCCGTGGTGGTCGGCAGGTTACGTACGTCGACGCTGAAGAAATTGCGCCCGGTCGGCAATACATCCAGCCGCCCGCGACTTGGCGCACCGCTGGGCCCGGCAGGCACGAAGCGGCCACTCAGCGCATCCAGCATGCCCTGCATTTCTCCGGGGCCACAGGCGTCCAACCGTGGGGCGACCACTTCCCGCAGGCTGTCGAGGATCAGTGCCAGGTCGGCATGCTCCGGCAAATCCGTCACGTCCTGACCGTCGCAGATGCGCTCGATAAGGGCAGCTGCGTAAAGCTCAAGGCGCTCACGCGCATCGCCAGCCGTGCGCCACGGGTCAGTGCTCAAGCCCAGCAACTCGGTCGGACGCGGCCCTTGCCAGGGTTCGGCAAGTTCGCAGTCCAGTGGGTCGAAGCCCAGTTCGAAGGCCTTGCTCAAGGCGCGCAACAAACTTGATTGCGCACCACGGCCGTCGCCACGGGGAATACGCAACAGGGCCAGCAGCGTGTCGGTGCGTAAACGTCCTTCAGGTGACTGACCAAAGATATGCAGGCCATCGCGGATCTGCGATTCCTTCAAATCACACAGATAGGTGTCCAGACGCGGCAGCCAGATTGCAGCGTCGGCATCGCTGTCGGTCGTCTCGTCCAGCGCCAGCTCACGGTCGATCTGCGTTTCGCGAACCAGATTCAGGATGTCACGCTGCAGCTCGCGGGCGCGGCGTGGGTCAAGCAGTTGGGCTTCGTAATACTCGTCCGCCAGCAGCTCCAGATTGCGCAACGGGCCATAGGTTTCGGCGCGGGTCAGCGGCGGCATCAAATGGTCGATGATCACGGCCTGCGTACGACGCTTGGCCTGTGCACCCTCGCCCGGATCGTTGACGATGAACGGATAGATGTTCGGCATCGGGCCCAACACAGCATCCGGCCAGCAATTCTCGGACAGGCCGACGCCCTTGCCGGGCAGCCACTCCAGGTTGCCGTGTTTGCCGACGTGCACTACTGCATGGGCGCCATACGCCTTGCGCAGCCAAAAATAAAACGCGAGATAGCCATGCGGCGGCACCAGATCCGGGTCGTGATAGACCGCACTTGGATCGACCTGATAGCCACGGGCCGGCTGGATGCCGACGAAGGTCAGACCAAAGCGCAGGCCTGCGATCATCATTCGGCCACTGCGAAACATGGGATCGGCATCCGGCGCGCCCCAGCGGGAGTTCACCGCGTCACGGTTGGCCTGCGGCAATGTATTGAAGGCTTCGAGGTACTCATCCAGCGCCATGCTCTGCTGACATGGACGCTGATCGATGCTGTCCAGATCGTTGGTCACGCCGCCGAGCAATTGATGAATGAGTTCGGTGCCGCTGTCAGGCAGCTCGGTCAGCGGATAGCCCTCGGCCTGCATGGCACGCAGAATGTTAAGGGCGGCTGCGGGTGTGTCCAGCCCGACGCCGTTGCCGATTCGGCCATCGCGGGTCGGGTAGTTGGCGAGAATCAACGCCACACGCTTATCGGCGTTGGGCAGGCGCGCCAGCAGAATCCAGCGTCGTGCCAGTTGGGCAACGAAGTCCATGCGCTCGGGATGCGCCCGGTAACAGACCACATCAGACTGACTGCGCTCGCTGCGCCATGCCAGATCCTTGAAGCTGATCGGCCTACTGATTATGCGTCCGTCCAGCTCCGGCAATGCGATGTGCATCGCCAGATCGCGCGCCCCCAGGCCTTGCGCACTGGCACTCCAGGCAGGCTCGTTGTCTTGCGCACAGATGGCCTGGATCACCGGGACATCGCGCCGAAACGGTCGCAAATGCGGCGTTTCAGGGCTCGATTGAGCAAAGCCGGTGGTATTAAGGATCAGTTCGACTCCGGCCCCGTCCAGCCAGTCTTCTACCTGCGTGAAGCAGCCAGCCTCCTTTAGGCTGGCGACGGCAATCGGCAAAGGGTTGAGGCCCTGCGCCTGCAGTCGCTCACAAAACTCATCGATGAATCCGGTGTTGGCGGCCTGCAGGTGCGAACGATAGAACAGCAGCGCTGCAACAGGCTGATCGTTGCGCCAGTCAGCCTGCCAGTCCGCCAATCCGGCAGTTGCCCGCTTCGGATGGTAAATAGCTGTGCGTGGCAGTGGCTGGGGTTCGGCCCATGAATAATCGCGCGCCAGCCAGGTGCTGGCGATGCAGCTATAAAGATCCAGCGCATTCTGCAGGCCGCCCTGACGCAGGAACTGCCACAGGCGGTTGCAGTCGGTTGCTGCAACGGTGCTCAGGTCGATCAGCTCCGGATCATGCCGGTCACACCCCGGCACCATAATCACCGTGACGCCCTGCGCGGCCAGCTCCATCAACCGCTCGACGCCGTAGCGCCAGTAGCCGATGCCGCCATGCAACGACAGCAGGATGACCTTGGCGTGGCGCAGCACGTCGTCGACGTACAGGTCGACCGACGCGTGATTCTGCACCTGCATCGGGTTGGCCAGACGCAGGCTGGGGTAATCCTCCGGCAACTGCCGGGCCGCTTCGGCGAGCAGCGCGAGGCTCGAATCGCCGCTGCAGAGAATCACCAGATCGGCCGGGGTCTGCCCCAGGTCAGCGATGCTGTCGTCGGGTACGAAACCGCCGGGCTGGGTTCTCAGCAGGTGCATGGGTCAGTCCTTGCTCATTTCACGAAGCTTTGCTTCCAGCCCTTTGTAAACCTCTTCTTCCAGCAAGCTATGAAGCTGGGCCTCAAGCGCAGCGGCATCCAGTTCCTGGCCAATCAATACTAGGTTAGTGACGCGTTCTTCGTCCGCACGCCACGCACGGTCAAAGTGCTTATCGAAACGAGTGCCCACGCCCTGGATCAGCAGGCGCATCGGCTTTCCGGGAATCGCCGCGAAGCCTTTGACCCGCAGGATGCCATGCTGCACGACCAGTTGGTTCAGCGCATTGAGTAATAAAATCTCATCGGCCTGTGGCAGTTTGATGGAGATCGAATCGAAGGCGTCGTGATCGTGATCATCGTCTTCACCGTCATGATGGTCATGGTGCGTCTTGCGACCGTCGATGTGGACTTCGGATTCGGCACCGACACCCAGCAAGACGCTGATCGGCAGGCGGCCACTGCTGGCCTCGATCACCTTGACGGCAGGTGGCAATTCCTCGGCGACTTCGGCGCGAACCTTGGCCAGACCGTCAGCGTCGATCATGTCGGCCTTGTTGAGGATGACCAGATCGGCGCTGGCCAGTTGATCGGCGAACAGCTCGTGCAGCGGCGACTCGTGGTCCAGGTTCGGATCAAGCTTGCGCTGGGCATCGACCTGATCCGGGAAGGCCGCAAAAGTGCCCGCCAGTACCGCCGGGCTGTCGACGACAGTGATGACCGCGTCGACCGTGCAGGCGTTACGGATTTCCGGCCACTGGAAAGCCTGAACCAGAGGCTTTGGCAGCGCCAGGCCGCTGGTTTCGATCAGGATGTGATCCAGATCGCCGCGACGGGCGACCAGCTCACGCATCACCGGGAAGAACTCTTCCTGAACGGTGCAGCACAGGCAGCCGTTGGCCAGCTCATAGACACGGCCATTGGCTTCCTCTTCGGTACAACCGATGGTGCACTGCTTGAGGATTTCGCCGTCGATACCCAGCTCGCCGAATTCGTTGACGATCACGGCAATGCGACGCCCTTCGGCGTTGTCGAGCATGTGCCGCAACAGGGTGGTCTTGCCCGAGCCCAGGAAGCCGGTGACGATGGTGACGGGAAGCTTGGCCAGTGTTTTCATCAGATGCCCTTGTGGCAATGCGGCGGGCAAACAGGACGAGAGCCGCGTGCCACGCACGCGGATCAGATCGCCACCGGATCACCCCGCCCGGTTGTAGTGAGAATTCGCAGGCCTTGGCCCGGTTCGAGGCAGGTCTCCTGGCTTACGGCAGCGCATTGCAGGCTTTCGGGCCTTGCCAACGCGCGCTCATCGCGCCTTCCCGCCGGGGCAGTGGCTGTGCGATGAACATGACCGTTTACAGTTGCGGGGGCAGCTGCGGCATCGACCGCATTCCCGTCTTAGCTGCGCCTGCGCACTGGGCTGCAAGCGAAGAACCTCGAACCGGCAAGGCTACGCAGTGACCGCTGGCAGGTCAATCGCTGAGATTGACGATCCCCCGCCACGCGTGGTCTCCTGTGCGCCTTGTTACGGGTGCCCCTCACGGGGTGAAACGGGAAACCGGTGAGCTCAGATCGTTGAGCAAGTCCGGTGCTGCCCCCGCAACGGTAAGCGAGAGGAAGTCAGATCCACTGTGCTCAGGCATGGGAAGGTGACTTCGAAGGACGGACAGTGCTGTCACGTCCCCTCGCGAGCCCGGAGACCGGCCCGCTACGTTTGCAAATGACACACCCGCGGTGGGCGGGCGCCGTTGAAACCTCTGACGTTCGTCAGCGGGTATCTGTGCGCATGGCCCGCTTTTGCCCAACGTCTCCAGAGGGAACGCCATGACGACCATCAGCAGCAGCCATTCCGCCGCAGCCAGCTCCTCCCGCACACAACGCCTCACCGCCGCCATCAGTGCCGCGCTGCTGGGCGCATGCCTTGTGTACTTTGCCGGGTTCTCGCACATCGCCGCCGTGCACAACGCGGCACACGACACTCGCCACAGCGCCGCCTTCCCTTGTCATTGAGGACAACACAATGTTCAAGCGAATCGCCTACACCGCAGGCTTCACCGGCCTGCTCGCAGCGCTGCTGCTGACCCTGCTGCAAAGCTTCTGGGTCGTCCCGTTGATCCAGCAGGCCGAGACTTACGAAAACGCACCTGCCGAACACGTTCATGAACAGGCTGTCGGCGTTGTGGCCGAGCACAGTCATGAACATGACGAAGCCGCCTGGGAGCCGGAAAACGGCTGGCAGCGCGTGCTGTCCACCACCGGTGGCAATCTGGTGGTCGCGGTTGGTTTTGCACTGATGCTAGCCGGGCTTTACACCTTGCGCGCACCGGGCAGCGCGCTTCAGGGTGCCGGATGGGGACTGGCCGGTTTCGCCGTCTTCGTGCTGGCTCCGACCCTGGGCCTGCCACCGGAACTGCCGGGGACCGCAGCGGCCGAACTCAGTCAGCGTCAGTTCTGGTGGATTGGCACCGCAGCCTCTACCGCTGCCGGCCTCGCGCTGCTGATCTTCGGTCAGAACCTGCTGCTCAAAGTGCTCGGCGTTGCCATTCTGGTTGCGCCTCATGTGATCGGCGCACCGCAGCCGCTGGTTCATGAGAGTCTAGCGCCTGAAGTACTCGAATCGCAGTTCATCATCGCTTCGCTGCTGACCAATGCCGTGTTCTGGGTAGCATTGGGCCTGATCAGCGCCTGGCTGTTCCGCCGCAACAACGCCGATCTGCAGCATGCCGAACCGTACCCGGCCTGAGCAGACGAATGCCCTGCCCGCTTCTGTCATCGTAGCGGGCCTGGGGTGTCGGCGCGGTTGCTCTGCCCTGCAGTTGCATGAACTGCTGGAGCGCCACCTCTATGCGCATGGACTCGACATGAGCGACATCACCGCGCTGGCCTCCATCGACCTGAAAAGCGAAGAGCCCGGCCTGCTGGCACTGGCGCGACAACTGGCCGTGCCGCTGGTGTTCTTCAACGCGGCGCAACTGGTGTACTGGGATCTCCACCTCACGCATCGCTCGGCGAATGTGCTGCAACACACCGGCTGCCACGGCGTCGCCGAAGGTTCGGCGCTGGCCCTTGCGGCGCAATTGGGTGATGGCACTGCCGGACTGGTGATCGAACGCCAGAAAAGCACCCACGCCACATTTGCCTTGGCAACCAGCCCCGCAACCGGCGGATAATTCCGGCAATGACTCATTTCAGGAGATTCCCTTGACCGTTTTTTTCATCGGCGCAGGCCCCGGCGACCCGGAGCTGATCACCGTCAAGGGCCAGCGTCTGATTCGCAGTTGCCCGGTCATCATCTACGCAGGCTCGCTGGTGCCCGTCGCGGTGCTGGAGGGCAATCAGGCCATGCAGGTGATCAACAGCGCCGAGCTGCACCTGGAACAGATCATCGACATGATCAAGACCGCTCACGCGCAAGGCCAGGACGTGGCACGCGTGCATTCGGGTGATCCGAGCCTGTATGGCGCCATCGGCGAGCAGATCCGCCATTTGCGGGAACTGGGCATTCCCTTTGAAATCATCCCCGGCGTTACTGCAACGGCCGCATGTGCGGCGTTGCTCGGCACAGAACTCACCCTGCCGGACATCTCGCAAAGCGTGATCCTGACCCGCTACGCCGACAAGACCTCAATGCCGCCCGGCGAAGAATTGGCCAGCCTTGCTCAACATCGGGCCACCATGGCGATTCATCTGGGGGTCAACAATCTGCACCGGATCGTCGAAGAGCTGATACCGCATTACGGCGCGGACTGCCCGATTGCGGTGGTGCATCGCGCCAGTTGGCCGGATCAGGACTGGGTACAAGGCACGCTGGCGGACATCGAAGAAAAGGTGCAGGCCAAGGGGTTCCGGCGCACCGCGTTGATACTGGTAGGACGCGTGCTGGCAAACGATACGTTCAGTGAATCATCGCTGTATCGGGCAGGTCATGCCCATCTGTTCAGACCCTAGCGACAGGGCTCGGCAAACAGCGGGCGCTGGCAATGGCATGGAGAGAGTCAGACGTGAATCCGGCGTTACTGAAACGACGCAGATCGTCCGGTGGCAGCTGACGTAACTGGGCCGGCTGTGTACGGACCTTTTCATTCACCTGCGAATCAGGCGTGATATCGCTGCCAAAGTGGGGAAACGGCTCCTGCGCCGCCCAACCTCCCGCAGCCAGCAACAGCAATACGAACACACCTGCGATGGGTTCCTTGGTACCGCTCATGGATCCGCACATGGGTCTTTCCTCCAGCCGACTGATAACGGCCCGTTACACCGATGACTGACATAAGCGCTCGAATGTCGCGAACATGTGAACACAGGGTGTGAGTCAATGCGTAAATGTACACATGAGTCTGTTTTCGAACAACATCACAGTCGGGCTCATTCAAACGGTTCCTCGCCTTGCAGCTTGGTGCGATGCATCAAACGCCCGCATTCCGGGTCATACGCCTCGGCACGATGCAGGGTGCCGGTGTTGTCCCAAATCACCAGATCACCCACCTGCCATTCGTGGCTGTAGCTGAACGAATCACCCGTCGCCCACTCCCGCAATTCGACCAGAATCCGTGCGCTCTCGGCCCGGCTGACGCCTGCCACCTGCTGCGCCGTGCAACCCAGAATCAGCGATTTACGACCTGAGCGATGCGTCCACACCAGCGGCAGTTCTTTCTCGCCAATGGCCTGCATGACCTTGAGCGTCGCCAGACTCGGCTCCGGATTGTAGTAAAACAGCGACGACCAAGGCGCGTGCACGACACGCATTCCGGCATAGCGCAGCTTGTCCGAAGCAGGCAACGCCTCATACGCCGCATAGGTATTGCAAAACCCGGTATTGCCACCCCAGGTCGCCGTCACCTTGCAGGCCAGAAGCGAGGCCAGGATGGGCACATCACTGCTGGTGCCGTCGATGTGCCAATACAGCGAACCCTTCAAAAACTCGGCACCCGCCGGGTTCACCTTGGCATCCAGCGTAATTTTGGTGACATTCTGACCGTCGCTGGCTTCCGCCGAAAACGCGCCCAGCGTGCGGGTGAACGCGATCTGCTCGGCATCGCTGAAACTGATTCGCGGAAAAACCAGCACGCCCCGCTGCTCCAGCAAACCGCGAATCTCGTCCGCAAGCTCGCCGCTCAGCAGCTCCTCTTTGGTATTGAGAATCCGGGTGCCGATGACAGGCTTGATCGGCTCGTGAAGCAGACGCGTTTTCGAAGTGGCTAACATGATGCGACCCTCTTCATAAGTGAACCTTACGGTACGCTTTTGACAAGTAGTGCGCAACACCCAGGATTTATAAGTTTGGCCAAGCGATACATCGGGTGCTCAGATAATCGGCCAACGTCTCTTGAAGAACAAAACCGAGTGCAAGCCATCCCATCAGAGCTATCACGTCCATCGCACGGGATTTGCCCCACATCGGGGTACGCTCCCGGAGTCGGAAATACCAGGGACCGGTGCAGGACACCAGCCCATACCCGAGCAGCATGAACAGCACCGTGAACAGCCACTTGTTCGGAGCCTCCACACGGACGCCAGCCCAGACATCCATCAACGGCTTGAAGGCCACAAAATACAGACCACCCAGCGCGGCCGCGACCATCCCCAGCCCAATCGGCCACAGCGAGAAACCGGAATACTGCATCGCCCGTTGCAGGTCCGGGCTTTCACTTTCCAGTAACTCGACGAGCCTTGGCCATCCGACACGTCTGGCCAGCATCAAGGCGCTTTCACCCTGGCTGTTGAGCGCTGAAGCATCTGCGCCCATGTAAAGCAGCGTGATGACAAAGTTGCAGTTTCCGGCGAGCGCCTCGCGATGCAACAACTGCCATCCGCCGTCGTCGTAGTCAGACATCAAAGAAGGATCGTCGCGAAGGCCCTCCTCTACTGTGCTCTGAATGTTCAACGCCATCGGATGCTCGGTGCGCTCCAGCGTGTCCAGAGCCTTAGCGTCGGCACGGCCATTCAGCATGCGGGTGAACAGCACTGGCGCCTTGCCATTGGCCGGAGGAACCAGAGCGACCCGCCCTGCCTCGCCAAAATCCAGCCCCCACGCCTCATCATGCGCAGCCCTTTCTTCAGTTGACATGCCGGCTCTCAGCGCATCAATCGTGAAGCCTCCATAGACCCGACCGCCACACACGTACATCCAGTCGCTCAAGTGCGCCAGCGGCACCGACACCGGATCGCCCGCACTCAGTCGGCTGACCCAGCGAGGCTCATTCATCAACACACCGGTCAGTGTGTGGCCGTCGAACCCGATATCGGTCACCCACATGTTCTCGACCGAAGGCCCGTCCGGGTCAGTCGAATCGGTCGCAAACGATATCTTGACCACCGCCATGTCCAGCGCCTTGACGATGCGCCGCTGCTCCCACGACAGCTCTCTCCAGAGGAACTTGAACGTGCGATGAGCACTGGCTACCACAGCCTTGAAGTCGGCGCTCTCGCCTTCGACGCCATAAATCATCTGTTCCGTCATACGAAGGGTTATTCCTTTGATCGGTTAATACGTGTGGGGAAACTCAAACTCGTCTCAGACGCAACTCGCAGCATCAGCGTTCCGTGGCACCGATCCTATTTTCTTCAAGATCCAAACTCCAGCAGGCACACCGATCAATTCTCACGGTCATAACCCACTCAACATCGCTGCGAGGCCCTCATGAAAATCGGCATCATTTCCGACACCCACGGCTTGTTGCGTCCAGAAGCCGTGGCTGCCCTCCAAGGTTGCGAGCAGATTATCCACGCCGGAGACATTGGCAGCGCGGAGATCGTCGAGCAACTCGAGGCCATCGCTCCGCTGCACATTGTGCGTGGCAACAACGACGTGGATTCGCCCTGGGCAAGCGAGATTGCCGATCACCTGATTTTCGAACTAAGCGGCTGGCAGGTATTGCTGGTACACGACATCGCCGATGTGCCGGCCCTGCTTGATGAGCGCACACGGATCGTAGTCACCGGGCATTCGCACAAGCCGCTTATTGAATGGCGCGGGGAGCGGTTGTACATCAACCCCGGCAGCGCGGGGCGGCGTCGTTTCAAATTGCCGGTGACGCTTGCGTTGCTCGATGTGCAGGGGTCTTCGCTGGAGCCGCAGCTGATGAAATTACTCGATTAGGCGACTTCGGATGCTTCGGCTTTTACAGATCGCGAAACATCAGCCACTGCGCCATACCCCAGGCATCAAAGCGTTCCTGCAAATGCCAGCCACGCTTGGCGTAATACGCTTGCTGATCGTGCGTGTGCAGGTACAACCGCTCTACGCCACTCCGTTTGGCATGGCTGCAAATGCTTTCGATCAACTCGGCTGCAAGTCCCCTGCCCCGAGCTTCCGACCTTACGAACACGCACGCTAGCCAAGGTCCGAGCTCGGGTCGGTCAGATAGATCGTTATCGGCAAACGCTGCGCCACCCAGCAACTGCCCGTCCTCGATCGCGATGAGACATTTCCACTCATTGTCGTACTGCCCCTCGGCAAACTCTTCCTCCCAGTCGGCCAGCGATTGCTGCGCGAATTCATAGTTGAACTGCCGATGCAGCCACAGCGCCATCGTGTCGCTGTGTTCCATGTGGTCGACGAGCCAGTCCAGACGGTGCATGCATGCTCCTTAATTATAGTTGCGTTATATCAACACCTGAATAATAGCCGTGACGGCACTTCCATGCGAATAAGCAAGCGAAGTGTCGAGCAAATCGCTGGCGCCGATTGGTTAACTGTATTCAAGATGGGGTTCATCAACATCCGATTAAAAACCAACTAGAGATCATTTAACAGTTAAAAGAAGCAATTAACCAAAATCTGTAGCCTGCGTCCTACAGGATTATAAGAAATGATCCACAAAAACAAGAGACCAAAAACAATCTTGAGACTACCTCAATGATGGAAACTTTAGGCCCCTGCTTTGAACAAAAATCAGGTAACAGCCGAATATGCTTCGCTCGGTATAAACAACCTTTCCAGAGATCTGAAAATTGATAGACCTTGCCTGGATATCCTCTCCCCAGAATCGGCGCTTGTTCAAACTCAGGCCACTGAAAGAAACCAAACACGAGCTTTTACTAGAGTCATTCAAAGGCGAAGAGCGCCTGTCCAGCGCGTACAGCTTTGAGCTTTTACTTTTATGTGAAGACGCCAGTCTAAAACTTAAATCAATGCTGGGGCAGCATTTGGTTATCGAGATTGAATTGGCGGACAGCTCAACACGCTATACCGCTGGCTACGTCACACGCTTCGCGAGCGTTGGCAGCGATGGTGGAATCGCCAGTTACACAGCGACGATTAGGCCGTGGTTTTCAATGTTGGAGCATCGGGTCGATACCAGAATATTTCAGGACGCTACGGTAGCGGAGGTTGTTACTGAGGTTTTCTCTGAATTTTCAGCATTTTTTCAATATGAATTTCGTCTGAGCAGCCCCCTTAAGCGCTACACATACATAACTCAGTATCGAGAATCCGACTTAGCGTTTGTGCAGCGGCTGCTTGAAGCGGAGGGAATATTTTACTACTTCGAACACAGCGCCGAAGGCCACAGCATGATCATCTGCGACGACTCAACGATGCTGGAGCCGTTGCCTGAGCAACCACAGATTCGATTCCACTCGGCCTCAGTCACCGAAACCTCCGACTCCATCACAGAATGGTCTGGAAACCGTCAATTGCAGTCAGGACGAATAGCCGTCCAGACCTTTGATTACCGTCAACCGAACAATCGTCTTCCAGTCACAATGAATAGCCTGAATCAACAGGGTGATGTCGAAGCTTATGAAATCTACGACTGCTCAGGCCAGTACACGCATAAAAATTACGACGAAGGCGAAGCATTGGTACGTTTGCGCATTGAAGCCCTGGAACTAAAAGCTAAGCGCTTTGATGGCCAGAGTAATTGCCGTGCTATGAAGCCTGGCTACACGTTTGAGCTGACGCAGCATTACGCGCATGACAAAGGAACCGTAGATGAGCGTCAATTCTTGCTGGTTAGCGTCGCGAGTGAGGGATACAACAATTACCTTAACGAGCGGCAGGCTAGTTACAACAATCACTTTTCCTGCGTGCGAAGAAAGATCGTATTCAGGCCAGAACTCACAGTAGAGCGCCCGACGATTGCAGGACCCCAAACCGCCATTGTTGTAGGCCCTACGGGTGAAGAGATATTCACTGACGAGTTGGGTCGCGTAAAAGTCCAATTTCATTGGGATAGAAACGGCCGTCATAACGACAACAGCTCTTGCTGGGTACGCGTCGCTCAGACCGCAGCAAGTGGGGGCTTCGGAAGTATTCAAATCCCTCGCATTAATGACGAGGTAATCATCGTATTCCTTGACGGTAACCCAGATCGCCCGTTGGTAATGGGCAGCCTCTACAACAGTCAAAATTCCCCGCCGTGGTCGCTTCCCGCTAACAAAACCCAGAGTGGCTTTCTGACGCGCTCAATCAATGGCAAAGGCTCCAACGCTAACTTCTTCCGTTTTGAAGACAAAGCGGGGGTCGAGCAAGTCAGTCTTCATGCCGAACGCAACATGGACACCGAGATCGAGGCCGACGAATCGCACGACGTAGGCGGCAATCGCACAGTAACAGTTAAAGGAAAACATTGCGAAACGATCACGCTTGAATCGAGCATTGTGGTTGAGGAAGGATCGTACTTTGTCACAGTGGATAAGGGCGACATAAAGATAAGATCAGCTTCCTCTATCACCCTTGAGGCTGGCTCTAGCAAATTAATTCTAAAGCAAGACGGAACCATTCTACTCTCAGGCGTCGTTGTAGATGTCGAAGGCTCCACGATTATAAATCTAAATGAACAAGCGACTGACAAGGAGTAGCCGCATGCGAAACCGAAATGACGGAAGAACCAGTTTTTATGATCGTATTTCCGAGGCGCGAATAAGAGAAGAGAAGCGTCTTGAAGAAGAGCGTCTCGCACAAGAAGTACTGGATGCAATTCCACCGCCAGAACGCTTTCATACCAACGAACTAAGTTTTTTGCGCCCCCCTAGCTTTAAAGACAAGACCTTTCATGCATTCACATTGGCTGATAAGGAGCCAAGTCCATTTTCTTTGATAATAGGTCGGACAGTTCTCACTACGGACATTGACGTGGAATCAGTGGCCCAACAGGTCCTTAGCGAACTGGGGAAAAAACTTTCCCATTTGGAATGGATAGAACCGTTGTTTCCAACATCAGTCGCTGGGCTTGAGGCACGCCAAGTCGAATTTAAATGGCGGCAGCAGGGCCAGCCGGTTCATCAGTTGCAGCTGATATTCCTTCACCACGACGAACTGGGCCAAACGTTAGTGATGCAGATTACTGGGACCAGCAGCAATGTTGGCGGCATGATGCCCGACGAACGAGCTACGTTTTTTTCTGTTATCGAGACACTTGAACTAAGAAATACGCTGGGGATAGCAGAAACGGCTGCCCAGGCATGAGTGCAGCGGCGAGACTTGGAGATCCGATTGAGCACTCCGAGGCGCTGAGCGGATTGCTTTTGGGTTTAGCTGTCGGTGCAGCAGCCGTAGTAATCACTGCCGCTGCAGGCGCATCAGTCATTGCTTCTGGAGGCTTGGCAGCAGTAGCTGTCGCTGGTGCCGTCTTATCGCTCACGGCAAGCGTCGGCGAACTCATCGGAAGCCTTTCCTTTTGCAATAACACGGCAGGCCAAATCATAAAAGGCTCAGCCAATGTCCACATCAATGGCCGTCCTGCCGCTCGGGCTCACTTGGATGCCTCGGGCTGCGACAAGCACGGTCCCATTCCGCAAATCATCGCTGAAGGCAGTAGCACTGTTTACATCAATGGCCACCCCGCCGCACGCGTGGCGGACCGCACGGTTTGTGATGGAAAAATCAGCGCCGGGTCCAGCAATGTGCGCATAGGTGGGGGCACCAGGAGAACAGACGAAATCGCACCCGAGGTTCCCGGTTGGCTACATGGAGTGATGTTGGGGATCGGATTTGGCAGCGCGACAGTATTGACCTCTTTCGCAGCAGCGCTGAGCGGTCTGGTCGTTGGGTTTGCTGGTGGGATGAGCGGATCAATCATCGGTGGCCGACGCTACGGCTCAGACTCAGATGGTCAGAAGCTAATGGCGTTTGGTGGCGCCGTGGCTGGCGGTAGCTTGGCAGGCAAAGGACAACAGTGGTTCGATACGAGATATGAACTCAAGGCAGAAGGGTTCGGGGCAGTTTTAGGGAATCTCAAAATCATCCCTAAACCCTCCAAAGCTACCTTTGGTCATGCAGAGTCGGACGATTACAAAGCGACGTTTTTTAAGGCCTATCCTGAGCAAAAAGGTAAGGTCGTTGTACATCACGCGGTGGAACAACAGGTTCAAAAGCGTTATCCCGACATTGTTAAAAAAGAAGAACTGCATTCCCTAGAAAACCTAAGAGGCATTCCAAAAGAATTAAACTCCGCACTACATTTAAGTGTAATCAGAAAAGAATGGAACAGATTTTATCGAGAAACACCTAGCGCCACAAAAGAACAGCTATTGGAAAAAGCAACAGAAATTGATAACATAGTAGGCAACAAATTATCCACACCAACCAGAGAGTAAAATTCACTATGTACTATATTGAGCCGGAGATAGCAGGAGGCCTTGGAGAGGCTACTATAATTGATACGTCTTGCCACCCACCAAAAATTAAGGAATTAGAATATAAATTTGACGGATGGTTAGGCGATGATATCTTGGAGGCATTCCCTTGCTACATAATCACTGAAGACTTAGCAAAAGCGATCTTAGCCAATACGCTTAAAGGCGTATCTTTCAAACCTGTAAAAACAACCAAATCAGACGAGTTCTCAGAATTATTTCCCGATTTAAAACTGCCAGATTTTCAATGGCTGATCATTGAAGGATCTGGCTGCCTTGACGATTTTTGGCTAACCAATGATTGTAGATTAGCTGTATCAGACCTAGCTTTTACACTGCTAAAAGATTTCAAAATTAAGCATGCAGATATAACAATATTTACCTAACCGAAAAATCTAAAAACTCAAAATCACAGTAAAAACTCACTCAACACATCATTAAACCAAACGCCAACACAACTTAAAAATCAATATACTCACCTCACAGAAGCAATAGAAGCAATAGAAGCAATAGAAGGAATCAAACCATCCTCATCAAAAGTCTGCCATTATGAAAACTAACACGAAGCCCGAGCCTTCCAGCAATAGGCTCAAGAACACCTATAATTACTTGTTGCAAAAACCGGCTAGAAGGCGCAGCCTCATATATCCTTATAAGTGCGTGCACCTCGTCTATACCGCCCCTTTTTGCTATAACCAAAACAACTCTCGCTGCAATATTGTAACTAGCTGAACTAGCAATCTCCTCAAGCTCCTCAAGAGCAAATGGTTGAGAACTATTGCAAAGAGTCTCGATGGCATCAGCAATATAAAACTGTTCTGATTCTCTTTCATCGAGCGACAACGCAAAGACTTGATCAAAAACAGATCGAAGATTTTCAAGCGCGCCAGGCACACCAAGCTTAACAGCATTTAGCACAAGCCGTAGTCGCTGTTTTGGATCGTAATCTTTATACGACATCCATTTTTCAAACAAACTAAATGGTACAGTCCGGCCGGGATGAAGTGGCGATAAGTCAAGAGAACCTGACCCTATATCGTACATATCAAGCTTATACATCAACCCACTTGCAAGTGAGCTAGAAATCAGTATTCTATCCTCAGCCTCCCAGTCTCTGTTAGCTATTACTCCAACTGCCCGCTCTACCGGATCACTTTCCAATACGTGCCCAAGCATCATAAGTGTACCACTAACTGTTTTTATACTCATAAATTGCATGCGGAATATCAATTCGTTTAGTGCAGCGCCATCGCCATACTTTAATGCATAAAGCAAAAGAGCATCACGCACGCACGGACTAAGCTCATTCGAAGCTAATAATTCATTTAAACGATTAAGAGCGCACCCATCACCCCAATTACGAACAAGACAACTAATTACATCAATAATTTTCTCGTCAGAAATATTGGAAAGTTTCAATAAACGCAAAATAGACAAACTATCAATCTGAGTCGAGGACAACAAAAGCGCTACCGCAGCAAGCATATGATAGCCGTCAAAAGTCAAAGCTTTAGAAACCAAAGCTTTTACAGTATTATCTAATGGCCTCATCGAATGCACCCATGAAACCAGTCGAATCTCAATAGGCAGACTAGTATCGCTTGCTGATAAAAATGCTTTTTCTGGGTCGACAGAACCAACTTGCAAATGACTTATTAGGGCGCTAATAGCCTGACCTTCTTCTTTTTCTAAATTCGCAACCTTGCTTCTCTCGATAAACAAAAGAAAGGCCCGTGTACCAAGTCTATTCACCTCCAATTGAAAATCACCGAGATTAGTCATGTGTTCAATATTACCGACAAGGAGCTCGCCTAAAACATTCAATGAAAGAGCATCATCACGAAGTTTGGCAACTATCGCGCCCGCACCACTATGAATGAATCGTCTTTTACCCAATTTTGCTCGTACAGCTGAATGTAGTGGGCGGGTGAAAGCATCGATAATAACTCCACTCACCAGCCTATCGGCGGACCATGAAACATCTCCCCAAATGCCTGCGAGTCGCTCACCAATAGCCTGCCACTGAGCTGTGGACGCAGCCATGCCATTTGCGAGGCACCGCCCTAACAACCTCAACTCTGTAAAGAAAACATCATCATCCACTTTCAATATTGTATCAATTAAATGAGCTGGACCAGGATGCCGTTCAAGTACGAATTGAATAGCCTGCGCCCATGGTCGTTTGGCGGTCATAGATAATCTTTTAACAATTTTATCTAGAGGGTATTCAAGCAATACAGAAGACGCGAGATATTCCTGAACAATGGGAAAGGGGAAAACAAAGCTAACTAATCCTGTTTTCTTTAAAACACCGCGACGTGTTAGCGCATCACGAACGTCATCTGTTCGGAGGCTCGGCGCCAACTCTTTCACACATATCTCAAGTGAATTAAGTCGCAAACCAACAGCACCCATTTCGAGCGCTTCAAAAGCAGCTCGCTCCGTAATCTTTCTGAGAACGGTCGTATCAACCGGATCTAATTTTTGTGTAGCTTTAAAAGATGATGGCCGAAATAATATCTCCAGATAACTATCTAGCAGCTCACTACGACTTAAACTTTCCAGCTCTTTTCGCATCACTAGTAATAACGCAAGAAAAATAGGAATTTTCACTAAATGCGCTAAATCTGAACGCTTATCTATGCGCTCAAGTATTAATTTTGTTAGTTTAGGTTCGCCTGGCCTATAAAAATCGACATAAGAAGATATATCATCGACCTCTAATGGCATTAGCTCTACTACTAATATATTCGGTTGCGGAGGCAGTGCAGTCGCGTCCCGCACAGTCATCATCCAACTGACATTCGGATGACCAGCGCGAAAAAGCTTCAAACGCTCAAGTATTACTGCACGCCTATCATGAGAAATCTCATCAAGGCCATCAAGAAGAAGAATGAGCAAACCTGAGTTAGCGGCAGCCCTCCAATCTACTTTCACATCAAACTCAGCATTCAAATGACCAGATAGATATTCGATTATGGATAGATCTGAATCTGAAAGCTTACTGATTTGGATCACCGCAGGCAGGAGCTGTGCATTAGCCACTTTTCGTGCAATGGCATGTACAAGCGTGGTTTTACCAAAACCAGGACCCGCGATTACTACTACAGCGCCTAGATCAGGACCGGGAAAATCACGAAAATCCACATGACTTTCTTGGCTAGGACGGCGCCAACTATGAAAATCGTCATCGAAATCTGGCACACGGTCTTTTTCATACCGCACACACTTTGGCCATAAATAATGGTCTGCAGGCTGACGACTAAAATCAGTTCCCGGCACCTCTATCACGGAAAGCGCTGCAATAGTCTCACGGTACTTTGCACTTCCCCAATTAGGAGGATCACAAACTGAAATATCCGCTTCATCATGCAAACGATCGCAGAGCGTTGAGCTATCAAAGCTCAACCGCACTTTAGCTCCCTCACAAGCCATACTTGTCAACGTATTAAAAAGAACAACATTAGAAACAGTCGAGACAGGCATCCAATTGGGAACGAGATCTCGAACTAATGAGTCCGAGGACCAAAGGCTAACATCCAACTTTTTTACTATTCTGAATACGCTTTCAATATCATCAGAAAGAATGGCTTTTATAGAATTAACGAGTTTCCGCTGAGCAGTAGTCAAACGATGCATCCACTCAATGCAACTGGAAGACTCATGCCTTTTTACGATTTCAGATAAATCTGATCCAAGCTCTATGGAAGCTCCTAGTACGAGTTCCAAGCGATCATTAAATTTGAAATCGCTTTCTAATTGCTGGTTAAATGAAAGCCAAAGTGTATCCCACACCGCCCCTGTAGCTCTGAGCGAACTTTTTACCTGAAAAAAGCGCCGTCCTCCGTCTGCAAATCGGATGACAAAATCGTCTACGCATTCAGGTGCTTCAACTCTGATGTGAACCGGCTGATCGTAGGGGGGGCGTTCGCGCCGGTCAATCATGCGACCAAGGTAGAGCGCCGTAATCTGGTTTTGATATAAAATCCCTGCTTGGGTAGCAGGACCGCCCGCTTCACTCACTTAATTACCTTCTGCCACATCACAGTGCTAGAAGAAAATATGCATACATCTAAAAAATACGCATACGCCCTCTTCTAAAGCTTGGTTAGACGAACAAGCGTAGCTAACAAAATAAAAACTTACCACTCTTAACAACTAAACTGCAAACAGAAAAATATAACGCCTACACTTTAAACATTTTTGTACAAGAAAACATACGATAATCTTCACCAACGCTAGCAAAGCGGATTCGCTTGCACCCTCCCCACCCAACGAATAAGGTGCTCCCCATCGCGCTCAGCCCCGAAACACTTTCACCAAAGGCCCTCCAATGATCCACATCCGCCCCATGACCCCAGACGACTTCGACCATTTCTGGCCGACCTTCCACTCAGTCGTTCAGGCCCGGGAAACCTACGCCTACGACCCGGCGTTGACATTCGAGCAGGCTCGTGACTTGTGGCTCAAACTGCCACAGCACACGCTGATTGCGGAAGAGGATGGCAAGGTGTTGGGCAGTTATTACCTCAAGGCGAACGCGGCAGGTCCGGGCAGTCATGTCTGCAACTGTGGCTATATGGTGACGGACGCAGCGCGGGGTCGTGGGGTGGCGCGGTTGATGTGTGAGCACTCGCAGCAGTTGGCTCGCGACAGCGGCTTTCTGGCCATGCAGTTCAATTCAGTGGTTGCCACCAATGAAGTGGCGGTCGCGCTGTGGCACAAGCTCGGTTTTGAGACAGTGGGTCGCCTGCCCAAGGCTTATCGGCATGCCCGCCTGGGGCTGGTGGATTGTCTGGTGATGTTCAAGTGGCTGGGCGATGCCCCTGAAGTTCAGGAGCCTGCGCGGACCCTGCTGATCGGTCGCAAGAATATCGAGTCTGTCGTGTCACGCCCCCGCCGCAAATAGTCTGGTGCAGGCTCCCTCACCTCAGGTCCGGTTGCGACCTTGAAGGGAGCCATCTTCCCTGCATCCCTCAGCTTTTTATCCCTTGAATCTGCATTGTGCCTGGCGACTCATTCCTTGACCTCGCTCAGCGAGAATCGGTGCCCCTTGGTGTCCCGCACTTCGGTCCCCACGATGTAGGCGATGGTCTGCCCGTCATGGTCGACCAGCCGTTGCGGGGTCCCCAGGCTAAGCGTGCCTATTTCGCCACTCCAGTCGCGTCGCGGATCATGTTCGAGGTAGGCGTAGACCTTGCGTTCGCGAATGCGCCACACCGGGTAGCGTTTGCGGCTGGAGATGACGTCGTAGGTCAGGTTGGGGTTGAAGATGAAGGCAGCAGTCATGGCAGTCTCCGCTATGAAGTGGCTGACTGCACGGTGAAGCCACGTGGTTGACGCAGAATAGACCACGCTTGAAAAGCCTTCGTTGCGACCGGACGACCAACCGCAACGCCAAGAAAAACGGGCCTTTCGGCCCGTTTCTCACTCACGTTTCATATCGCTATTTGCCAGCCCCCATTTCGGGTTGGCGCTGCAGCAGCACACGGGTGACGCGGCGCTCTTCAACACCGACCACTTTGAGGTCCCAACCCTGCCAGTGGAGGCTGTCGCCCAAGGTAGGCAGACGGTCCAGCAGGCTCATGACCAATCCGGCCAGCGTCTGGTAATCGTTGGTGGCCTTGGCCTGGAAGCCGGTCCGCTCGCGGATCAGGCTCAAGTTCAACGCGCCCGAAACGATAAAGTCATCACCCTGCGCCACGATGTCTGGCCCTTCCACTTCGCTGGCATCAGGCAACTGGCCGGCAATCGACTCCAGGATGTCGGTCATGCTCAGCACGCCGATGAAATCGCCGAACTCGTTGACCACGAACGCAATGTGGGTCGATTCCTTGCGCATCTGCTCCAGTGCATTGAGGATCGTAAAGTTTTCGAGCAGGTTGATGGCCTTGCGCGACAGCAGTTTCAGGTCAGGCTCGTTACCGGACAGCAACTCCTTGAGCAGTTCCTTCTTGTGAACGAAGCCCAGCGGCTCATCGATGCCGCCCTCGCCGATCAACGGGAGGCGCGAATAGGATGAGTGCATCAATTTCAGGCGGATCTTGTCGGCGTCGTCGCTCAGGTCGATGTAGTCAACCTCGGCGCGCGGCGTCATGACGGTACGGATCGGACGCTCTGCCAATTGCAGTACGCCGCTGATCATCACCCGCTCGCGGCGGTCGAACACCGGCTCGGTGCTTTCGCCTTCCATCATTTCGATGATTTCTTCGTCGACATCACCCGATTCCAACTGGCGACCACCCAGCAGGCGCATGACCGCATGGGCAGCACGTTCGCGACGTGGAAGATGACCATGAGCGGACTTCTTGCTGCGCTTGCGGGCGATCTGGTTGAACACCTCGATCAGGATCGAGAAACCGATGGCCGCATACAGATAGCCTTTCGGAATGTGGAAGCCCAGGCCTTCAGCGGTCAGGCTGAAGCCGATCATCATCAGGAAGCCCAGACACAGCATGATGACGGTCGGGCGGCTGTTGACGAACTTGGTCAGCGGTTTGCTGGCGATCATCATCAGGCCGATGGAGAAGATCACAGCAATCATCATCACCGACAGATGCTCGACCATGCCCACCGCGGTAATCACCGCGTCGAGCGAGAACACCGCATCAAGCACCACGATCTGCGCCACGATAGGCCAGAACAGCGCGTATCCGGCATTGCCGGCCTTCTGGCTGACGTGCCCTTCGAGTCGTTCGTGCAGTTCCATGGTGGCTTTGAACAGCAGGAATACGCCACCGAACAGCATGATCAAGTCACGGCCGGAGAACGTCTTGCCGAAGACCTCGAACAGGGGTTCAGTCAGCGTCACCATCCAGGAAATACTGGCCAGCAGGCCAAGGCGCATAATCAACGCCAGCGACAGACCGATCACGCGTGCCTTGTCGCGCTGAGCGGGCGGAAGCTTGTCGGCCAGGATGGCAATGAACACCAGGTTATCGATACCCAGTACCAGTTCCAGAATGATCAGGGTCAGCAGGCCAAGCCAGGCCGTGGGGTCAGCAATCCATTCCATGGGAGTTATTCAGCCTTCTGAACAGAATAGTGGGCGGGAGCGCCTGATGCGTTGCGCGGAGCACGGAGATTCAGCACGGAATGCGCATAGACATCCGAGCGGACTGACGAGCCATGGTCAGGGGTTGAACGCAAAAGAGGGGTTGAAGCGAGGCTTGAATAAGGCTTTATGCCGCATGGAATGCAGATGAAGGGCCAGCCTGATGCTGCAGAAGGAAAACGACTCGGAGGTTCCTGGAGGGTGTTCATACGGTCCTGAAATTTGATACGGGCGATGATCCTACAATACACAGATCGAATTCGCGCGCGGAATAAGTATTACAAGAGTTGACTGCCGGACCACTCCCCGACTTCTCTTAAACCCTTCCAAGCGACGTTTTGTCGCACCCGAATCCACCACCGGTTGTCTGACGACGCCCGATGTACGGTAGATGGCGCCGAGCAATTGTTTTAAAATGTTGCAACAACGTCACACCTGCGCAGGGCTAATCCCTGACGCCACCTGACAAGAATCATAAAAAGAAAGCCCGTCATAGACGGGCTTTTTTCGTTTTCAGCTTTTGCAGGCCATGCGGCCGATGAATCGCGCGCATGGCAACCAACCCGTTTTCTGACCTTTGAGGATCTTGCTTCATGTTGCGTATCGTTGTCGTTCATCTGTTCCAATGGCTCAAGCGCCTGTCTTCCGGCCTGCTCTCCCGTGGATCGCAGTACGGCGAATCCCGTGATTTCACCCGTGAAAACGATGAAGGCCGCTGGACCTTCGTTTCCATCGCAATCATTCTCACCTTGAGCCTCTATTGCCTGGCCGGTCTGGGCTATTACGCCAAGGTCAATGTCTGGGACGGCTTCACTCAGGAACAGAAAGCCAATATCGCGCAAGCGATGGTGGTCAGCTCGCAGAATCTGTAAGCGGCCAGCCTGCAACACCGGACGGGGAAGCTGAGGCTTCCCCGTTTGCGTTTCAGCGCTTGTCAGATGCTTAAGTTTCTGAGAGAAAGCTGCCCGCATAGGCAAGGAGATATCTGGCAATGAACAACGAACTACTCATAACCGATCTGCAGATTGGCGACGGCAAGACCGTGGTCAAGGGCGCATTGATCACTACCCACTACACCGGCACCCTTTCCGACGGCACGGTGTTCGACTCTTCCCACGAGCGCGGCAAGCCTTTTCAGTGCGTGATCGGCACGGGGCGCGTGATCAAGGGCTGGGATCAAGGCCTGATGGGCATGAAAGTCGGAGGCCGTCGCACGCTGTTCGTTCCGGCTCACCTCGCCTACGGCGACCGGAAAATGGGCGCTCACATTCAGCCGGGATCCGACCTGAGCTTCGACATAGAACTGCTGGAAGTCCTTACACGCGACGATTGACCGTGCGGCCGGGCGTGCTGCGTGTTTATTCTCAGCATCCCGATCACACTTCGTTTGTCGGATTGCGCACACACGCAGAAAAAGCCATGCTCAGGGTATGGAATTCAACGACTTCTGACAGGACACCCCATGGCGCTCAACAAGTCGACCCAGGAGCTGAAAAAGCACCTCAAGGGCACGGCCACCAACCTCGAAACCACTGCAGATGAAATTCTCAAGCTCGCCTCTCAGATGAAAGAGGTCGATGTCACGGCCGTTCTGCAAATGGTCAATCGCCTTTACAGCGACGCCGACCAGCTCAAGGCTTATGCCGATGAGGTCAGGGCGAAGCGAATCGTCCGCGCCAAGCTGCCTTGAATCGTTGACCCAAATAGCCTTTTGATCCCGCAGTCCTAACGTTTCAGAGAGCCGTCGATGCCGTCAGCGTTCACTCATACCCGTGTTCGATACCTGGCGTTACAGAAACGGCGGACCGGGGTCGGCATGACTCTGGCCGCCAGTCTTTCGGTTCTGGCGGGCATGACGGACGCCATTGGCTTCATGGCCACGGGCGATTTTGTTTCCTTCATGAGCGGCAACACCACGCGACTGGCAGTGGCGCTAAGCGAAGGAGACATGGGCATGACCGCTCGCCTGACGCTGGCGATCGGCGTGTTCATTGCGGGCAACGCGCTGGGAATTGTCATCGCTCGACTGGGTAATCGTCGTGCATTGCCGCTGCTGCTGGTTGTCGCGACGCTGTTGTGTGCAGCCGCTGCCTGGCCAATGGAGAAGAATCTGCTGGCGCTGGTCTGGGCGATTCTGGCGATGGGCATGCTCAACGCTGCGGTTGAACAGGTAAACGGCCAGTCGGTGGGGCTGACCTACGTGACCGGTGCCCTGTCCCGCTTCGGACGTGGCCTGGGTCGCTGGTTGATGGGTGAGCGGAAGAATGGCTGGCAGATTCAACTGATTCCCTGGTTCGGCATGTTCGTCGGCGCAGTGATCGGGGCGCTGATCGAACGCAAACTCGGGCTGAACGCCCTACTGGTCAGCGCCAGCCTGTCTGCATTGCTGGGGCTCGCCTCGCTCGGCATCCCGCATCGATGGCAGCGCCTGTACATGCCGCGGTGAAGCAAATAGGTTTACCATACGCGCCATTTTTCCGACCGACCCTGCCCCATGACTCCCGAAGCGCTCGCCATTCTGCAACAGCACCTTCTCAACGCCCTGAGCGACGTCCCGACTGAAACCCGCCGGTTATTTCACGGCCGCGGGCGCGTCTGGCCCGGGCTGGAGCACATCACTGTCGACTGGATGCAACGCGTGGTGCTCGTGTCGCTGTTCAAGGAGCCGCAGGAATCCGAGCTTGCCGCACTGAATCGTCTGCTGCTGGCGCTGATCGAAACGCCTCAATGGCAACAGAGTCAGGCTCATACCTTGCTGCTGCAACACCGCTACCTGCCCCAGAGCACCACCCACTGGCTGACGGGTGAGGCAGTGGATGAGTGGGTCATCACTGAAAACGGTCTGCGCTACAAGGTCGATTTCGGCAAGAAGCAGAACAGCGGATTGTTTTTGGACATGCGCTACGGTCGCGAATGGGTGCAGGCCCAGGCCAGGGGCAAACGCATCCTTAATCTGTTCGCCTACACCTGCGGCTTTTCGGTCGCAGCGATTGCCGGAGGCGCCGACCATGTGGTGAATCTGGACATGGCCCGCGCCGCGCTCAATCGAGGGCGCGAGAACCATCGCCTGAACGAACATGACCTGAGTCGCGT
>Ga0308164_10001503_pt1 | contig 26968 bp, 28 predicted proteins | sample PhyTR2_FD_201031 | JGI IMG/M metagenome (GOLD analysis project Ga0308164, IMG submission 201031) | Phyllosphere microbial communities from UC Gill Tract Community Farm, Albany, California, United States - DLSLT.R2 | ecosystem: Host-associated > Plants > Phyllosphere > Unclassified | place: USA... | reverse complement strand
GGGTGACGTTGCGGGCCCGTGAAGATGTCCCGTAGGATCGTTGATCTGAATTGTCTTCCCATGCTGCCATCCATCCGCACCTGGATCTGCTTTGGGGATCTGAATATCGGCTCGTTGAGCTTTGATTGCCGACTTGACGATTCCCAAGCGTTGGTTGCGTTGTTGCTGCATTGCGGGATCAGCCTGGCCGTCAGCTGTGAACCCCATCATCAGTTGTGGAACACCTAGGGGAAGTGTTTTGTCTTGATCGGTGTGCCAGGTGTGCCACGTCTTGCCATGGGTATGAGCCAGTCGCTCCACCCGGTCAGCAATCTGAGTGACTCCACAGCAATTGAGCTTCATGGCCTGAAGATTGGTTGATAACAGATCGGGGATTCGCCACTTGCCTTTAGGCCTCAGTGTGGACTAAACACTATGCCGCCATTGCCGGAGCTGGTGAGGTGATTCAAAGAGACGGAACTTAGGAACTTGGGGATTTTCCGAATAAGGGAACTTCGTCACATTCCGGGAAAGGAATTGCCCATGCCACACTCCGCTCATTATCGAATCGAGTACGTGCACAATGGTGCCGACAAGAGCTTTTACGTCAGCGCGGAAATCATGAGCAATGCTGAGGCCTGGCACTGGGCTGCAGTGGATTCGGGGGTAGCGCAGATCCCGAAATATCGCCGAGACAGGGTCCAGATCGTTAGCAAGCCACTCGCCAAGCGGCACGGTATTGTCCAGGTGCAGTGGTCGCACGCTTAGTAGTCAGCTCAGTCTCGCATGGTGTATCAATGCACCATTAGAGCAAGCTGGCGGGCTTTGACGGCTGCACTGAACAAGAACGAATAGTCATCTGACCCCGTTGGGCCCCTCCAGCACTTGCCTCACCTTCTTAGCCAGATCGATGGGCACGTAAGATTTGGATAACATCAAAATCCCCCCGCATCCGTAGGCTCTAGCGAGTTTTCGGAATAACCAGTTTTCAGCGACACCTTTGGAGTGGGGTAAAAGCGCTTGGCTTCCCGGGCCAGCGTCACGCCTTTCATTCCACCAGGAATTGATCAGGTCGTAAGCGTCTGCCGAACACATCTTGTACCAGCCCGTTTGGTGTAGACGGACGCTCGAAACACCCTGTCGAGGCTATCGCGCTATTCGGTTTCGATGGCAGCTTGCTCCCCCTATGCTCTTGACTCGTCTAGGAGCAGCAACCAGAGCGAACCCCAGCAGCAGGTTCAAAAAGTGACTCAACAATCGTGCAGTCTGGAGTGTTCGAACCTAAGCATGTTGACTCACACATACCTGCCATTGAGAGCAGCTCTACCCGGATTTGCTGAAGCTTTGCTACCTTCGACTCTACTTCCGCTAGGTGCTTCTTGACCACCGAAAGCGCGTCAGCGCACGGACGATCAGCATCTGCTGCGAGCGCGATGAGTTCTCGGATATCTTCGAGCGGGAAACCCAATTCACGATTCTGCCGGATGAAGACGAGTCTTGATCGATGCTTTTCAGTATAGATTCGATGACGCCCAGTCGACCGCAGGGCGGGAGGTAAAAGGCCTATTTTCTCGTAGTAGCGAATCGTTTCAATGTGGCAACCCGTTGATTTCGACAGCGCCCCGATTCCTGACATGCAAACTCCCCAAGCATTTTCTTGAACCTGTAGCAGCTACAGATATTAACCTGTCTTCAGAAAATAATTTCACGCGCTTGAAGGGCATTTTGTGGACAGAGAACAGCTAGAGACTAACCAGATTCCCATTTACTTCGTCGCGGTCATTGTCGCGGCCCTCGGAGGCCTGCTCGCCCCCAATGCGTCTGAAGCATTAGGGTCGACGGTGACACCCACCATCGCAGTGCTGATGTACGCCATGTTTCTACAGATCCCGTTCTTGGATCTCCGTAATGGCCTCGCAAATAAGCGTTTCATGGCGGCGCTGCTCACAGCCAACTTCGTGGCCATCCCCTTGCTGGTTTGGGCATTGACGATGGGGATAACCAATCACCCGGCGATTTTGGTGGGTGCCCTGTTGGTCTTGCTGACGCCTTGTATCGACTATGTGGTGGTTTTTACCCATATCGGTAAAGGCGACTCCAAACTCACTCTGGCGGCCACCCCATTGCTTCTTTTGATGCAGCTTGTACTGCTGCCGGTGTACCTGACCTTCATGCTGGGTAACGACTCAACAGTGGTCATTTCTATAGGCCCATTTGTTGAGGCCTTTGTGATGCTGATCGCTTTGCCTTTGGTCTTAGCGGTAGCAACAGCTGCCGGGGCAAAGAGATCACGCATCGTTGAAAGCTGGAACAACGCATGGGCCTGGATGCCTGTACCGGCTATGGCGGCTGTATTGGTCGTAGTGATCGGCTCTCAGATTTCAACGGTGGTCAGAGACATGGACAAGCTGCTGCCTGTTATTCCCGCCTACATTGGTTTCATGCTCTTGGCACCAGTGGTAGGTGCGCTGGTGGCTCGGGCGTTTAAGTTACCGGCCAGCACGGCAAGATCAGTCGCTTTCAGCAGCTCGACACGAAACTCATTAGTGGTTCTGCCATTGGCATTGGCCTTGCCCGAGGAAATCAGAGGGCTCGCTGCGGCAGCAGTCATTACTCAAACGCTGATTGAGTTGGTCAGCGAACTAATTTACATCCGAGCAATTCCTGCTTTGGTGTGGCGCAAAATGTAGATGCCAGGGCAGACACCCTGCGCGATTAAATAGGCGCCCACATGTGCGGCAGCAGCTTGTTAATCTCACTCGCGCGCTGCGTCGGCAGGCGCATGAGAACATCCTTTAGATAGGCGTACGGATCATGGCCATTCAGCCGCGCTGACTGGATCAGGCTCATGATCGCCGCAGCCCGTTTTCCGCTGCGTAGCGACCCGGCGAAGAGCCAGTTCTTGCGCCCAAGAGCCCATGGCCGGATCTGGTTCTCCGCCCAATTATTATCAATGGGAACCGCCCCGTCATCGAGGTAGCGCGACAGCGCTGCCCAGCGTTTAAGGCTGTAATCGAGTGCTCTGCTGATGGCCGAACCTTCGGGCACAAGATCACGCTGCGCGATCATCCAGGCATGCAGCCTGTCCATCACCGGTACGGCTTTTTCTTGCCGTATTCGGCGCCGTAAATCCGGCTCCAGGTCTCTGACTTCTCTTTCGATTTCGTACAACAACTGGATATAGCGCAGGGCTTGCTCGGCGAGCGTGCTTTTATTCGTAGCGTGCAGTTCGAAGAACTTGCGCCGTGTATGGGCCATGCAGCCGATCTCTGTCACGCCGAGTTCAAAGCTGGCCTTGTAGCCGCCAAAATCGTCGCAGACCAACTTGCCCTTCCAGTCCTGAAGGAAGTTGCGAGCATGCTCTCCGGCGCGACTGGAGCTGAAGTCATAAACCACCGCTGCCACATCCGAGAACTGGCTGGTAGCGTAGGCCCACACATAGGAGCGATGGGTTTTCTTTGTTCCCGACATGAGCATCTGCACCGGTGTTTCATCTGCGTGGATGACTTGTTGCCCAAGCACTACTTCGCGCAGCGCATCGACCAGCGGCTGCAACTGAACTCCGGTCACGCCAACCCATTGAGCCAAGGTTGAACGTGGAATCGCCAGGCCCGCTCGACCGAAGATCGATTCCTGACGGTAAAGCGGCAGATGGTCAGCAAACTTGGCGATCATGACCTGTGCGAGCAGGCCCGAAGTCGGGATGCCCTTATCAATGACCTGCGCCGGAACCGGTGCCTGGATCAGCGTTTCGCAGTTATCGCAGACCCACTTGCCACGGACATGGCGCTCGACGGTGAACACGCCGGGCGTGTAGTCCAGCTTCTCGCTAACGTCCTCACCGATGCGCTTGAGGGCGCAGCCGCATGGGCAGTGAGTGTTGTCCGGTTCGTGATGGATCAACGTTCGCGGAAATTCTGCCGGCAATGCCGTGCGCTTGGGCTTTTGCTTTTCCTCGGTCGCCGTTGGTGCTATTTGCAACGCCTGAAGCTCGGCCTCAATCGCCGCGATATCAGTATCGATCAGGTCATCTAGCAGGCTGGCCTGTTCAGGATTCATCTGCTCGCTGCGCTTGGCAAACTTCAAACGCTTGAGCTGGGCGATCTCATGGGTCAGTTTCTCAATGACTGTTTGATCACGGTTGATTTTCTTGCCCATAGTGTCGACTTGCGAGAGCAACTGCGCTGCGAGGACGCGCAGTTGAGTGGGAGATAGTTGGTCGAGATTGGGCGAAGAAGTCATACGCCGGACTTTGCCAGAGCAGGCTTTTCGCGACGATAGACCGATAGGCTAATGGCAGCCGTTAAAGCAGTATGATCAAGCCTCCAGAACCTGCGCGTTGCCATGGCAGCCCCAGCACCAATGCTTGAAGTTGCTCGGCATCCAGTTCCATCTCAGAACCATGGCGAATGCCAGGCCAGTGGAACTTGCCTTGGTTTAACCGGCGCGCCGCCAGCCATATTCCGAAGCCGTCATGCACCAGCACTTTCATGCGATTGGCGCGGCGGTTGGCGAACAGATAAGCGCAGTGCGGCTGCGCCGCACCGAACACCGCGATCACCTTGGCTAGCGCCGTTTCGGTGCCTGCGCGCATGTCCATCGGTTCGGTGGCGAGCCAGATAGAGTCGATGCGAATCATCGCAGAATATCTCGAAGAAAAGTCGCGCAGGCGGCAGCACTTTCAGTGGGCCAGTTCACTTTGATGATGCCGCGTGGGTGCTGTATTTCAACGCAGATATTCGATGATGCTGGATGGGAGTTCGCCCCGGCCAGCGGCATGGCTAACGGAATAAATGCAGGTGGCGGCGCCGGGATTTTCTGCGCTTGCAGCCGAATCCATTTGTGGACGAGGTTTGCGTTGAGGCTATGACCGAGCGCGACGCTGGCAATCGAAGCGCCCGGTTGGGCGCACTCTTGAATGATCTGGGCTTTAAAGGATTTGGAATAGGAACGGCGTGTTGGCTGCATGAAATACCCGCTTGAAAGGCTAGAACTGGTGTCCACTTAATTTAAGTGCACACCATGTCTTCGCTTTGCAGGGCTGGGTACCCACCAGGGCTGACTGACGCGGCTCGTTCCTTGAGACTGCAACCGCAAAGCCAAGATCAAAAGCCGAGGCAAGGGCAAAAGCTTGAGGCAAAACCAAAAACGGTGGCTGTTCAGGATCAGTGTGGGTGGGGCAAATCTAGATTTCGCCTGTCCTTACCTGTAGGTAAAGCCGGGTGTTTCACGCCCCCCCCGTTCTGCCAAGCCTGTTACTTGTCGAATTTACTGAAGCGACCTGAAAGCGTTCCGGGCTCTATAGTTTTCCAAGCATCGGGGTTGGCCGTTGCAGTGAGCATCACCCATGCCCTCCAAAGAAAAAATAGTGCAGCCAGGCTGGCTTCTACTATTGTAAGTACGGTAGCGTTATAGACGATGTCAGGGCTTAGCCCGAAGAGCAGTCTCAGAACACATAGAGACGGGAACCAACCGACAACAAACATCAGGAAAAATGCGATAACACTAAATCCTGTCATAGCAATAGGCACTTTGAGTCGCTGGTTGGTATCGAACATTCTTTCACCACCCTGCTTCTCTAATCCGTATAGCATGCCATGATTTTTTTCCTTCTTACTACTATTGTTGAAGATTCCGTACAACGTGACTTTTTCGCCCACCTCGAGCTGTTCGTAGAGCTTACTAGACATTGCAAAGTTCGGAATCACTGAACCATCGATGCTTACTGTACCCTTATAACCACCATTCATAGGATATACAGATCGAACCGAATCAACTGTTCCGGAAACTTTCACGCAATCAAACTTCATTACTAACTATCCCTGACTTCATTGAAAAAGAGATCTGGTTCATTTCAAGGGGCCGACCGATGGCGGCTGCAGGTAGGCTGAAAGGTGGCATCAATGCCGACGCATCTGAACGTACGATGAGTCCGCTTTCCCTTGGGGCACCCTTAGCCGCTTTTCACCCGTCTCGCGATCAATCCTTCACCGATCTCCACAGCGCTTCTTGCTGATCATACAGCCGCCTGACAAACCATATGTCACTATAGTATCACTACGCTCTGTTTATCGAAACACGTTCGCCGTGGCTCTATCATCGCTTTTGGGCGATCCGGATCATGCATCTGAAAGAAGCGCTAGCAGGAGCGTTGCGCGGAGCTCGCGCTCACCTGAAGATGGACTACGAAGGCTTGGCAGGAGCAACTCACAGAACGTACGTCGGAATGCTTGAGCAGGGACGAGCTAATGTCACGCTCGAGAAGCTCGATGAGATTGCTGACTTGCTCGGTATCGACTTACTGACCGTGGTCACATTAGCCATTGCGGCTCAGGGCAACGAGCATCCGTCGGATGTCTTGCAACGCACAGCCCTAAGAGTGAGGGAATTTGAAGCAGCAGGAGGATGGGGGTTGGTGGAGGAGCAATTCAGTGAAGGCAAACTCATCAAGCGTTCCCAGGGAAAGCCCAGGCAGCCGCTCAACGCCGAGTCCGTTCAGGCGCTCAAAGCACAAGGTCTCGATAGAAAAACAATCTCGGAAAAGCTGGGGCTTGCCAGAAGCACCGTCCAGAAATATTGGAATACCTGACTTAGGCCTAGCAGGGTTCAGCAGATGATGACCCTGCAGCGACTTTGAATAATCTCCCAGCGTTACAGGGCTTTGCTGTCGGCATGACGCCACCCTGCTTATGCTGAAGCTGGTTGACCCACCGGCGCAGGGCCGACTTAACCAATACAAGCGGCTGGGCTGCATCAGCGCGGGTGTAGCTCACGTCAAGCACCAGGCTGGCAGCTTCGCGCTTGGATTCGGGGGTGAAGGTACGTCTTTGTCTGCTCATCGAACACCTATGTGCAGCGATCAATTTCGCCTAAAAAGGTGTCCGGAGTTATCAGACTTCTACACTTTAATGTTTCAACCCCGTCCAAGGCTCCTAACCTGGATTCAGTTCGTACTCCGCTCCACCTCCGTATCGGTAACGAGGGTTTGGCCACAATTTTTTGACCTAGTACGATGCCGTCGGTCTTGGCCACGTTGCCGCGAGGCCTGCTGCTTCGCATACGTAGCCTGAGTAGCGGTTACCACGCCGGCAGGTTCCCCATTCAAATCCAAGCGCTGGGCATTCTCTACCATACTTACCCAATACCGGGTTCCCCGACACCAGGTCGAGATGCCTAGCTTCAGCTGCTCGCGGGTTAATCCGAGTAACTCTAGATGCTGTTCAGCATCCTTGAGAATACCTTCCTTGAGCGGAACCTTTGGGGCTGGGTTGACAGGGAACGCCAGCGGGAAGTGCTTCTGCAGAGGCCAGATCGCCTCAACAGCAGGATCCGGGATACGAGGCTTCGCTTGTGGGGAAGGCTTTCGCTTGAGGTCTTTTGCACGATGTGCCTCTTCAGGCTCTCTTTCAGCCCGCAGGCGGTCACGTAACTCAGCTAGTTGTTCAAAACCCATCGTTCTCACTACTCAAATGTCGATTGCGTGGTGCAAGGATATTCTATGCATCGTTTAGGAGCAGCTCAAACAGCACAAATCGCCGCAGATTTCGAATCAAGGCGACGTCCGGTACGTTAAAAACATCTGAGGAAAGCCCCCTAATCACTACCACGCCCTGAAACCGATCCTTTTTGGTCATCTTTAGGAATAGAATTTCGCAGTCTAAATAGGAAAGAAGCCAAAAAATGGAAGTCATTCAGCTATTGCAATCGCTGGTCAACAGCGGTTACAGCATTTTTGTAGCAGTCGCAGCCATGCTAACGGTGTTCTTGAAGATTGTGGCTCATATCACCAAAGCAATGGATTGGCACGATCAGCGCTTTGTTCGCAAACGTCTTTCTTGCCTCAAGGACGTGCGATCAGGTGCAACCAGTGCCCGGCTCGTTAAATATCTGGACGATGCTATCGAGCTGGAGATGTTTCGAATCGCATCGGGCGTAAGCACTAGCCGCTCAAAGATGCAGTATCTGCTTCAGCTTGATGAAACAGGCCGGTGGAGCCGTATGCAGCTGCAAAGCCTTGCAAAATTTCTGGCGTTGCAGCCCGGTAGCGAAACCCCTGTTTTATCAGTGACTTTCCTGGATCGGTTGAGCGCGTGGATAAGTGGTATAAGTACACTCTTGACTCTGGCCTTGGGGGTTGGATATCTGACTGAGCTGGTTCTCACCGGCGCACTACTTATGTGGGCTTTGGGGCTGCTGTTGTTCGGATTAGCGATGCTTCTCGCAAGGTATTTGGCGACAGACTTCATCGACTACGTCATTGTGAAACGGGCGCAGCGAGACCTAAGCTGGCAATCCCAGATATCAGCTCCCGATCATTGATCAAAAACGACTGGAAAAGGCGCTGACATACCGTGACAAGGTGTCACTCCGGGTTTATGAAGGCATACCGCACATGGGGGGCCAGACTGGTAGACTTGATAGCGATCACTGACACCCCTGCCCTGAGATACTTTATGAGCCCAGAATTAACTGAGGAAGAGATGCGCCGTGCGCTTTTTGGCGATGTAGAAGTCCCCGCGCCGATCATCGCACCCATTGATCAGGGGCGCGTTGCAGAGGTGTTGATCCAGCCGGCGAGCGTCCCTTTGGTGAAGAAAAAAGCGTTGAAAGCGTTTAAGCCTAGGCTCAAGGTCACCCTACGGGTTGGAAATGAATTCGAAGGCCAGACTTTTGAGGTGACTCATGAGGCTGACACGCTGAGCACCCTGCTGGCAGAACAGGAGGCCACCAAGGCTGCTAGGAAAAAATACAGGTACGTGGAAGTGATATCGGTTGAATCAATGTAGCCCCCTCCGACAGCCCTACACCACGCAGGTTTTGTCGCCGAGCGTAAGACGACCCGCGCCCCTACCTTTTCCTCGCGCAAAACACTGTTGATCCATCCAGTGCATGGCGCTACCCTAGCTTGAAGACATTTGTACTTCTTGCGGTGTTTCCATGACGAACATTTCCCAATCTCTCGACGATTCCCCGCTCGATTTAGGCGTTCCTACAGAGCTCGAAAGCTATCAGCATCGGTGCTTGGTTCTTGTCGAGGAGCTAGATGAAGCCTGGGCTCACATTCGGAGATTGAAGGGAGACACCCGCACGCTCGTCGCAATGAATGATGCTCTCCGAACAGAGCTGAAAGACTTGAAAGCTGGCTCGAGGTAGCTAAGGATCATCTTTTCAAGGCCCGCAAGACCGACGATGACCTCGATACTTGGCTAGCGCTGGGAAAATGCTGATACTGCCAATAAGCCAGCCTTATCCCATGGAAGCACACGATGTCACGGAAGAAAAAGGGTGTGACTCAGAGGTCAGCTATCAAGGCTATTGCGCTGATACTGTTCGTAATCGCAGTAGCAATCCCCTCCCGGTGGTGGATTTCCATAGCAACCTTTGCAGCCATATGTGGCCTATTATCGCTTTTCATGAGCTCGCCTCGACGGCGGTCACTGTTAAAAAAGACACCCAACGACCTAAGCGGGAAGATCGTTCCATTGGCAGAGAAAACCTCAAATTTGGATCGCAGCTTGAACATGAGTAGCTCCAACGGCGGTGAATCGGATTTTCACACGTTCAAGGTAGGTGCTACTGAGCCCCAGTTCACCATTCCCAAACCTAAAACTCTGTCTTCGGAAGCTCGATGGATTAGGGAAGATGAGCTCATCACCGTTGGCGGGCATCAGCTCAAGGGCGGAATGTTTTACTTCTCTGAAAAGTCAGACCGCTCTTCTGCACATGAGCCCTCGTTGATCGATGACCGGCTTCCGATCCAAAAATCGCATGTGGATGTTGCAGAGAAGCTGACCGGCTACTGGCCGAGTTACAGCACAATTTCTCCTGCAGCTCGAAACGGATATCTGCAATGGCTCTCCAATGGCCGCAGGGCTCCAGAGGTGGACATAGGCTACGTTTTCATCTTTTTCTACGGCCTTGAGCGCCGCTCTATTGTTGAAGCAGCTAGTGATGAATCCGCGCAAGCTGACCTTCCCGCTATCGTGACGGAAGTGAAGCGTTTGAGAGCCCTCTATGGTGACAACTCCTCTTTTCGCAACCATGCATCGAATCTGCTGAACCACCTCCAGGCGTTGGATTCGGAACCCCAGATGTATTTGAACGCACCTCCTCGCGTCGAGCCAAACGTGCTGGAGTTACCGATGGCGCTACGCATAGCTTTAGGCCAGATGGCTGCGGACAAACATCCAGTAAATGCTGAGTGGGCACTCGCATGGTCATTGGCAGAGCCAAACATTGTCCGACGCATCGCCGTTAGCAGATGTGCAGATCAATTCGCGCAGCTGTTCAAAGCAGCGTACTCCAAGCGCTACCCCGCTGGCCTTGTACTCACTCAGAACAAAACCTTACTCAAAATCGCGTATCGCTCTGCGTCTTCTCGCTTATACGTTCCAAGCACAGCCATAGCTGGCCTGCCAGATGTCACTGTTACGTCAGCAACGCGCAATAAGCTTCAGCTCATTGTTGATGAGTGTGCGACCGTTCTCGATCCATACAGCAGGTATCTTGGACGCAACCCAGATGGAGCCTTCGATTTAGAGGGTATCCTTCAACTGCCGGCAGCCCTGTGGCCCGCAGACTCCAAAACCCAAATCGCCGACTTAAAAGCCAAAGTTGGGGATGGGCAGTTGGCTATGACCCTTGGGGAACTGGCAGGGCGTTTCAGATCAGCTGGAAGCCTTTCCAGAGGTAAGATAGTCGCGCTGGCACGTGCGCTGGAATCGTTTAGTATTGGCTTAGAGCCGGACGTTCTATCAGGCAGCCGCACACCAAAAAATACGGACACCATTGTTTTATTTGCTGCAGAAGCCGATGAGGGAAGCCTGCGGACTACATTGGAGTACGACGCCGCAGCAGTCACGCTTGATCTGGCGAGCGCAGTCGCAGCCGCTGACGGCGAAACCCCGATCGATGAAATGAACATAGTGGGGAGTCACATCGACTCATGGGATCATCTTTGCGTCGCACATCGCAAACGCCTTAAAGCCCATTTGCGAATGCAGCTGCAACAACCCTCTACCCTCGCTAGTTTGAAGAAAAGACTGGGGCCATTGCCTCAAGACGAGAAGCGCACCATAGCGGCCTTTGTGGCGCACTTGGCCCAAGCCGACGGCAACGTATCGCCGCAGGAAGTGCGCTTGCTGGAGCGCGTGTACAAAACATTAGAACTTGACCCTCAGCTACTTTACGGCGATTTGCATAGCGCAGCTATCCAAAGGCCTTACGCTTCGCAGAATGGATTGACATCAAGATTAGCGCCTTTCTCATCCGAGGATGAGAGCACTGCCGCTTCGCGACCTACCGTCGGTGGTTTCAGTTTGGACTTGAACAAAATTGCACAGCTTCAGCGTGAAACCGCCGAGGTTTCTGCACTGTTGGCTGAGGTATTCAGTGGGGAGCATTCAGAGCCACCTTCAACGGTAAAAATTGTTCCGGAAGAACCTATTGAAAACGCGACAACGCTATATGGCCTGGACAGTGAACACTCAGCGTTCCTGAGGTTGATTGTTTCCCGTAACGAATGGAGTCGCCAGGAGCTGATGGACGTTGCTAGCGACATGGAGCTCATGCTGGACGGTGCTCTGGAACAAATCAACGACATGGCTTTTGAACAGTTCGACATGCCCGTCTCCGAGGGAGATGACCCTATCGAAATCAATGTGGAAATCTTGGAAGAGTTAGTCCTATGAGCACGATACGCCCAAAGGATCGCGATGCGGTCATCCAATCATTGCGCGCGGGTGTTGTACCGCGCGCAGGCCAGCATCTCATCCAGGTCGGCCGAGCCGGTGAGCTCGATGCACTGCTAAAGGATATCGATAGGCTAGTCGACGGCGGTTCGGCATTCAGGGTGGTGGTTGGCGAGTACGGTGCGGGGAAAACCTTCTTCCTCAACCTCGTGCGAGGCATTGCGATGGAGCGCAAGCTGGTAACCATGCATGCCGACTTGAACCCTGACCGCCGGCTACACGCGTCAGGCGGCCAAGCGCGCTCTCTTTACGCAGAGCTTGCGAAGAACATTTCGACCCGGACGAAGCCGGACGGTGGTGCGCTCCAGGGTATTGTCGAAAAATTCATCTCCCAAGCCAAATCAGAAGCCAAAACTCGGGGAGTCGAAAGCGAAATCGTCATTCGGGAATTGTTGGCTGAGCTTACCGAGATGGTGAATGGCTACGATTTTGCGGACGTGATCGCCAAATACTGCCAAGGGTTCGAACAAGGCAACGAGCAGCTCAAGGCAGATGCTATTCGATGGCTACGTGGCGAGTTCACCACCAAGACGGATGCGCGAGCGGCACTTGGTGTCCGAACCATCATTGATGACGCATCGGTCTACGATCAGTTGAAGTTGCTATCGCGGTTCGTCCGACTGGCGGGGTTTGGCGGCCTGATGATTTGCCTGGACGAGCTGGTGAATCTGTACAAGCTCGCGAACACTCAGGCACGCAACGCCAACTACGAGCAAATCCTGCGGATTCTGAACGACTCGCTACAAGGCTCAACTGATGGCCTGGGCTTTGTTCTAGGTGGGACACCCGAGTTTCTGATGGACACACGTCGGGGGCTTTACAGCTACCCCGCCTTGCAGTCCCGACTAGCTGAAAACACGTTTGCCACGTCAGGCATGATTGATCTGTCGGGGCCGGTAATCCGGCTAAGCAGCCTGATCCCAGAGGACTTCTACGTTCTGCTTCAAAAGCTTCGTAACGTGTACGCCTATGGTGACCCCGAGAAATACCTTATGCCGGATGAAGCAATTCCTGCATTCATGGCACACTGCAACCAGCGACTCGGCGAGGCCTACTTTCGGACGCCCCGCACAACCATCACCGCCTTCATCAATTTGTTGGCAGTGCTGGAGCAGAACCCGGGGGCCGATTGGCGTGCATTGGTAGGCGCCGTCCAGATCGCTCAGGACGAAGGTGGCAAGCAGGATCTGAACGTCGAGGCAGACGATGAGCTCACCAGTTTCAAACTCTGATTCTTCAGCGTTCGAGCGCCTTCATCCCGTAGTGCAACAATGGGTTTGGGCGCAGGGATGGACATCGCTGAGGGATGCCCAAGAGCGGGCTATTCCGGCTTTGGTGGACGCAGACCGGGACGTAATCATCGCGGCCTCAACAGCAGCGGGAAAAACCGAGGCTGCCTTTCTTCCCATCCTGACCAACTTCATGGATCACAACGATCCTGCAGGATCCGTGCTCTACATCAGCCCATTGAAGGCGCTCATCAACGATCAATGGGACAGACTCAGCCAACTGTGCGAGCGACTGGAGATCCCTGTCGTTGCGTGGCACGGCGATGTGTCAGCCAGCAAAAAGCACAAGTTTTTGAAGGCTCCCAAAGGCGTCTTGCTGATCACACCTGAATCGTTGGAAGCACTGTTTGTAAACCGGGGCTCCAGTTTGTCCGGGCTCTTCCAGAATCTGCGGTACATCGTGGTCGATGAACTCCACGCCTTCATCGGGAGTGATCGCGGCAAGCAGCTCCAGTCATTGATGCACCGGGTAGAGCTTGTAGCGGGGAAGATTCTGCCTAGGGTCGGGTTGTCCGCCACACTGGGCGATATGTCGCTCGCAAGTGAGTTCCTGAGGCCTGGTCATACCCACCGGCTGGAGGTGATTGAGTCCAAATCTTCTGGCCAGAATCTCCAAGTCCAAGTGCGCGGCTACATGATGCCGCCTATGCAAAAGCTCCGTCAGATAGATGTACAAGCTACCGACAGTGACCAAGACACCGATGGAGAGGAAGAGGAGGACGAATCTGGTTCCAGGCATGCTATCGCGGCGCACATGTACAAGGTGCTGCGCGGCAGCAACAACCTGGTTTTCCCGAATAGTCGCCAAGAGGTGGAGTGGTACGCCGACCGACTTCGCCGCCTGTGTGAGATAAGCGGTACGCCCAACGAATTTTTGCCTCATCACGGCAGCCTTTCCAAAGATCTCCGAGAGGACACAGAGCGCGCGCTTAAAGCAGGCACACCTCCCGCTACAGCCGTATGCACCACCACCCTGGAGCTCGGAATAGACATCGGCAACATCAAGACAGTGGCCCAGATAGGTTCTCCTCCCTCGGTGGCAAGCCTGCGGCAACGCCTAGGTCGGTCAGGTCGACGCAATGGTGAGCCCGCAACGCTTCGGGCGTACTGTCAGGAGCGTGAGCTGACAGATCAATCGTTGCTGTCAGATCTGCTCCGCCAGAACCTTGTACAAACAATTGCGATGATCAGGCTGCTGGTTGGCAACTGGTTTGAGCCCCCTAGAGCTGAGGGTTTGCACGCCTCGACTCTGGTACAGCAAATTTTGTCAGTGATCGCTCAGAAAGGCGGCGCAAGTGCGGCTCAGCTTTGGGGTGGTCTAGTTGACAGTGGCACATTCAAAAGTGTCTCCAAGCCCGATTTCTTCGCTTTATTGAAAGGCCTAGGCGAGAAGAAACTGATCCTCCAAGACAGCTCTGGGCTTCTGCTGCCGGGAGAGGTCGGGGAGCGCCTAATCAACCATTACGAGTTCTATAGCGCATTCACAAGTGATGAAGAATTCAGGCTCGTACGCGAAGGAAAACCGCTCGGATCAATACCTGTAAGTCGACCGTTGATGAAGGGCCAGCGAATTATCTTTGGTGGCCGTCGTTGGCGGGTACTCGATGTGGATATCGAGAAAAAGGTGATCGTCGTCACGGCCGCCCGGGGCGGTCAGCCACCTCAGTTCGACGGACTAGGCGCCTTGGTTCATGACCATGTGCGAGAGGAGATGCGGGCCCTGCTGACTGAAACTACCTCCTGCCCCTTCATTGATGGCAAAGCACAGGAGCTGCTCAGCGAAGCCCGTAAGTCCTTCAGATCACTCGGGCTGGTCAATCAGTTCACCTACGGTTCTGACTCGAAAACTCATTTGCTGACTTGGCGCGGTGATCAAACCAACGACGCGCTGGTACTCATGTTTAATTACGTAGGATTGGCTTGCGAGAGCTCAGGCCTGGCGCTCTCGCTCAGCGGGTCACGAAAAGATGTTGCTGACGCTCTCGAGAAGGTAGCCGAGCTGGATCCTGACGACGTCGAGGGCTTGCTAGCCGGGGTGGAAAATCTGATCAAGGAAAAATGGGATTGGGCTCTCCCGCGCCCCTTGCTGATGAAATCCTATGCGTCATCTCAGCTAAACTTCAAAAGCGCTGTAGAGTTTGCGAAGCTGTTCAATACCCGTTGGCTGCATGGTGGGAATACCTTTGAAAGCACTACCGTACACTAGCAGTGTGAGCCCGAAACCTTTGCTGCGTCCCGTTAAACAGCAAGTCTGGATGCCATGAATCTAGCCACTCAAGCACCACACGAAATTACGATCGAGGAGTTCAGAACGCGGTATCCCGAGCTTTTCTCTGACCTTTCGGTCGACGAGATCTATTGCGACTCCGGCTGGCACGGGATCTTGGTTGCCCTCTGCGACACTCTCCAGGCGTATCTGCAACGGCATCCTGATGTGCCGTCCGTGACTGTCGAGCAGATCAAAACCAAATTCGGTGAGCTGCATTTCTTCTACGATGGAGGCGACTCGTACTGCCGTGGCGCTGTGGACGTTGCATGCCAGCTCTCGCTAAAAACATGCTCGTACTGCGGAGCCCCTGGCAAGCAGGTGGGCACCACTTGGATCAGCACGCTGTGCTCGAAGCATGACGGTAGCAGTCAGACCAACTCGGCGACCGTCATACCGAACCAAGCGCTTTTGGCCAGAACGCCCAGGAGGCAGAGGCGATGTCCGTCGAGACAGTTGTTGACCAAATTAAGAAGGCTAAGCACGTTGTCGTTTTCACTGGCGCTGGTGCATCAGCCGAGAGCGGTATCCCAACTTTTCGAGATGCATTAACCGGCCTATGGGAGCGCTTCGATGCTTTCAGGCTGGCGACTGCGGAGGCATACCGGGCAGATCCTAGCCTCTGCTGGGGTTGGTATGAGTGGCGCAGGCGGAAGGTCATTCAGGCCGAGCCGAATGGTGCTCATCGTGCAATCGCACAACTCGCCGAGCGTATACCTCGACTGACCGTCATCACTCAGAACGTCGACGATCTCCATGAACGAGCGGGCAGCCACAAGGTAATACATCTCCATGGCAGCCTGCACTCTCCCAGGTGCATCGAATGCGGGAATCCCTATGAAGCCGCCCTGCCCTCTGATGCTCTCCCTGACGCTGGAATTCGAATCGATCCACCACGATGTTCAGACTGTCATGGACGCATCAGACCAGGGGTCGTTTGGTTCGGCGAAATGCTCCCTGAAAGCGCTTGGTCTGAAGCCCTAGCTGCATCGGCAGACTGTGATCTGTTTCTCTCGATCGGTACGTCTGGGATTGTGTACCCGGCAGCCGAATTGCCAATTCGCGCGCTCGGCTCAGGGGCGACCGTCGTTCATGTAAATCCAGTGAGATTCGAGGTCAGCTCCCAAGAGCATTTTCTGGAAGGTAAGGCATCAGTCATCATGAGCGCTCTCGTCGAACAGGCCTTGCAGTAACTGTCCAAAGTCAGGACTTCAATGCGGCTCGAAACTTGGAATACCCCGTTCGCTCACCCGATCAAGACACTGGCTGGAATGTACCCAAATGGGGTCATTACGCAGTAAAAACTGGGATAATGTCCCCACTCGGGTACATTACATGCATACAGAGAACAGTGCATTTTGTGAAAATAGGCCCCCTCCGATTCACGAGCCAATTAGACACCCATTCACGTCCATCTTGGGTGGGCCTGGGAGCATCATGAACAGGATTCGGGACAGAGCAAGCGGAGCGCGCCGGCCATAGGCCAAAGACGTAAGGATGGAAGCCCGCCAGGGCCGGGACACGAAGTGGCCCGGTTCACGACAGCCGTCCGCGTAGCGGTACGACCTATCCATCCAGCCCGTGAGACCATCAATCTGTAGCCGGTATTCCGGCACCCCTGTTTATCTCATTTAGCCAAATCGCAGGCGTAAAAAAGCCCCGGTTAAGGGGCTCGATATACGTGTCGGGATAATCCATATCGTCGACTCGCATCACACAGCGTGCTTCACCGGTACATACAACTGCGGAGATGGGCAACGTCAGTGCTGATGTAAACCACTGTACATTTACCCATGGGTTCGGTCAACGATTATTTCGGCACGTATCAAATCTCTAGCCCCCATTCACAGATCGGACGCCTTCCATCCTGAAGGGTTAAATCTATTCCGCGTGGCTGCGGCAGCGGAGCGACATAGCTATTCCTCCTCAGGTGGTAGCGGTGGATCGAGGTCTATCTCCACACCGGCCGTGAGTTCAGAAAGGCCTCTCACAAGCGCTGGATCTACGGGCACTATGACACCCGGGAAGTTGAGCAAATCTTCTTCGATCTGACGTAAGATATCACTTAGTTCGATATCCTCTGGCGTTTGCTTCTCGCTAGGCAATGGCAGGCAGTCTTCGGGTTCCATGGCTGTGTTCCTCGATTCTCTCAACGCCGATACCGCCGCAGCAGCTATCACTCCAACGAAATATAAGCGCCTGAGTCTCTTGACCGGGCGCTAAATCGCGCCGAACATATCTGTCCGCACGATGCGCAATTTTTTCAGCTCAGGATCACACCTATGCTAAAGGCATCGTATGAAATTTCTCATCACGTTCATCTCCATCGATAGCACTGTCGATGACTCTCATCTGACTGACCTCCTGAGAAGCATCAGCATCCGGCACGATATTATCTGCGCCAAACAAGCCACGTACACAACCTGCGAGAGCATCAGCGACATCGAGGCCACGTACGAGCGCGAGCGAAACTACGTCGGCAGCGACGATCAGGTCATGCAACCCTCTCGTAAGATCAAAGTGCTCAAGGTCGAGTACCTTCCTGCCGAAGCATAAGACAAGCTAGTAATCGAGATCCTGCCTCTCTTCCCCGAGATCGAATCCGGCATAGTCCCCAAGATAGATGCCTCGACACTGCATTGGCGCGATCAGGCCCTGTTCAACCAGCAAGTGAGGTATCTGCGACATCAGGACGATCACTTCCCAAGCTTCTGAGATAGTGGTCTTAGCTTCTTCAACGAAAGCTTCGAGATCAAAGTCCTTTGCCACGATGAAGGGGCCACGCCGACCGTAGCTCTCATAGGCCCCAGAGGCGATGGTAATGATCTCCCCTTCGCTCATAATCATTCGCGTCACCATGTGCTTTTTACGATGAACAAGTCTGCATTGCCCTCGACAGCGGGGTGATTAATGCATCGTCGGCCGAGGGATGAGCGATTGCTTGGCAAGTAACCGCAAATGGTGCCGAAGGCTTTTGCGCCCCACGCCCTTCAAGAAGGTCACGATGACATATCGACTATGCTCTGTGGTCATCACCCAAAAACGACCTTCTTTCCGCACAGCGACAACCCTGGATGTCTGCATCAGATGCCCATCTGCAAAGCGCCCAGAGGAGTCTTGTCGAACATGGTCAAATATGACACCCACGGCGATGGATGACTGGATGAACACGCTGCTCAGATAGCCTGTCACCGGTTCATCAAAACCTTGAGCCTGTGCTTTGATGATTCGCTTCAGGTCAAAGTAGGTATGGCGCTTGCTGTGAAACTCCAGATCTATATGAGTGCTCATCTCTGACTCCAAGCGAAATGGTTTACCTAATTTTTTTGCTCTGACCAACCGCCACAGAAAAGACACCGCTTGATCGGTGCCGCTGTTGGGCCAGATGCAACGGTCGCTAGCTGGCAGAACAACCCGCGACTGAAGTGATCAGCACGTCATGTCGCCTACGAACGAGCCGAGTTCTATGTACTCAGATGGTCGAACTGACCTACGAATGAGCAGGATACGGATAGATAGTGCGCCGGTTCACCACCTGGTGCGGGTCAAACGCTTTGTCATGTACGTCTGCGTAGAGCGCGCCGCCTTCGACTTCTAGCAAGCACACAACCGAACCGTATTGACCCTCTCCGAGTACAACGCTGCGGAGCGTTTCAAAGCGCCAAGCGCCCGAATTGTTCATCCAGGCGGGCGTCATGACCTGAACTTCCTCAACCTGCAATTCATTCCCCTGCTCCTCGAGGAGGCTATTCAAGGCGGTCTCGTCTCCGAGAAAGCGCACCGTGGAAACATACTTATCATCAAGCCGCTCCCGCACGATCGCGTGATACCAGTGTGTACGAAGCGCACGTGCTATCGAGTGCCACTGCGTCACACCCTTCGCGAACATCCCTGGACGGCCCAGCATGTCATGCGTTCTGGTTTGAAACATTGTTGGGTCTCTGTGTCTGCCATCGCCTTGGCGATGTGGTTGTTATCAATAATGAACTACAACGTTGAGTCATGCTGAAGTGCATAGATGGCGCTATCGCTGGGAAATGCGCGCCACCCAGTGCGGCTCCGCAGGCGGCCCTCAACAGATTTCGGCACGACCGGGAAACCACCCAAAGCCCCCAGCTCTGCTCCAGACTGACAATTGAGTCGAAAACTTCGTCTGCGATATGGGATCTTAGGTGTCAAGCACCGTGAAACGCCTCAACCCTCCTCCCTCACAGCCTTCCCAGCGCCACCAAATACCAATACTACCACTATGCCGTGTTTATCGGAACACCGGTGGTGTGGCTATATCCTCGTTTTTTGGGGCGCGGAAACAATGCTGCAGAGAGAAGCGCTCGCCGGTGCGTTGAGAGCCATACGTTCACTCAGAGGGCTCCACTACGGAGACCTTGCCCGGTCGACCAGCAAAAGTCAGCTCGGCGATCTAGAGACCGGTAAACGCACGGTCACGCTGGACAAGCTCGCGGATCTCGCGGATGCCTTGAACATCGAGCTAACCGCGTTGGTCGCGCTCACCATCTCGATCCAGCGGGGTGAGCCATGCGAGCTCACACTGTCTCGAGCTTCATCGGCGCTTTCGGATTTTTACGAGGCTGGTGGACATGAGCTCGTAGCTGAGCACTATGTTGATGGAAAGCTTCAAACTCGATCCGCAGGAAAGCCGAAGAGGACGAAGGATTTAGAAGCTGTGAAGGCCATGAAAGCCGCAGGGCTGACCCAGGCAGACGCAGTGGGCCAGCTAGGGCTAGCCAAGACGACAGTTCAGAGATACTGGAAGGAGTCTATGTGAGGTGCGAGTCGCATCAGACTCGTGCGAATCCGGTACCTGTCCTCCAACCGACCATTTGCGCCTTTGCTTATGCGGCCATACACAACCGTGACTCCAGCCCTTGCCTCCATAAACGTGTGGCAGGCAGCTCGTAACCTTGTGCTTGAGCTTTGCGATACGCGTGAGATTAAAATCGCTATGGCGCTTACCGAGAAAATTTAAGCTCTAGCCGATTATTCCTCCCTGTGCTCATAGCTCGTGTCCCCAGAATCAAACGGCGATCTGTCTCGCCTCCCACGGTGCAGTCGCCTACGAAACACTCAAATGGGTCGGATATGGGAGAGTCGCGAGCGTGGCATTAATCGGTAATGAACGCTCCAAACCAAGCCGACGATGCGTTCCTCAGCTAATTAGCTACCCCTAACTGCCTGCGAAGCTCCGAGACTTCCTTACGGAGCGCTGCTAATTCTTCAGCAAGAACCGATGATTGCCCAGGCTCGCCCCTTAGCTTATATTCAATGCGTCTAGCGCCATCCTCAAAATCTTCAATCCGTGCTACGTCACTTAGAGTTTTTTCAACGCCGCCCCAAAACTTCATCATATCAAAGGCAGTGTCAAAATAATTCCAGATTGACTGCCCGAGTTTATGGCCCGTTTTCTTCCGTACACGCTCCTCGATACTTTTTATAACTGCATCATTCAGCATACCTCTAGTTGGTTTGTCCGTTTTGAGCAGGTCTTTCATGTGCGCCATTATTTCCATAGTAATGAACCGATGCCGAAACATGGACAAACAAGCTCTGGAATCATTGACCCCTGACCTCACAATTATTCTGCTGAAATCTCGAGTAATCGAGCTCGCCGATAGAAACAAACCATCCTCTGTGACCATCATTTTATCTATATAAAGCACGGCTCTCCCTATTCTTTTTAAATAATCGAGATAATTTTCACGCGCATCCAAATAGTGCTGAACAGTTAGACCGGCTTGAGGCGTCAGTTTGAACGGGCGCAGTTCAAGGCCATCACTACGTCTTTTCTTAGTAGGTAGCCACATTACCAATGTCTTCACGACATCAAGATTATTGGTGAGCGGCATTAAGCTAAGTTCCTCGGTACGAAGACCTGTTCTTTTAAATAGCCATAGACAAAAAAATCTACGCTCATACAAATAGCGCTGAACCATTAGCATAGGTTCTGAACCCGATTTAAACTTATGAGGATGAGCACCCAGAAAGGTTTCTGGATCACTCTCTAAATAAATCTGATCTTCTATCTTTGATATAATGCTCCGAGGCATTGGAACCTTAACATTAATTGGCGTGGATCTTGCCAATCTCGCAACGTGCTTCAACGAATCTCTTCCGAATCTTCCACTGACAAGCTTTAATTCCAAATTAGGCGCAGATGCTGATAAACCAACCAGATTTTTGTGGTCAACCGGATTGCCTTCCTGTTGAACCCAGCTAAGAAAAGCGATAACCGCATCGATCATCAAATTGACTGCATCATTTTCTTTAACCTTTTCCCTGCCAGTAGTCTCATTTGACACTCTACGCACAAGCTTTTCCATATCATCATCCGTGAAATCTACAAGAGAAACCCTAAACTCATAACAATAACGCACATATGGAGTAATCCAAATAGCATACTGCTTCACGGTTTTTCCTGTTGTTTTTGAGGACAGCTCGGTCAGCCAGAAATTAACTAACGCGCAAGGCTTTCCGTTTGGCCAGAGCATTAAAGCAAAATGAGGTTTTGATACAGGCCGAGCAAAACCCAATCTAGGCATCAGGCAATCTGTAAACTCTTGATAGATTTGCGTCACTTCTTGCCTCCGGCTATTATTGTGAGCTCAAGTGTTCCGGGCTCGGGATCTTGAGAAATTATTTTCATGTATGTGGACTCTGACCTTGCGACAACTTTTTTAAGCTTTCGGTAGTCTAGTTTTGAGTCTTCAGCTCCCGCTATAAGAATCGCCTGCAGCTCTCTACGTAGTGCAAGGTAGGCAGTTGAACATAAATTAGACTGCCACAACGCATTTCGGTACATCCTTTTCCAATCCACATCCTCAATTGTTTTTTGCGTAGGCACATGATTAATCTCAACCAAACATTCATACACCTGCCTACGGAGCTCTAAAAAATACTCGAGATTGTTGGGGTAGGGATGCGAGCCGAACTCATCTCTAGGCGAATTCGAAAAGTATGCCTTTACGGTATTATAGGAAATAGCTACAAAATAACCATCCAACGCCATACCACAAAATTCCTTAGCATTTTTCAGATGTACAGGATCGACATCAGCAGTGGCAATCTTATCGGCCAACATTGCCTTGAGCCATTGGATCCTCTTTGAGATGTTATCTGCCTTGCGCATCATTGGCTTCCTTTATGAAAACACCAAAATCGAAAGATTCGGAACCATCGGGGGTCTGGAGACTCAGCAATTTCACGGTATAACGGCCTGCCTCAAGCGCATTTTTTACATACGATTCAAACTTTGCCTTCGACAGGCCTGTGATACTTGAAGCATGCAAATCTGCTTTGACCTCTGCATAAAGGAGACTGAGATCATCGATATTTTGCGCCGCTGCTGACATACTCTCCATTTGCAGTAGTTTGATTTCCACTTGCTCTGCAGCCCATGCAGTGACCTCCGCTCCGCTCACAGTGGCGTTTGTATAAGCTTGAATATACTCATGATCTCTGTGGCCCGCCATCCAAGCCCCACACTCAAGACCGTGTTCTGGGTCATCCCATGCCAACATCAACAGAAAGAATTTCCGTAACTCATGGATACGAAAATACTTCCTCTCGAGATTTTCGCTTAGGGGAAGGTCAACATAATCGCAGAACATATCCATACAGCGATTAATACTTAAGGATACATTCGCTTTGAGAGGCAGCTCAAATCCCAGCCCAGAAGGATAGTAAAATAAACGCGGGGGAGTCGTTCCAGCGGTGAATACCTTTGCAGTAATAACCGCCAAGCGTTGCATAAGCTGCATAGCCAGATAAGTAAAGTACGGTATGGGCCTGACGACATAGCTTTTCAAACCCTGCTTCCCTGACTTTTCTATAGGAAACTCAGCAAAGCAGCCCCCAGTACTGCTATTTCGAAGAATGCAATCAAACGGAATGCTGGCAAGCTCATCATCACGCAAAGGCTTCATCATGCCTATCGAATATGCGCAAGCACCTATCAAGCAAAATATAGCCTGGCTCAGAGACAACTCTCCACGAATTAGCCGGCGCCCTACCCCATTAAGAGGTGCATGGAGACCTAAGTGAGAAAACACTCCATGCTGGATGCTGGCTTCCTCCTCGCGATTTTGAGAATTAGCGCAGGCAACTCGATATGCTTTCTTATACCTGCTTTGCGCAAACCTTCTAGAATGCCCAATGGAAGCTAAATCGATCTCAGCGTGAGCGCATAAATATTCCTCATACAAAGACAGGAGCTCGTCACCATACTGAGTGATCCAGCAAGCCGCTTCGTTCAAAACTGCGAACGCGTCATTCATTGGGATGAGAGCACGATGTTCAATACTCTTCCACCTCTTTTTCAGCTCGTGAATCGAGTCAAGAGTAAATGCAGTGTTGGGTACACCAATTATAGGAATTTGGTTTCCTGACAAAAATGCAATGCAGTAAGTAGAATGAAGCGCCATTGCTTTTTTGGAAGGAGGGTGCGCTACGAGCTCTTCCATGCTATAGCTAGACGCCGTATTTTGAAAGTGAGACGTTGCACGGCTAGGGATCAAAATCTTAGAACCTGGACATTCAAACTTCCTCAGAAATTTTCGTACAGACAAATTATTGAATCTCAGAAATGTCGCCCCTATGCTTTCTGATAGGAATCTACGACTGACCAACCTCTGATCTCGAGGGTTACTCTGGATGAACAAGCCGCAGGTCTCCAGATGGTTTGCTATATCTAGTACAATCTTATCCGGCACATTCGGAAGCTCAGCAAGAACATCCAAGCCAGGCAAGCATCCGTATACCAACTGATATAAAGCGGTAAAAGAGCGTTCGATAATTTTTAGCGCCGTTACCCAACCATCAATTGAAAGCTGTTCAAACAATAACTTCAGATCATCTTCACTTACCAGATCGAATCCGTGTTCTTGTGGAAAAAACTCATCCCCTCGAAGGTATACCCAGGAAGTAAACGAGAATACCCACCTGCTAGTATCTACCCAATACTTTGGTGAAGGATCTGAACCTAACCAACCCGAACGAAAAGCAAAACACCATTTCTGAAGCACATTGAAGACAATGCGATTTTTTTCATCGCCTAGGCTAGTCAAGTTTGGCATCAGCACATTGAAATGCACAGCCAAAGCATTATGCCATCCCCCATCATAATATTCTTTCCCACTATTTTTAGTGATCCAGCTAAGATCACCCATCTTTCCACTGAGCATCCAATCGGCGTGTGCAAAATCATGGACATCTAGCCCGAGACACAAGGCTTTAGCACGTTCGATCATCATAGGCACATCGTTAGGGTTGTACCCCATTCCCGACTTAGACGCCATAGCTCGCCCTACTCCTCATCACGCCCGATTATGATGCTCTTGAATTTTTCCACTATTGATCTAGATTTTGCCCAAGCATGTTTTAGTTGAGCCTGTGACCCGCCGGCAATAAGATCAAGCACAAACGACTCTGCCTCATCGCTTGGATCAGCATGTGCAGCCGCGCTAATCAACTGGTAAAGCCTACTCAACTTTGCGAGATTCAACCGATGCTCCCCTCCTTCCTGTTTAAGCACAAAAGGAGCGGTGGAGTAATATACTACATATACCTCGAGCGCAGCGATGGACTCTGGACTCACGCAGATATGAAATTCATTACCAACAGACTCATAGAGATTCTGCGTTTCAATATCCGCATAACTAGAAAACGCCTTATAAAAAAGCGTGGATAAATCATTGGAACCGTGATCAGAAGCTAACGTTCTGACGATAAAATTTTCAAGCTGCTCTACGGTACTAAAATCCGAAACTTCCAGTTGCCAATCCTCACCTGCCGTGGCGAGCACAATCAGTTTTTGTTGCGTGCGCCGTGCGACACTCACCAGCATTCGATGATACAGCCAATCATGGATATAGTTATTGAGAATAGTCTGAGGTGTATTCCCGAGTGCAGCCGCCATCGAGATAATCGCTTCAGTCTTAAGCCAAACCAATATACCTTGAGTTGTCCTTATCTTACTTAGAGTAAATGTATGCCTAGTAATATTCGCTGCTTCGAGCTGAGGTCTATGGATAGAGAAAATACTATTACCATTTTTATTCAGCTCAATACCGATTGGCCCAGCGTGGCCCATTCCTGACTTACTGACTACCAAAAATAACTGGCGCGCAACATCTGGCTGTTCGATCTCTAGTCTTTCTCTCAACCGTCTTGTCATCTCTTCCACACCAGCCATCACCTTCGATGCCTGGCTTGTAAGTAATCCTCCTTTTCTCGATACTGCTCGTCCTTTTGCAACCGTGAAAAAAACACTTTCGCCACTAGCGTCAGCTAGACTTACATAAAGTTTGCCATTTTTGTCGTAGGCTCTAGCACACCTAAGTGAGTCGGGAGTAAATCTTGGTTGCTCGTGAATCAGAATCGCCCCGATAGCAGCGCAATCTTTAGATGACAACAATCCTAGCGCCCTCGCAATGAGGTCAGGGCCCGATAGATAGGGCGCCTTAAGTTCTTCTCTCAGCCTGCCGAACAGAGCTTTCCTCTTTCTCGCGCTCCTACAGAGCCGATTAAAAAATGGAATAGACCGAAAGGCTTCTAGGCATACAGCACTCACCGACCGCAGCTCAAAGAAATAGTAGTCAGCAGCAGCTAAAAAGTAGGCCAAACCTCTTGAAGAACTCGGATCAGCAAAGTCTCCTTTCCAGAATCGAGGCGAACGATGGTTGCTCGCATAATTTATCACATCCATCAAATCAGCGCGGCTTACAGAATTTACAAGCTCACGTCCGACCCTGTGCCCGAATTGAATGTTTTCCCAGTATGACCACGTAACACTGAAAACAACATCCGAACTTTTTTGCAGTTCAGACTGGATATTATGAAAAAACTCAGGACTATCCTCCATATACGATAGATCAACCAGATATTGCTTTGGCAAAGTCTCGCTGGAAGTGGAGCGTGGGACATTGACCGATTCATACGACTCTCCTATTGCCAATGCCTGTCCGAGCTCTGTTCGTGAGCGTGATGGTAAATTCGCGTCTGGAAGGGGACAATTTGGAATCACCCCTTTTTTCATGAGAGCGCGCAAGACAATGGCAAGTTTCGCCCAAGTTGTCCTGCTTGAATCTGTGCTCCTCGTAGTTGAGAATCCTTGGAGCTGATAGCAGTAAATATTAAATATTTCAATTTTCCATTGATTCGATTGTGGCCAGTGTTTCCCATGAACTACGAAGTAGGAAAATATGCCAGCTAAAGCTCTGGAGTATTCTTTAAACGTTGCCCACGCCAAGCCAGTCATCAGCTGAATCATGGTTTCTGCAATAAGCTTTAGTGTAACAAGGGCAATGCCATCTGGCACGGGAGCTTTAACAGTGCTCACTTTCGACCGATGACGAGGCGATGGACAATGCAGATGGAGTTCGTCGTCATGGATGGTGTAGTGCATAGCGTCAACTCACAGGGACTGTCGAGTAAACCCTAGCTCTGGAATATTGGGTGTCAAACTGAATGAATCAAAAAACTCATAAGCCTATGAAATTGAATAGTATTTATCCTGACACCGGATTCTGGTCTGGAAAATCTTCAGCAGCCCGCCGAACACCCCCAGCAGCACGATCACCAGGGGCAGGTTGCCGCCGCGACTGATCAGGTAGGGCTTGAGCACGTTGTCCACGCCACTGATGACGAAGGTCCCCCAGATGCCGAGGAAA